>Ga0207667_10006693_pt1 | contig 13932 bp, 8 predicted proteins | sample KBSCornC52_FD_184301 | JGI IMG/M metagenome (GOLD analysis project Ga0207667, IMG submission 184301) | Corn rhizosphere microbial communities from Kellogg Biological Station, Michigan, USA - KBS Corn C5-2 (SPAdes) (version 2) | ecosystem: Host-associated > Plants > Roots > Rhizosphere > Soil ... | reverse complement strand
GTAGAAATAGAGCCCGGTCACCGCCCAATGCGACTTGGGGCTCGCCGGCTTCTCCTCGATCGACAGCGCCCGCATCGCGCCGTCGAACTCGACCACGCCGTAGCGCTCCGGATCGGCCACGCGATAGGCGAAGACCGTCGCCCCGCTCTTGCGGTCGCGGGCCGAGGCCATCTGCTCGGGCAGGCCGTGGCCGAAGAAGATATTGTCGCCCAGCACCAGGCAGCTCGGGCCCCCGGCGACGAAGTCGGCGCCGATCGTATAGGCCTGGGCCAGTCCCTTGGGCTCGGGCTGGACGGCATATTCGATCTGCATGCCCCACTGCGAGCCGTCGCCGAGCAGGCCGCGGAACTGCGGCGCATCGTGCGGCGTGGTGATGATCAGCACCTCGCGGATCCCGGCCAGCATCATGGTCGAGAGCGGGTAGTAGATCATCGGCTTGTCGTAGACCGGCATCAGCTGCTTCGAGGCGGCCATGGTCATCGGATAGAGCCGCGTGCCGCTGCCGCCGGCGAGGATGATGCCCTTCATGCTTGGGTTCCTTGTTCGGCGAGGAGCCGGTCGATCACGGTTTCGAGCGAGGCATGCCAGTCGGGCAGGCGCACGCCGTGGATCTGGGCGAGGCGGGAGCAGTCCAGCCGCGAGTTGGCCGGACGGGCGGCGGGGGTCGGGTACTCGGCCGTGGTAATGGGCTTCACCCTGGCCGCAGGTCCGCCCCGCGCGGCAGAGGCAGCGAAAATGGCCCGGGCGAACTCGGCCCAGCTCGTCTCGCCGGCCCCCGCCATGTGAAACAGCCCGCGCCGCTCCGGCGCACTATCGGCCAGCAGGTTCGCCGCGACCGCCAGCACGCCATCGGCAATATCGAGCGCCGAGGTCGGATTGCCGACCTGGTCGGCGACCACCCACAGCTCGTCGCGGCTTTCCGCCAGCCGCAGCATGGTCTTCACGAAATTGGCCCCGAACGGCGAATAGACCCAGGCCGTGCGCAGCACCGCGCTGTTCGGGCAGGCGGCGAGCACGGCCTGTTCGCCGGCCAGCTTGCTCGCCCCGTAGACGCCCTTGGGCCCGGTCGCATCGTCCTCGCGCCAGGCCCGCTCGCCTTCGCCGGAGAAGACATAGTCGGTGGAGAGGTGGACCAGCGGCACCCCGAGCGAGGCCGCCGCCGCGGCAACATTGCCCGCCCCCGTGGCATTCACCGCGAAGGCCAGGTCCGGCTCGCTCTCGGCCTTGTCCACCGCCGTATAGGCCGCCGCCGAGACGATCGCATCCGGCGCGGCCACGGCCATGGCGGCGCGCACCGCTTCGGCGTCGTCGCGGGCCAGATCGAGGTGCGGGCGGCCGAGCGGCAGGACTACGTGGCCCAGCGCCATGCCGCGCTCGACCAGGCTCTGCACCACCTGCCCTGCCACGCCGGTGACGACGATCCGCATGTCAGGCCTTGGCCGCCGCCATCAGGCCAAGGCGCTGGCCGTCGTAGCGCTCGCGCAGCGGGCCCCACCACCACTCGTTGTCAAGATACCAGCGCACCGTCTTCTCGATGCCGCTGTCGAAATCCTCCCGCGCCCGCCAGCCGAGCTCGGTCTCGAGGCGGGTCGCGTCGATCGCATAGCGGGCGTCATGCCCGGGCCGGTCGGTGACGAATTCGATCAGGCTCTCGCGCGGGGAGTTGCCCGGCGCCAGCTCGTCGAGCACGGCGCAGATCCGGCGCACGACATCGATGTTGCGCCGTTCGTTGCGCCCGCCGACGTTGTAGGTCTCGCCCGGCCGCCCTTGCGCCACGATCAGGTCGAGCGCGCGGGCATGGTCTTCCACATAGAGCCAGTCGCGCACGTTCTCGCCCTTGCCGTAGACCGGCAGCGGCCGCCCGGCGAGGGCGTTGAGGATCGTCAGCGGGATCAGCTTCTCGGGGAAGTGGAAGGGCCCGTAATTGTTGGAGCAGTTGGAGACGACCACCGGCAGCCCGTAGGTCCGCTGCCAGGCCTTGGCGAGGTGATCGCTGCTGGCCTTGGAGGCCGAGTAGGGCGAAGAGGGATCGTAGGGCGTGTCCTCACGGAACAGGCCTTCGTCGCCGAGCGAGCCATAGACCTCGTCGGTCGACACATGGAGGAACCGGAACGCCGCCTTCGCCGCGCCCTCAAGCGCCGACCAGTATCCGCGCGCGACTTCCAGCAAGGTGAAGGTGCCGATCACGTTGGTCTGGATGAACTCCGCCGCCCCGGTGATCGAGCGGTCGACATGGCTCTCGGCGGCAAGGTGCATGATCCGGTCGGGCCGGAACGAGGCCACGGCCTGTTCCATCGCCGCGCGGTCGCAGATGTCGGCCTGGAGGAACCGGTAATTGCCCTTGCCCTCGACATCGCGCAGCGAGGCGAGGTTGCCGGCATAGGTCAGCTTGTCGACGTTGAGCACCTCGTAGCCCTGCTCGAGCACGAGATGGCGCACGAGCGCCGAGCCGATGAACCCGGCCCCACCGGTAACGATCACGCGCATCATTGGGCCTCGTAGCGGAAGTTTTCGGGAAGGTCGGCAAGGCGCGGCTGGGCGCGGTCCTTGGCCGAAAGCGTCTCGGGATCGGCCACGGACGGCCATTCGATCCCGATCGCCGGATCGTTCCAGGCCAGGCCCTTGTCATGCTCGGCCGAATAGTAGGCGGTGACCTTGTAGTTGATCACCGTGTCGGGCTTCAATGTGCAGAACCCGTGGGCGAACCCGGCGGGGATCCACAGCTGCCTGCCGTTCTCCGGCGTCAGCTCGATCGCGGCCCACCGGCCGAAGCTGGGCGAACCGGCGCGCAGGTCCACCGCCACGTCCAGCAGCGCCCCGGCCGTGCAGCGCACCAGCTTGCCTTGAGCGAAGTCACCCGTCTGGAAGTGCAGCCCGCGCACGGTGCCGACCCTGGCGCTGAGGGATTCGTTATCCTGGACGAAGGTGATGTCGCCCGCGGCCGCGCGGAAGGCGTCAAGCCGGAAGGTCTCGGCGAAGTAGCCACGCTCGTCGCCATGGCGGCGCGGGGTGACGGCGATGAGGCCGGGGATCTCGAAGTGGTCGAAAAGCATTCAGGACTGAACCTCATCAGGCTGCGGCGAAGAAATTCCGCTCCCAGCCGAAGCTTGCTTGGCCGGCCCCATAACGTCACCGCCCCGCCGGCACAACGACCATCCGCCCGACCTGCCGCTCGCCGCGATCATCGCGCGTGGCCGGCAACCTGGCGGTAAATCATGGCCAGTTCGTCCGCCTGTTCGTTCGCGGAGCGCATCTGGCCGGCCGGCGGTGGCGTGCCCCGGCGATAGGCGGCGGGATCGCTGTCGAGGCGCGACAGGACCCCGTCGAGCCCCGCCCGCGAACTGACGTCGATGACGAAACCGTCGACGCCCTCGCGCAGGTCATCCCCCAGCGACCCCAGGTTTCCGGCGACGACCCACAGGCCGAAGTGCCGGGCTTCGCGGGCGACCAGCCCGAAGCTCTCCGGCCAGGTGGAGGGCGCCAGCAGCACGTCGAGACTTTCGTAGAGCGCGCCGATCTCGTCGGGCGGGCAGGGCGCCACGAACGTGACCGGCGTGGCGCCCCACCGGGTTTCGCGGCTCGTCCCCGGCGGCAGGGCGCCATCGACCATGGTCAGGTGGAGATTGCGAAAGTCGCCCAGGCGCAAGGCGGCCTCGATCAGGTCTGCGCCCTTGCTGCCCATCCGCCCGCCGATATGGCCAAGCCGGAGCGGCCCGGACCTGGCGGATACCGGGCGCGGTTCCGGCAGCACCGGAACACCGTTCGCCACCACTTCGACCCGCGACAGCCCGGCGTGGTGGCAAAGCCGGGCAAAGGGCGCGGAAACCGTCAGGAGCCGGGCCGCCGCGTCAAGCAAGGGCTGCAGCCCGTTGCGACGGATTGCCGTGGTGATCGCCCGGCCCCGGTCCTCAATCAGCCCATCGAGCACGTCGCCAACCGGCAGCCGCAGGATCCCGTCGTGGAGGAAGAACTGCTGCGGGGACAGCCACCACCCGTCATGGAACGTCACGACATAGGGAATGCCCTGCTCGCGCAGGCAGTCCAGCATCGAAGCGCCCAGCGTCTGGATGCAGTGGAAATGCACCAGGTCGGGGCGGAAGAGGTCGAGCGTTGCGCGGAAGGCGCCATCGACGGGCTTATTGTAGGGCCGTGCATCGGTTTCGGCGTCAGGCCCCACGTTGACGCGGTAGACGGCCACGCCGTCCACGTCAGACGTGCGCAATTGGCCCGTCGGGCCCCGCAGGTGGTCGCTGGTGAAGACCGCCAGCTCCAGTTCCGGATGGGCTTCCCCGAACCGGGCCACATTGCCTTCGACCACGCGCGTGGCGCCGCCCCGGCTGTTCGGCGCGTAGAACACGTTGCACACCAGCACCCTGGTGCGTGCGCGGGGGCCGGCAGGGGCGGCGGGGGCGCTTGGCCCGGCGAACTCCTGCTCCCATGCGGCCGCGATGGTCTCGCACGCGTAACGCCCCAGGGCAGCCTCGCGTGCAGCCAGTCCGATGCGCCGGCGTTCGCCTGGATCACGGACAAGCTCGCTGAGCGCGACGTACCACTCCTCGGGACTGTCGGCGATCAGCCCGTCCTTCCCCGGGGCGATCACTTCGCGATAGGTACGGGTCCCGCTGACGACCGACGGGATCGCGAACACGGCGGCTTCGAGCCACTTGATCTCGCTCTTGCAGTCCGCGGCGGCATCACGGTGGAGCACGGCGAGGTTGATGTCGACCCCGGCCAGCAGGGCCCAGTAGTCGGCGATCTGGGTGATCGTCGGCACCCGCACGATGCGGGCGGCATGGCGGCCGAAGCCATCCGGCAATTGCGTGTGGCCGACAACCATGAGCTCGACGGCCGGGAACTCGTCCATGATCCGCAGCAGGGCCGGCCCGGCAAGCTCCGCGAAGTCCGCATTGTGGGCGAGCGTGTTTGACCCATAGAAAATGCGCAGCGCGCCCGTCCTGCCGTCACTGCCTGTCGCCCTCGGCGCCAAGTCCAACGGATTGCGGCTGTCGAGCCCATTACGGACGAGGAGACCCGTCCCCGATCTCGTCAGCGGCGCCATGTGCTCGAGCAGGGCGGGGGTGGAGGCAATCGCCTTGTCGCACATGGCCAGCGCATGCCGGAACAGGGGCACGCCGAATTGCAGCCCCGCGTGGTCCGCCGGCGAAATGTGGTCGGCGAATGAGGCCAACGGCGGCGGGAAGGCCTCGCTGTCGAACAGCAGGTCGTCGATCTCGTAATAGGTCGGGATGCCCATCCGGCGCGCGGCGAGGATGGCGCGCATCACTGCCGGCGAGGCCGCCACCCGGTAGAAGATCGCGGCGCGGGCGCCGGGCAGGTCGGCGATGAAGCTGTCGGCCGCTTCCTCCGGATGGAGCACGGCATCGCGGCCGATCGCCGCGAACTGCTCCAGCTTCTGCTCGATCCGGTAATGCGTGCATTGCCGCATCCGGGTGTTGCCCAGAACGGCGATGTGACCGCCCGGCCTCGGGCCGAAGACTGCCGGTGCAGGCTCGAACCGGGCAATGGCGCTCTCGACCCGCGCCAGGCCTGCTTCCATCAGGCGCGTGAAATCGTCCGGCGGCGTCTCGCCGACGTCGGCTTCATCCAGCGCAGTCCGATGGGCGGCAAGGGCAGCATGCCCGCAAGCCGTCAGATGCTCGAAATTGCGATCGACGCAGGTGCGGGCAAGCGCATGGAATTGCGGATCGTCGCCCCAGGTTGCGTGGTGCTGCAGGAGCCAGTCGAGCGCCCGGCCCCATTGCCCCAGCGCGAGATCCAGCCGCGCCACATCGGCAACGGGCGCAAACTGGCTCGCCCCCGCTCCGATTGCCCGCACCAGCGTGTCGCGCGCCGGCTCGAGCTTGCCGAGCTGCTCCTCGACGCGGGCGAGGAGCAGAAAGGTCGACCACGGCCAGCGGTCCAGATCGGGCAGCGCCTCCAGCAGGGCCTCGGCTTCCGCGAAGCGCCCGCGATTGGCACGGTACCGCGCGAGGGCTGCGACAAGGGCATGGTCGTCGCCGGTCACGAAGCGGAACAGGTCGGCGGGCGGGAGCTTCGCCTCGGCCAGGTGCAATAGGGCTCTCGCCCGCCCGGCGTCGTCAGGCAAACGCGCGGCGCGCCCATAGACCTGCCAGTCGAAGGCTTCTGGCCAGGGGTCGTCACCCAGCACCGACATCAGCAAATGCCGCTCATTGGGTGACTCGCGCCCGGTTACCGCCTGGTCGAGCCACAACCCGTAAAGTGCGCGATCGTCGAGCGGGCTGCCGGGGTGATAATGGGCGCGATAGAAGGCAGGATCGAAAACCAGCGCAAAGTTCAGCGGCGCCAGCCGGTCGATCCCTTCCTCCGCAAAAAGGCGGATCGCATCGGCGCGCGACACTGGTCGGCGCGACAGCCAGTCCGAGCCCCAGGCCAGGAACTGCGAGACATCGAGCAGCGGCGCCCATGAGGGCTGCGGCCCGTCGCCCGTGCCCCCGGTGAACACCGCGGGCCGGCCCTCGCGCCGGCCGTTGCGGATGAAGTGGAGGATGTAATCCTGGTCGCTGGTCAGCGCCTGCGCGAGATCGGGATTGAGCGCGCGGTAGGCCTGGACGTCGAAGTCTGCGCTGGGCGTGAGGAACTGGCGGTAAAGCGCCTCCTCCTCGGCGGCGGCGCTCCCGAACCGGCCCTCGCTGCGTCCGTGCACGCGAAAGTGGGCGGCGATCGCTTCGGTCGTTTCCAGCTGGCCCAGGTCGGGATAGCGGCGGGCATAGAATACCGGGTCGAATCCGGCGAGATCGGCATCGGCATGGCGGCGCGAGCCGCCCCGCCGGCGGCGCAGAATACGAACGAACTTGCCGATCACGCTGCGGCTTCCAGAGGCCGGGTGCTAGCCATCAGATCTCGTTGGCCACTACAGGCTGCGCGGCAAGGATCGAACGGTAGAGCGCGGCGAGGTCGTCGGCAACGTCCTCGCGCTCGCGCCACTTCCCGGCTCTTTCCGGCGGCGGGCAGCGGAAGCGCTCTGGATCGCGTTCGATCGTTTCGAGCACGCCGAGCAGGTCCTCGATCCGCGCCGGGTCGATGACGAAGCCGTCGACGTCCGGGGTTACACATTCGGCCAGGGCCCCCCGATTGCTGGCCACGACCCAGCGGCCCAGCCGCGCCGCCTCGCGCGTCACCAGGCCGAAGCTCTCGACGCAGACCGAGGGGGCGAGCAGCACGTGGATCGCCTCGTAAAGCTTGCCGACATTGCCGAAGGCGGTCTTGCCGACGATGCGGATGACGTTGCTGCCCCACCATTCGCAGCGTTCCTCGCCTTCGGCCATGCGGTGATCGACCACGAGGAACCGCAGGTTGCGGAAGTGCGCCCGTTCGAGCGCCTCCCTGAGGAGATCGACGCCCTTCTCGTAGGTGAAGCCGGCGATCAAGCCGATCCAGACCGGGCCGTCGGCCGGCGGCGGCGCCACGCCGGCGATCTTTTCGGCGCAGTTCTCGATCGTGATCGTGTTGGTAATGCCGCGGCTGCGGTAAAGCCGGGCATGGGTCTCCGACACGGCGATGGTCGCTTCCGCGCCGAGCAGGCATTCGCGCAGGCGGTCCAGTCGGCGGCGGTCGCCCCACTTGCCGGTGCGCTCGACGGGCACCCCGCGGTCATCGATCAGGAACTGGCGGTCGCAGATCCACCAGCCGTCGTGAGCCGTGACGACATAGGCAATGCCCGCGCGGCGGATGACATCGACGATCGAGGCGCTCAGGCCCTGGATGCAGTGGATGTGGACGAGATCCGGCTTGAGCGAGGCGAGGTAGGCCTCGAACGCCGTTTCCGTCTCGACCGAGCGCTCGATCAGGTCGTCGTCGCCGAAGGGGCTGATGCTGGTGACGGTGACGCCGTCCCACTCATAGCGGTCCATCACGCCGGGCTTGCCGTCCTCGAGGCGGCGGCAAAACACCTCGAAATCGAACTCGTCGCCATAATGGGCGCGCAGGTCGGCGACGTTCTGTTCGACGATCCGCGTGGCGCCGCCGATATATTCGGGCGGGTAGAACACGTTGATCGCGAGGATCAGCGGTCGCGTCCGTGCGGGTGGCGCGACGATGGCCTGCCGCAAAGCGCCCACCAGCACCTCGCTGCCGGTCTCGAGCGAATAGTCGGCCAGGATCCGCGCCCGGGCCGCCTCGCCGACCCGGCGGGCGAGCGGGCGATCGGCGATCAGCCGTTCGAGCAGGCTGTTCCAGTCGCCCGGGGCGCGCGCGATGAACCCGTCGACGCCGTCCTCGATGACCTGCTCATAGGTCGCGCTCCAGCTGACGATGGAAGGGACCCCGCCCATCGCCGCTTCCATCCACTTGATCTCGCTCTTGGCGTCGTTGAACCCGCTGACGGTGAGCGGGGCAAGGTTGACGTCGGCGCGGGCGACTTCGGACCAGTAGGCGGTGAGGTTCGGCATGAAGCCGAGCCGCTTCACCTGGCCTTCCAGCCCGGCGAAATGGGTGCCGATGTCGACCGGGCCGATGACATGAAGCCGGGCATGGCGATTACGGCGCAGCACCGCTGCCACGGCTGGGGCGGCAAGCGCGAAGTCCGCGTTGTGGGTGGTCGTGCCGCTGCCGTAGAAGATGATGAAGGGGTCGCCTGGGCCAAGCGGGAGCTTGGCCGGAAGCTGCGGCAGCGCCGCCATGTGGGCCTCGCCCAGCGCGTTGGGGCTGAGAAAGCAGACGCCGCTGCGCACCCGGGCGGCCATCGCGGCCTGGAGCGGCGGGCTCGAGGCGATGCCGTAGTCGCACAGCGCGATCGCCTCGCGGTAGAGCGAGCGGCCGGTCACGAGGCCGGCATATTCGATCGCCGAGATGTTGTTGAGGTGATCGCGGCTCGGGGGGTACAGCTCGGCATCGAAGATCAGGTCGTCGATGTCGTAGAGCGTCGGAACGCCAAGCCTGCGCGCCTGGAGGAGCACGTCGATCACTTCCGGGAAGGCCGGCAGGCGGTACACGATCAGCGCATCGAACCGACCCACGTCGGCCAGCATGCGCTCGGCCTCGTCCTGCGAGTAGAGCTCGGTGGGAACGCTGGCGAGGGCAAGCTGGTCCAGCTTCTGCTGGATCCGGTAGAGCCGGCACTGGGGAATGGTCTCGAGACCGTAGATGGCAACCCTGGGCGGCCAGTTGCCGCCGCCGACCGGGGGAATCTGCGCCTCTGAGGCAGAGCTGACCGCGGCGAGGTATTCGGCCAGCGCCCCGTCGATCTCGGCTGCTGCCTCCGCGTCAGCCGCGCGGGTGGCGAGGGCATTGGCGGCGCTGAGACCAGCGAAGAAGCGCTGACGGGCGAGCAGGTTACGGTCGAAGCGAAGATCGCTGCGGGATGGGCGCACGGCGATGGCCCGGTCAAGCGACCCGATGGCGCCGGACAGGTCGCCGAGGCGTTCGAAGGCGCGGGCCAACTGCACGTGCGTGTCGCCGTTGTCCGGATCCAGCACCGCGGCTTGGGCGTAAGCATCACGGGCGACAGATGGAAGCCCCAGTTTATCGGCAACCTCGCCGAGAGAGCGATACAGGCGTGGGTTGGCGCCCCCCTTGTCGGCAGCGAGCTGCAGGCATCTCAAGGCGCAAACGAGATCGATGTTTGGCGGTTCGGCAGCAGCTTCGCCAATGGCCTGAAGCAGGCCTGGGCCGGGGTCTGCCGCGGCCAGTAGTTCCGGTGAACCGAGACCTTCCTCGACGAAGTGGGTCAGGGCCTGCCAGCGGTCCGCACGGGGAATGCCCGCGGCATGGGCATAGGCCCCCCAGCGGAACTCGTCCTCGGGGAAGCCCGGAAGGATCACGCCGGTCCGCTCGTGGAACTCGAGCTGGGCGCGCAGCGACGATTTGCGCGAGGGTCTCGCTTCCCGCGCTTCCTTGCGGCCATTGGCGAGGTAGTGGCTGAAAGGCTCGACACCGGCAGCGCGCACGTCGGGGTAAAATTCGAGGTAGTCGCTCACCGAGAAGCCCTCGGCCGGGTCGCGCCCTTCGCGCCAACCGCGCTCGAGGTAGTGGCCGAGCAGGTCGTCGACTTCGCCAAGATCGGGGTAACTGGCGCGGTACCACTCGCCATCGAAGTGGGCGCTCAGCAGGTCCTGCGAGCCGTGGCGGGCCGGGCCCCGATTCCGGGTAAAGCGCCTCGACGTTGCGGACAGTAGCTTCCTGATCATTGTCCCTCTTCATATCTTGGGCGTTCTCAGCCGCAAGGCCGCGCCCAAGCTGATGCACTTCGGTAGTCGCCGATCGCCTGTTGCCACGAATTGCCGCTACCTGGCGGCACACGTTCGGAATGGATGCGGGCCTGTCCCCCGATCGGGGTGCGATAATGCGTTAGGCCAATCCTCACCAGCAAATTCAGTGCTACAAACCGGCTGGCGGAACTCGCCGTCAGCCTTGCAATGCCGAGTGTCCAAGGCTAACCGCTCCGCCAGACCGTCGCGCCTAAGGTAGCCCATTCTCCCATGCTTCAGGAAACCCGGATCTTGGCCGAGGCGCCAGCCAGTCCGCGCAGGGAGGCGGTGCTTCGCGCAATGCACCGCTATCGCTGGTTCCTGGTAGTGGTGGTCCTGCCAGTCCTGCTGGCGACGATCTATTACGGCCTTGTCGCGAGCGACCGCTACGTCAGCGAATCCCGTTTCGTGATCAAATCTCCCGGTCAGCGCAACATGCAGATGGGCGGCCTGGCCAGCCTGATCCAGACCACCGGGCTCAGCGCCGGACAGGAGCAGGGCAACGAGGTCATCGAATACCTGAAGTCGCGCGATGCCCTGGCCGAGCTGGACAAGCGGATGGCCTTCCGCAAGCGGTACGAGACCACCGGCGCCGACTGGCTGTCGCGCTTTCCCGGGCCCTTCGGATCGAGCACGTTCGAGGACCTGTACAAGTACTACCAGCGCGCGGTCACTCCCAGCACGGAGCACGAAACCGGCGTCGTGGTGCTGAGCACCTGGGGCTTTACTGCGAAGGACGCGCGGGACGTCAACGAGCAGCTGCTGCGGCTCAGCGAGGAACTGGTCAATCGGCTGAACGACCGCGCGCAGAACCGCGGCATCACCGAGGGCGAGCGCCGGGTGCAGATCGCCGAGGAGCGGGTCCGCAAGGCGCGGCTGGCCCTGCGCGAATACCGCAACTCCGCCGACCTGCTCGATCCCGCGCGGCAAGGCGCCGGGGTGATCGAGGTCAGCAATCGCCTGGTCGCCGAACAGGCCGTGCTGCGCGCCCAGCTCGACGAGATGGAGCGGGTCGCGCCGCAGAATCCGGCAATCCCCACCCTGCGCGCGCGCATCGCCACGCTCGGCACCCAGATCGATGTCCAGAACGGCCGCGCGGTCGGGACCAAGGGTGGCATCGCAACCAAGCTCACCCAGTACGAAAGCCTCCTGGCAGAGCAGGAATTCGGCCAGCAGATGCTGACCGCGGCCAACGCCTCGCTCGAACAGGCACGGGCCGAGGCGCAGAAGCAGCAGTTCTATCTCGAGCGCGTGGTCGAGCCCAACCTTCCCGACGATGCCCTGTTGCCCCACCGCTTCCGGCAGATCCTGACCGTGGCGGGCGTGGCGCTGTGCATATACCTGATCGGCTGGATGCTGGTGGCAGGCATCCTCGAGCATTCCCCGGACGCCTGACGTGGCTTCCCTGCGCGAAGGCGCGCGCATCCAGTTCCGCGTGATCACCGCCCTCGCGATCCGCGAGCTCACCACCCGGTTCGGGCGCGAGAACATCGGCTTCCTGTGGATCATGGCCGAGCCGCTGCTGTTCGCCGTGCTGGTCTCGATCATGTGGACCATCATGAAGGGCCCGGAGGAGCACGGCGTCGGCGTCGTCGCCTTCGTCGTCACCGGCTACCTCCCGCTGACCCTGTTCCGCCATGGCGTCGGCCGGTCGATCAGCGTGTTCCAGGTCAATTCCAGCCTGATGTACCACCGGCAGATCCAGATCCTCGACTTCATCTTCGTGCGGGTCCTGATCGAGGTGGCCGGAACCCTGATGGCCTATGTGTTCATCTGCGCCATCCTGATCTACTTCGACCTGTTCCCGGTTCCTGCCGACATCGGCCTGTTTCTGGCCGGGTTCCTGCTTTACAGCTTCTTCACCCTGTCGGTCTGCCTGATCGTCGCTCCGGCCTCGGAAATGTCCACCGCGCTCGAGAAGTTCATGCCGGTGACCACCTACATCATGATTCCGGTGTCGGGCACCTTCAACCTGGTGTCGTGGCTGACGCCGGAAGCGCGCGACGTCCTGCTGTGGTCTCCGCCGGTCAACGCCATGGAGATGATGCGCTACGGCATCTTCGGCGACCAGATCACGCCCTATTACGGCTTCGCCGTGCCGGTGCTGGTGCCGATGGTGCTGACCCTGATCGGGCTGTTCCTCTGCCGGACGGTTCGCCGACACCTGGTCGTGGAATGATCACCTGCGAGAACCTGCGCAAGTCCTACCCGATGGGCAAGGGCCGCAAGATCGTCCTCGACGGCGTGGACGTGGCGATCGCTCCCGGCGAAAAGGTCGGCCTGCTCGGCCGCAACGGCGCGGGCAAGACCACGCTGATCAAGCTGATCGGCGGGGTGGAAATGCCCACCGGCGGCAAGATCACCCGGGGGATGACCGTCTCCTGGCCGCTCGGCTTCGGCGGCGGCTTCCAGGGCAGCCTGACCGGCTATGACAATGCCCGCTTCATCGCCCGCATCTACGGGCGTGACTATGGCGACCTGCGCGGGTTCGTGGAGGACTTCACCGAGCTCGGCCGCCAGCTGCAGATGCCGGTCAAGACCTACTCGTCCGGCATGCGCGCGCGGCTCGCCTTCGCGCTCTCGCTCGCGATCGAGTTCGATTGCTACATGATCGACGAGATCATCCTGGTCGGCGACCAGGACTTCCAGCGCAAGTGCCACCACGAGCTGTTCGAGAAGCGGGGCGACCGCGCCATGCTGCTGGCCTCGCATAGCGCGGAGACGATCCGGCAATTCTGCAACAAGGCCTTCGTGCTGCACCAGGGCAAGGGCACGATGTTCGAAGATGTCGAGCATGGCCTGGCGCACTACTCGGAGCTTTGAGGCTCAGGCCGCGCAGCCGCTCACCCCAGCTCTTCCATCCTGAAGGCGAGCACATACTGGTCGCCCGCCCGGTCCAGCCGCGGGTGATGCAGCGGGTCCACCACCTTGCGGGTGTCCCATCGCTCCTGCAGCACCTTCAGCTCGGCCATGTAGCGCAGGTTGTGCTCGGGGGCGAAATCGTCGCCGCGTGAAACGGATTCGTGGTGATAGAGCACCGCGGTCGGCACGTAGATGTTGGTCCAGCCCGCCGCCTGCAGCTTGAGGCAGAGATCGACGTCGTTGTAGGCGATGGCGAGGCCGTCTTCGTCGAGGCCGCCCACCGCATCGAACTTGTCCCTGGCGACCACAAGGCAGGCCGCCGTCACCGCCGTGGCTTCCCGCGCCACGTGGGCCTGGGCGAAATAGCCGATCTCGCCCTCGCCCAGGGTGCGATGGGCATGGCCCGCGGCATTGCCCATGCCGATCACCACCCCGGCGTGCTGGATCGACCCGTCGGGGTACAGCAGCTTGGCCCCCACGGCGCCGACATGCGGGCGCACAGCCTGGCGCATCAGCTCGTCGAGCCATCCGGGCGCGATCACTTCGGTGTCGTTGTTGAGCAGGCAGACGTAGTCGCCCCGCGCCTCCGCCACCGCGCGGTTGTTGATCGCCGAGAAATTGTACGGCCGCGGATCGGTCAGCACCCGCACGGCCGGATGGCGCGCGAACTCGGCAAAGCAGGCGAAGGTCTCGGGCTCCTCGCTGTTGTTGTCGACGACGATGATCTCGTAAGCCGGCCAGGTCGTCTTCTCGATCACGCTGGCAAGGCAGGCCCGCAGCAGGTCGGCCTTGTCGCGCGTCGGCACGATGATGCTGACCAGTGGGGCCGGGTCGGGCAGGGGCC
>Ga0207667_10006691_pt1 | contig 13935 bp, 3 predicted proteins | sample KBSCornC52_FD_184301 | JGI IMG/M metagenome (GOLD analysis project Ga0207667, IMG submission 184301) | Corn rhizosphere microbial communities from Kellogg Biological Station, Michigan, USA - KBS Corn C5-2 (SPAdes) (version 2) | ecosystem: Host-associated > Plants > Roots > Rhizosphere > Soil ... | reverse complement strand
TGGTGATCCCACGTTTGGTTGGCGGTGAAGAGCTGCACGAACCGGACGCCGCGCTCCACGAGGCGGCGCGCGATGAGGCAGCGCGTCCCGAACTCCGCCGTGGCCGGGTCGTCGATGCCGTAGAGTCGCTTCGTTGACTCGCTTTCCTTCGAGATATCGAGCGCTTCCTTCGCGGCCGTCTGCAGCTTGGCGGCGAGGGTGTAGCTGGCGATGCGGGCTTCGAGGTCGCTCTCGCCGGGATGCCGGTCGAGATGCTCGTGATTCAATTGATTGAGAAAACCGAGATAGTTCTCCTGTGCCTCGCCGCGCAGATACGGAGCGGCGTCGAGATTCGGAATGCGCGGCTCCTTGGAGCGCACGGCGGTGCCTTGATAGATCGAGGGCAGCCAGCCATTCGTCCAGTTATCCACGCCGAGCACCGGCAGACCGCGAGGATCGGTCAGCGCGACATAAGCCGGCAACTCCTGCGACTCGGAACCGAGCGCGTAGGTCAGCCAGCTCCCGATGGTCGGGCGTCCGCCGAGGCTACGGCCATTTTGCAGCGCGTAGATCGCCTGGCCGTGATTGTTCACGCTGCTCTGCATCCCGCGCAACAGCACCGCGTCATCCACGATGCTGGCAAAACCAGGCAGCAATTCGCTGACCTCCGTGCCGCACTGGCCGTGCTTTTGATACTTCCAGGCGCTGGCCATCACCGTGGTGCTGGCGTGCGCTGCGTCGTCATACTTGACTTCGCCGGGAAATTTTTTGCCGTCGAGTTTGTCGAGTTCTGGCTTGGGATCGAAGAGATCGATCTGGCTCGGGCCGCCTTGCATGAACATCGAGATCATCGCCTTCGCCTGCGGTTCGTAGTGCGGCTTCTTCGGCAGCAGATCGTAGTGCGGAACTTCGAGATCGGGTTTGTCCGGCGCGCCGAGCAACCCATCCTGCTTGAGCAAATACGCAAGCCCGAAGGCACTGAGATGAAAGCCGCTGGTGGCGAGGAAATGGCGGCGGCTCAGACAACCGGAATTTTGCGGATTCATGGGGAGGGATCAGTTAGTCGACGTAGAAAAACTCGTTGGACGTGAGCAACGCCTGGCAGAAGGTCGAAAGCGCCTGCATGGTCGGGTCGGTCGGCGGCCCTTCCTTGCCCTTCGGCACCGGTTCCGGCTTCACCGGATTCGCTTTGAAATGCGCGGTTTGCTTGGCCAGGAACTCGACGGAGTCTTTCAATTCCGCATCCGTCGGTGCACAGCCATAAGCGAGCAACCAGGCGTGCTTGATCTCCGCGGTGGAATCGGCGCCCGCTTCGCGCGTCACGCGTTCGGCAAAGTATTTCGCCTGATCCAGCGTGAACTCTCCATTCATCATGGCCAGCGATTGCGGGGCGATGGTCGAGGCATTGCGCCGCTCGCAATTCGGCTCCATGCGCGGCAGGTCAAAGGTTTCCAGCATGCCGAGCGGTTTACTGCGGCGCTCCTGGATGTAAACACTGCGGCGAAATTCGTCGCCGTTGAGCGGGATGTATTTGCCCGTCGGACGCCCCGCCGTGTCGGTGGTGTCTACGCCGACAACAATCTGGCCGTCTTCATCGGTCTTCACCGGCACCGGCGCGCCAAACATCTTTGGATTCAGCTTGCCGCTGATCGCGAGCATGGCGTCGCGCAGCGTTTCCGCTTCGATCCGCTGGATGTTCATGCGGCCGAGCAGATAGTTGTCCGGGTCCACACGATCCTGCGCCGCGGTGTGCTCGGAAGACTGGCGATACGCGGTCGAGGTGACGATGAGCCGGTGCAATTGCTTGAGGCTCCAGTGCTCAGCGACGAATTCCGAGGCCAGCCAGTCGAGCAATTCGGGATGCGTCGGCTTGTCGCCGAGATGGCCGAAGTCGCCGACCGACGCGACGATGCCGCGGCCAAAGTGGTGATGCCACACGCGATTGACGAACACCCGCGTGGTCAGCGGATGCTTGCCATCCGTCACGCTCATCGCGAACGCCAGGCGGCGGCCGGTCGTCGGTTGCGCCGGCGTGGAATCCGGGATGTTGCTCGGATGAAAAGTGGTGAGCACCGTGAGATCGCTGGGCTCGACTTTGTCTTTCGGTTGCTGCGGATCGCCGCGCGAGAAGACGAAGGTCGGCGGAGGCGTCTTCGCCGCGGTCGCGGTTTCGGTGAAGGCGGGGATGAAGATCTCGGCGGGCTTGCGCTTGCGGATCTCCGCCTCTTTGTCGGTGTAGACTTTCAACTCGGCCTGATGCTTCGTGCCGTAAGTGCGGTCGTAGAGATACAGCGAGCCGGAGCTGAGCTGATTGATCGTCGGGTGAGCCTTGAGCAGCGCGAGTTGCTCGGGCGTGCGCTTCTTGGCTTCGGTGCGATAGGCGGTGCGCAGCGGTTCACGCAGTTCCTCGGGCTTCTTTTCCAATTCCCAGGTGAGCACCTTCTCGATGAATTCGGCTTCCTTGGCTTTGCGTTCGGTTTCGACGACCTGGGCCTCTTTCTCGACATCGGCGGCCTTGGCCCGCTCTTCGTCAGTCATGAGCGAGATCAGGCGCGCATTGGGGGTGCGCCAATGCGCGAGATCGAAGCCGGGCTCGAAGATGGCGCGCAGGCGATAGTAATCGACCTGCGGGATGGGATCGTACTTGTGGTCGTGGCACTGCGCGCAACCGACGGTGAGGCCGAAAATCGTCGAGGACACGACCTTCAGGGTCTCGCTGACCACCGCATTGCGGGCCACGGTCTGTTCGCCGGTCGCCGCGGCGGCCGTGCCGTCGGGCACCATGCGGAGAAAGGCGGTCGCAGTGAGCTTGTCGATGTCGCCGGGCGAAAGGTTCTTATAGGGCTGCTTGACCATTTCATCGCCGGCGAGTTGTTCGCGGATGAATTCGTCGATCGGCTTGTCCGCGTTGATCGAGCGAATGACATAGTCACGATAGCGATACGCCCACAGCCGCGCCGGATCGGAGTCGGTATAGCCGTCGGAATCCGCATAGCCGGCGATGTCCAGCCAATGGCGACCCCAGCGCTCGCCATAGTGGGGTGAAGCGAGCAGGCGATCGACCAGCCGCTCGTAGGCATCGGGCGCGTCATCGGCGAGGAACGTGGCGACATCCTCGGGCGTCGGCGGCAGGCCGGTGAGATCGATGGTCACCCGGCGCAGCAGGGTTTGCTTGTCGGCTTCAGGACTGAAGGTGAGACCTTTTTGCTCGAGCTTCGCGAGGAGGAAGGCATCGATCGGCGTGCGCACGCGGGCCACGTCGGCGGCATTTTTAAGCTGCGGCACCTTGCCGCGGCGGATCGGTTGAAAGGCCCAGTATGCGCGCTCCTCCTCGGTGATCCATACCTTCGGCACCTGCTCGGGTTCGGGACGCAGGGTCTTCGCGCCTTGGGCGATCCATTGCTCGAGGGTGGAGATTTCCGCAGGGGTGAGCTTCTTGCCTTTCTCCGGCATATCGCCATCGCGGACCAATTGGAGCATCTCGCTCTCCTCCGGCTTGCCCGGGACCATCACCTTGTCGCCGTCCGCGGTCGGCTTTTCCATGAAGCGCCGCAGGCGCAGGTCCACACCGCCCTTCAGCTTTTCGCCTTCGCCGTGGCAGTGAAAGCAGTGCTCCTTCAGGATGGGGCGCACGTCGCGCTCCAGGGTCAATTCATGCGGCTCGGCGAAAGCCAGGGCCGGGATGAAAGCAGCGGCGGCGAGCAGGATTTTGCTGGGGTGGGGGTGCATGCGAAAGGCTCGAGAGCTTACGTCCGAGCACTATCCATCGCTAACGAAATCCTTAGACTGGTTAAAGTGCTGGAAAATTTAGCCAGGGCGATGGAAAAAGAGGCGGGGCAGGAGGCGGAGCCAGTCTTTATCCAGGTCGCCCACACCAGCGCCGCCAAATCTCCCGATACACTCCTTCGAGATGGCGGGCAAAGCGCGTGGGATCGAGCAGGGGCGAGCGCATCATGCGATCGCGGAGAGTGGAACGGAGGTGCGCAAGGCGGTCGCGATCGCCGGAGAGCGCAACGGCCGCTTCCAAATATTCGTCTTGGGAGGCGACGGCATATTCGGGCAGGCCGATATTGGCCAGCAGGCTGAAGGAGGCGCGGCTGATGCCGAGGGTGCCACGGAGGGCGATTACCGGCACGCCCATCCAGAGAGCATCGCAGGTCGTCGTCATTCCATTGTAGGGAAAGGGATCCAGGGCGATATCCACCTGCGCGTATCGCCGCAGATAGTGGCTGGCGCCCCGCTCGAGGGAGGCGGGTTCGTAATCCTGAAACACCAGTCGCTCGCCGGCGATGCCGTGGCTTTGGATCGCCTCGAGGGTCTTTTCCCGATGCGTTCCCATCTTGAGCAGCAACATCAGCCGGGAGCCGGGAACTCTCTGCAAAATCCGCGCCCAGAGCTGGAGGACACGCTCATTGATTTTGGCAAAGTTATTGAAGCAGCCGAAGGTGATCTGCCCAGTGCACGCAGAAGGCAGGCCGGTGACTTCGGGAGAATTTTCCGGGGTCGGGTAGCAGCACCAGGCGTCGGGCAAACGAATCGGGCCACCGGCGTTTTCCGGGAGGTCGAGGTCGGGCGGGGAAAGGAAACGATCCGTGAGCCAATGATCGATCGTTTCGACCCCGGTCGACCCGGGATAGCCGAGCCAGGAAACCTGGACCGGCGCCGGTTGGCGGGCGAAGACAGTCAGGCGATGGTAAGCCGTGTGCAGGCTGAGATCGACGAGGATGTCGATGCCGTCCGTGTGGATTTGCTCGGTGAGCTGATCGTCGCTCCAGTGTTCCATTTCGCGCCAAAGATGGGCTTTGGCTTGAAAGCGCCCGCTCACGGCGTCTGTCTGGCCGCTGGCATAGCAGACACACTCCACCTGGGTGGAATCGTGCGCTTCGAAGATCGGGAGCAGCGTTCTGCCGACCACATGGTTGCGCAGGTCAGCGGAGACGTAGCCGATGCGCAAGCGGCGCTCGGGGGAACGATCGCGGACGTGGGGAAGGCGCGCAGGACGGAGGGGAACGGCGAAATGCGCGTTCCAGAGATGTTTTTCCTCCTCGATGACCTTGGGAGCGACGTCGGGGTCGAAGTGAAGATTGAAAATGAGATTGCTGTGAACGTCGGGGTTCGCTTCGACAGCGAGGCTTCGCCGAAGGACGTTGAGAGATTCGGCAATCTCCCCGCGGTCTTTGAGCAGAATGGCGAGATTGTTGAGGGTGACGAAACTCCGCGGCTCCAGCTCGACTGCCGTCTGGTAGGCCTCGATTGCTTCGTCCGTGCGGCATTGCTCGCCGAAGAGATTACCGAGATTGGACGCCAACGAGTATTCCAGAGGCAGAATGCGGCGGGCTTCCTGATAAACGGCGATGGCTTCCTCGGGGCGGTTCGCGGAATGCAGCGTCATGCCCAGGTTCAGCCATGCTTTGAGGTGTTGGGGATTCAACCGGAGCGCCTGGCGGTAAGCGGCAATGGCGGGTTCCCATTCCTTCAGGCGGCCGCGCGTATTTCCGAGATTGAAGTGGATATCGGCGTCCCCGGGCTGGAGTTGCCGCGCGGTTTCCAATTGGCTGGCCGATTCCTCGAGTTCGCCGCAGTCGAACAGGACGACTCCGTAGTTGCTGCGATAGCGGGCCACCTGAGGCTGTGCGGCGATGGACCGTTTCATCCACTCGATGGCCTCCGGATAGCGACGAGTGTCGCGCGCCACGAGGCCGAGGAGGTGGATGATGTCCACGTTGTCCGGATGCATGGCGTGCAGTTGCCGGTAGATCGTTTCGGCCTCGGCGAACTGACCGGCGCGATGGCGATCCATGGCCACGTTGAGGGCTTGTTGGGCAGTCATCAGGGGCATGGTAGATCCTCTTAAAACGAAGCCTGTTCCTCGCACCAACGCCGCCAGGCCGAGCGCAGGAGCGTGCCGAAGTTCTCCGCGAATCGTTGTCCATCGCAAAGCGGAGAAGAGAGGAGTTTCTCGCGCAAGCTGGCCCGGAGAGTGGCGAGTCGGGGAAGATCCCTCGCGAGGTCGACGGCGATTTTCACGTAATCGTCCGGATCACGCGCGATGGTTTCGGGAACACCGGCGGCGGTGAGATGCGCCAGGCCGTGACGACTGGCAAAGGTTTCGCCGGGGCAGGTGACGACGGGAACGCCCATCCACATTGCTTCGCAAGTGGTCAGGCCGCCGTTGTAGGGGAGGGTGTCGAGAGCAATGTCCGCCTGGTTGTAGGCGCCGAGCAGTTCGGCGCGCGGGACCCAGCCTTGAAAAGTAATCCGGCTGGGGTCGACGCCCCGTTCGGCGAATTGGCTCCGCACGCGCTCGACTGCGGCCGACGTGTCGAATCCGCGATTGCCCAAGGTCAAGCGCGCGGCGGGCAATTCACGCAGGATGCGGCTCCAGAGCTCGATCGTTTGCCCGGTGATCTTTGGCGCGATGTTGTAGCTGGCGAAGGTCACGAAGCCATGCGCGGCCGCTGGCAATGGGCCCACCGGCGGCGCCTCCAGCGGAGGGTCGAAGCAAATGTAATCGTCGGGCAGGCGCAGCACGCGTTCGCGATAGAAGGATTCGGCTTCCGGCGGAATCTGGCGCGCGTCCGCGACGATGTAGTCCATCGCGGCCAGACCGGTGGTGCCCACGTAGTCGAGCCAGGTGATTTGAATAGGGGCGGGCTTGCGCGCGAAGAGCGGGAGGCGATTGCCCGCGGTGTGACCGGCGAGATCGAAGAGGATGTCGATCTGGTCCTCGCGAATGCGCTGTGCCAATTGTGCATCGGAAATGCCGCGAACGCTGTGCCATTTCACGGCGCACGCTCGCAAGCGGGCCGTGAGGGCGTCGTCTTTGGTTCCGTCGTCATAGCAGACGATTTCGAACTGCGAGCGGTCGATGTTTTCCAGTGGGCGGACGAGGAAGAACCCGACGGGATGGATGCCGAAATAGGGCGAAAGAAAGCCGAGCCGCAGCTTTCGATCGGGGTCGCGCGAATGGGGGTGTGGTTGCCACGAAGCGCGCAGGGGTTCGGCGAAGCGGCGCTCGTAGGCGGCATGGGCCTCGGCGATTTTCGCCAGGGTCATGTCCGCGCCGAAATGCAGCACCGCGAGGTAATTGCTATGGGCGGCGGATGAGCAGCGCGGCGAGGCAATGGCGCGTTCGTAGAGCGCGAGGGCGGCGGCGCGTTCGCCGATCTGCTCCAGTTCGTTGGCCAGGTTGGTCAGCGCGAGCACCTGCGTCGGGTCGCGATCCAGGGCGCGTCGATAAGAGGCGATGGCCTCGTCGATTTGCCCGAGGGACTTGTAGGCGGTGCCGAGATTGTTGTGCGCGAGGGCGAGATCCGGCTGCAAGGCAATCGCCTGCTGCAGGGCAGCGATCGCTTCGGGGACCTGCCGGTTATCGAGCAGGGCATGACCGAGATTGTTGTAGGCCATCGCGTAGGTGGGCTTCAGCTCGATGGCGCGGCGCAGCGTGGCGATGGCCTCGTCCAATGCGCCCTTCCGCCGCAGCACCGTCGCGAGGTTGCTGTGGATTTCCGCAAAACCGGGTTCGATCTGCAGCGCCTGGCGATAGGCCGCGATGGCTTCCTTGAGACGGCCTTGCGCATTGAAGTTATTGCCCAGATTGTTCTGGATCGGTGCGGATCGTGGCTGCAACTGCAACGCCTGCCGGTAGCACGCCTCGGCATCGACATAGCGGGCTTGGGATTGCCATACATCGCCGAGATCGTTGTGGTAAGCGGCATCGGTGGGATGGGCCGCGATCGCCTGTTGCAGCCACTGCTCCGCCTCGGTGGGCGAGCCGGACTGGAAGGCAATGCACCCCAGCAAATGGAGCGTGCTGGCATTCCCTGGATACAAGGACAGCAGCTGATGGCACAATGCCGTCGCTTCCGCGAAACGCCCCCCCTGATGGTGGCGTCTGGCGAGATCGAAAATTTGCTGGGGGGTGAGGGCGGCCACGCGGGGAAAGGCCGAACATTCAACATCCAACGTCAAACATCCAACACCCAATTGGGAAAAGCCGCCGAGGGGCGTCTCCCTTTCGCGCGATGGACCGGCAATATCGGAGGCCGACGGTGGGGCGGATGGGTGAAGTTCGCAAATTTGCGCGAACGCAAAAGAGATAAATAGCGACAAACAGAGGACAGAAGCGATGGATGTCTCACAGTAGAAAATCTACGTAAATATGCGTGATCAAACGTATACTTATCATATTCGAGGCATAAAATATGCTGACAATTCGCACCCTTACTTGTTCGCGAAAAAACAGTACATCTGCAAAAGGACATAATGTGGTGTTGGTATCGCTAGAGGAGAACCCGTGTTTTTCCCTCGATTTCCGGGGTAAGCGAGAGCCGCATTGATCGAGGAAATCACCACAATCGGAATGGCGATCTGATGTCTGTCAAGCGAGTAAACTTACGTACTGAAGAATTTATCTGTAAATTTTTTTTGACCCGCCACATACGACCCGTTACATCCCGTTCGTCAAATAGTGTCCAGCCCCCAAACTCCCCCGTGTCTCGAAGCCCCCGTACCCGCACATCCCTAAATATGTACACGCCGACTTCTGCCAAATTCCGTAAAGGCGCCAAACCCTCCCGGTTCTTCATTCGCCGCCTTTCCTCCTGGCTCGTGCTCTCCACCGCGTTGACTCTCGGCGCGTCGAAAGTCGCGCACGCGAGCACGTTCTACTGGGATGCCGACGGCATTGTATCCGGCGATGTCATCGGCACGGGCGCCGGTCTCGGTGGCACGGGCACCTGGGATACCAGTTCCCTGTTCTGGTGGGACGGGGCCTCCGGGGCGGACGTCGCCTGGAACAACCTGACCAACGCGAATGACACGGCTTTCTTCACCGGCACCGCGGGGGCGGTCACGGTGAGCAGCCCGATCAACGTGGGGGCGTTGACCTTCAATACCTCGGGCTATTCTCTCTCGGGTGGGACGATTAATCTGGGCGGCATGTCCACCGGCATCCCGTCGGTGACCACTGCGTCGGCGATCAATGTCGCTCCGTGGTCGCGGGATACGATCTCCTCGCTCCTCTCGGGCTCGGCGGGCTTGGTGAAAACGGGCCGCGGCACGCTGGTGTTGACGAACAGCGGCAACAGCTTTACGGGGGACCTGACGATCAACGACGGTTCGCTGGTCATCACCAATGTTGCCCAGTTGGGCATGGGGACGACGACGATCGCGGTCACGGGTATCGCCGGCACCGGTAATCCTGGCTACAGCGGCGGCCAGCTCGTGCTGCAGGGCGGTTTGGCCGGGACGACATTCAATCGCGAGATCAGCCTTGAGGGACGCGGTCCGAATGCGGTGAATTTCAGCGCGGCGCTCGTCAGTGTCGGTAACAACACTTTCACCAGCGACATTACCGTGGGTAACGCCGCTTCCGAAACCCGTCTGCTTTCGGTGGATGGCAACACGACGTTGAGCGGCGGGCTGCTCACAATCGGCAACGGCAACGGCAGCGTTTTCTACGGCAACGGCAACTGGATCATCAACGACCAAGTGACGGGCTTCGATAATACCACGGACCGTTTTATCAAGTCGGGCAGCACCATCAGCTCCACGATGACGTTGACCAATACGAGCAACAACTTCCTTTCCACAATCCGTATCGACAGCGGCACGGTACGGGTGAATGCCAACGCGGAACTCGGCAACAACAGCATTGCTAATTCTACCCAAGGGGCGGTCGACTTGAACGCTGGCACTTTGGAAGTGCGGTCGGATTCGACCACCGACTTTGCCACGCGCAGCTTCCGCGTTCGCGGTAATTCGGCCAACACGGTCTTCGCGGGTCGGGCCATCGGTGGTTCGGGGTTGAACCAGTCGATCCAATTCGGCGCGCTGGATTTCGATAGCAACTCGACGCTCAACGTCACGGGCATCGACGGCATCGGCGAGTCTTTCACTGGCACGGGTGCCACGGGATTGATCACTTGGTCGTCGGGCAACCCGATAACGATTAATAACAATAGCAACGGGACGTTGAAGATCGATGCCAGTATTTCGCGGCCGACGGAAACCTCGGTGCGCAACCTGACCTTCGGCGGCAATAGTGATACGTTGATGACCGGTTACCTTTTGCAGCCGGGCACGGCGGGTTCGGGGAATCTTCAGTTCGTCAAAACCGGAAACGGCATGCTCACGTTGACTGGCGCAAACACGACCGCGGGCAGTGCGAGCACCTACAATGGCAGCACGTTCGTCCAGGGGGGCACGCTGCAGATTCTAGGGGCCACGGCCACGATCAATAACCTTCTGAACGGCACGAATGGCGGCGCGCTCCAGTTGGGCAATGGCGGCACCTTTGGCGCATTGGATTATCGCGGGGCGGGTGAGACGACGTCCAAGGTCCTCAATCTCCCGGGAACCACGGGTGCGGGCATGGTCCTCGCCAACGAAACCGGAGCCACCCCGCTGGTCTTCAGCAGTGTGGTGGGGGCGAGCGGCGCGGGCGCCAAAAACTTCTATCTCGGCGGCAGCAGTACGCTGGTGAACGAAATCGCCGGTGTGATCAATAACAGCAGCTCTGCCACCTCGTTGGTCAAGATCGGCTCCGGCACTTGGCTGTATGATCCGGCCGCCAGTTCTTACGCCGCGGGGAACGCGAGTGTCGCATGGGTGAGCGGTGGTGGCACCAACACGAACACCTTCACAGTGGCGGCGAATACCCCTGGTATCGCCATCGGTGAGACGGTCAGCGGTGATAATACGGCCGGCGTGGTGATTGGCTGGGTTCCAGCGACCGGGGTGGTGACGATCAGCAACAACATCGGCACGGCCATGGCCGCGGGCAATGTGGCATTCGCCGCCAATAACAATTTCACGGGCAGCGTCACGGTCACGAACGGCACCTTGCAGGTCAAGCCCACCGCGGTCAGTGGCGCCAGCGGCGGCGACCTGTTCACGACGGCGAACAACCTTGTCTTCAATTCCGACAGCAGTGGGAGCAACAGCGCCGCCGGCGGCACTTTCGAGTTGGCCACGCCGACGGCGGTCACGCTCACTGCGAATCTGACCCAGACCATGGGCGCCCTCACTGCCACGGCGGGTGCGGGCAAGGTGCAGGTGGATTCGGGCAATGGTGGCTTCAGCAATATTCTCAATTTCGCGTCGCTTGGCACGAGGACGGAGGGAGCCACTCTGAACTTGAATCCAGCGAGCAACGCGAGTATCACGTTCACCGCCGCAGCGGGGAGCAACGGTATCCTGGGTGGCTATGCGACCTTCGGTCCCGCCGGGACGGATTTTGCGGCCAGTGTAACCGCGGGCGGGACGGCTGCCGCGTTGACTGGGCAAACCGCGCTTCCTACTTCGGCTGGTGCGGGCACGACCAACTACCAGACGACCGCCAGTACGACGACTACGGCTACCCAAGCGGCCAACTCGCTGAAAATGAGCGGTGCGCAAACCCTCACGCTCGGTGGGGCGCTGATCCTCAATTCGGGTGGTTTATTGGTCGATAATTCGACAGGAGCGGTTACGATTTCGAACGGCGGCACCGCGGCAAATACTCTTGGCGCTGTGAGCGTGAATGCCACTACCACGGCAGCCAGTGCCACGGTTAACCTCACTTCCGGGACGACGGCTGGCTTCTATGTTGGCATGGCATTTTTTGGCAACGCGAACATTCCGGCTGGGGCGACCGTGGCCTCGATTGTCAATGGCACGCAGTTTACCCTCAGCAGCGGTACCGGCGTGACCGCGGGTACGAGCGTGGCGACTGGCGCGGGCAGTACTGAAGGAATCGTGAGCGTGAACGCCACCACCACGGCAGCCAGCGCCACGGTTAACCTGACCTCCGGAACCACGGCTGGCTTCTATGTGGGCATGCCGATTTTTGGCAACGCGAACATTCCGGCTGGGGCGACCGTGGCCTCGATTGTCAATGGCACGCAGTTTACCCTCGGCAGCGGTACCGGCGTGACCGCTGGTACGAGCGTGGCGACTGGCGCGGGCACTGCTGAAGTGATTTTGACGGTAAACGGCTCGAGCCCAAGCAATGCTCTGACGATCAATGGTTCGATCGGTGTTCTATCGGATGCCGTGACCAAGGCCGGCAGCGGCATGCTGATTGTCGGTGGTACCAATACCTTCACCGGTACGCTGACGCTGAACGAGGGCACGATCAAGATGGCCGGCGGAACGGCGGCCACGCTGGGAACTCCGGCGGCGGGTTCGCTTGCCGTCGTGCGCCAGGGCGCGCTGCTGGATGTGAACAGCTCGGGCGCTTTGCTGGCTCCGTATACCGGGGCCACGGCGTTGAATACCACGATCATCGGCGTGCTCTCGGGTGCCGGCACGATCGACAATACGAGTGCCACGGCTGCCGCCATCTCTCTCGGCAGTAGCACCAGCACGGGCACGCAGAACTTCTCCGGCATCATCCAGAACAGCGGCGGCGGCGCCTTGACGGTGATTAAGGACGGCACGTCGGCGAGCTTCGAATCGCTGAGCGGTCTTAATACCTACACCGGCGCTACGATCATTCGCACCGGCACCTTGCAGGTCACCTCACTGGCCAACGGTGGGCAGGCCAGCTCCATTGGCGCCTCGAGCAATGCGGCCGGCAACCTTGTTTTCAAGAACGGCACGCTGCAGTACACTGGCGATACCACGACGAGCACCAATATCTATCAGACCACCCAGACGCCGTCGGTTTCCACGGATCGTCTCTTCACTTTGGAAGGCAATGCGACGCTCGATTCGTCGGGCACGTACGGCAACGTCGTCGCGGCGGCCGCCGTGGCCAACAATGCCGCCCTGGTCTTCAGCAACACGGGGGCGATCGCTTACAGCACCACGGGGGCCAAGACTCTCACCCTGCAGGGCAACTCCATCGGCGACAACCAGATCAACCTGCAACTGATCGATCCCTCGGGCGGCACTTTGGCCGTGACCAAGACCGGCTCTGGCCACTGGGTCCTCGGCGGCGCGAATAACACCTACACGGGCGTCACCACCGTCAGCAGCGGTGCTCTCGAAGGCGTGGACGGCTCCAGCCTGCCCTCGACCAGTAATCTGACCCTGAACGGCGGTGTCTTCCAGACCTCCGGCAACTTTACCCGCACATTGGGCACGACCGGGGGAACGGTGCAATTGACCGGCGGCGTCAGCGGCTTTGCGGCCTCGACCGCTCCGTTGAACATTACCCTCGATTCTGGCAACACCCTCGTTTGGGGGGCCGCGACTTTCAACCCGACCGGCCTCGACTTCGGTTCTTCTTCGGCCCTCTTCGGCACGACGCTGACTAACAACATCAATCTCGGCACCGGAGCTCGCGCCATTCAGGTCGACACCAACAGCAACACCAGCGTCGCCCAGACCCAGGCGATTGTTTCCGGGGTGATTAGCGGCGGCGTGGGAGGCACCTTGACAAAGAATGGCGCCGGCAACCTGATCTTGGGTGATGCGAACACCTACGTCGGCAACACGATCATCACTAACGGATCGCTGACCGTCACATCCATTGGCAACACTTCCGGAACTGTCTCCAGTAGCTTGGGTGCGAGCGGCGGCTCCTTGGTTTTCAACAACGGCACCAACACCGCCAACCTGCTCTATGTCGGCCCGGGCGAAACTCCTACCCGGCCGATCAGCATCACGGCGGGCGCTTCGACAATTCAAATCGACTCTTCGGGTAGCGGCGCCTTGGTTTTGCCGAACATCACGAATAGCGGGACGAGCACCCTCACGTTGCAGATTCGCGGCACGGACATGGACAACAACATGATTACGTCTCAGTTGACCAATGGGGCGGGCGCGTTGACCGTGACGAAAGCCGACGGTGGCGTCTGGATTCTCAATCCAGCCGTAGCCAACACCTTCACCGGCAACATCAATATCAACGGCGGCACGCTCGGCCTGACGACCAACGGCATCGGCAGTGCCGGGGCCATTACGATCCAAAACGGCGCGCTGCTGGCGTGGGGCAGCGACCTCACCACGAATAAGCCGCTCACGTTG
>Ga0207667_10006690_pt1 | contig 13935 bp, 9 predicted proteins | sample KBSCornC52_FD_184301 | JGI IMG/M metagenome (GOLD analysis project Ga0207667, IMG submission 184301) | Corn rhizosphere microbial communities from Kellogg Biological Station, Michigan, USA - KBS Corn C5-2 (SPAdes) (version 2) | ecosystem: Host-associated > Plants > Roots > Rhizosphere > Soil ... | reverse complement strand
ACCAACACCTTCTGGTGCTTCCGCAGCGGTACTCCCTCGAGCTCGAAGTCTTCCAGTGTGGTGCGGAACAGGGACTGGCTGGAGGAGTCATAACGAGTGGCCTCCTCGAACGTCGCCCGGGCCATGCCGGGGTCTGACTTCAGGAGCTCCCATTGGTCTGGATGGTCCGCGAGACACCGCAAACACAAGCCAATCGAATCGATAGTAGTGTCCACTCCCGCCGACAGCAAAGACCGCACCAGCAGCGCAGCCTCGCCCTGGTCGATGACTCCAGCATCCGCCTGCGCGTAAATGGCGGCGCCGATGCCGTCGGGAGCCAGGTTCTCGCGCCTGCAGCGCTCCATGATCCACGCCGAAACCTCCTCGGCCTGTTTCATGAGATTCTCGTACCAGGGAACCACCGGCCCGAAGCCGCCGAACACCATTGCTCCATAAATCAACATGTTGGAGCGATCCTCACGCTTCATGCCAACCGCATCGGGAAACACGGTCAGCGGGAAGCGTTGCACCAGGTCAGGAATGGCATCGAGGGTACCCTGCTCCAGCGCTTCATCGATGATTGCGTCGGCTTGCGCTTCGAAGATCGGACGTAGTTGTTGTAGCCGCTCCGGCGTCAGCGCCTGCATCAACACTCTGCGGGTTCGCTGGTGCTCCGGCGGGTCGACCTCGAGAATCAGGCTGGGTCGTCGCCAGGGCTTCTCCATAAAATAGTTCTGGAGTCCGCCGCCACCGGCATTACTGAAACGCTTCCAGTCGCCCAGCACGGTACGCACCGGCTCATAACGCGATACGACCCAGATGGAGTATTGCGGCAACCAGACCAGCGGCGGCCCCAGCGCACGCAACTGCGCGTAGGCAGTAAACGGGTCAGCTCGAAATTCCGCGGAGAACGGGTCGAGATCGGAAGTGACGGGAGTATAGGCGCTCATTGACGCTGTGCCTTCCGCAACAACTCCGTTGCCTGAATGTCGACAACTGGCGATTCCCCGTCCTCGCTCAGGACGACGCCATAGGCCTCCCGGGCATGCTTCCGTGTCACCTTGCCGTCGATCACGTCTTGACGGACCCGCTCCGGATCGCGCTCGAATGGATCGCCAAAACCACCGCCTCCGGCCATTATATGGCGATAGACATCGCCCTTGCCGAGGCTGATCGGCTTCATGGGCATCGGGGGCAACACGCGCTCCCCTTCCTTCGAGCGCAGCAAATTCTCGGCCGGCGAGCCCGTTTGGCCGCCAAACAAGCCATGCGGTGGGTGGATACACTTGTCCGAGCGCACCCCGAAATAGATGTCATCCGCGAGCATGCGATATTCACGCACCAGGCCCAAGCCGCCGCGATACTTGCCCGCGCCACCCGTGTCCGGCACGAAACCGTAGCGCTCGATGCGGATCGGGTAATCGGATTCGATCATTTCGACGGGCACGTTGGCCTGGTTGGAGGCCATGTGAGGCACACCTTCCTGACCATCGTGTCGGGACGTCGCGCCCCAGGTGCCCATGATGCACTCCGAGAACACGAAACGCTTGCCGTCATCCCAACCGCCGAAGCTCGGCAGCGTCGATCCGCCGGCGCCGTCGGCAGCTACCTGATCAGGCACCGCCTGCGCCAGGGCACCAAAAATGCAGTCTACAATGCGGTAGCCCGTTATACCTCGGGCGCCGCACGGCGCGGGATAACGCGCGTTGAGCACAGACCCTTCCTCCGCAATCACGTTGATCGGACGGGTATAGCCATGGCAGTTGGGTACCTCCGCCGGCATGATGGAGCGGAGCGCCGCATAGACGTTAGACTTGCAAAACGACAACGGCGTGTTGATACCGCCTTTGACCTGCATCGAGGTGCCGGTCCAATCCACCGTCAGCTCTTCGCCACTGACCGTGACACAAACATGAAACTCGATGGGAACCGGGGACTCTCCCAACCCGTCGATGTGGTCGGAGAAACGGTAGGTGCCGTCCGGGATGCGCGCGATTGCGGCCCGAGCCAGCTTCTCGGAGTAGTCCTGCAGCGCGTCCCCGTACTCCATCACCCGCTGGGGAGTATAACGCTCGAGGAGCGCTGCGAGCTCCCGCTCACCGGCCAGGCAAGCGGCCCGCTGCGCATGGATGTCGCCCAACACTTGTTCAGGCACGCGTACGTTGGCGGCAATGATGTCCAACAGCATCTCGTTGACGATCCCGCGCTCAGCGAGCTTCAGGAACGGCAGCCGCAGCCCTTCCTGGTGGATGTCCGTTGCCCCCAGCGAGTTACTGCCTGGGACCAGGCCCCCAACGTCGACGTGATGCGCGATGGTTGCGGCCCACCCGCACAGCCGCTCCCCGTGAAAAACGGGTTGGACGACGTAGATGTCGGGCAGATGTTGGCCGCTGGCCAGATAGGGGTCGTTGCCAATGAACACGTCCCCGGGGGCAATACGTCCCTGATACTGCCCGATCAGGTGGCGCATGGCGTCATGGAAACTGCCCAGGTGCATGGGCGTCGTCAGCCCTTGCGCCAGATTTTGCCCGGAGGCATCGCAAATCGCCGTCGAGAAGTCCATGGCGTCGCGCACGATGGGGGAATGCGCGGTCCGCATCAGAATCAGCGCCATCTGGTCGGCACTCGACTCGAAAGCGTTTCGCAGCACTTCCAACAATATCGGATCGAGATCAGGGCGCACTGGAACGCTCCTCCCGAACAGTGACGACGATGTTGTTGAGTTTGTCGCGGGCCGCAACGGCTCGTGGTGGCACGACAGTCGTGCCCTCGTACTCTTCGACGATCAACGGCCCCGTGCGTGGCGTCTCGGTCAACTCGCTGCGCTCGATGACTGGAGTATCGATCAAACCGTATTCAGGCCCGAAGTAGGCTTTGCGATGCGTCGCCGTCGGCGCTCGATGCAGTGCGGGGCGTATCCGTGAAAATGCGACGGGTCCGCGTGGGGGAACGGTCGCAATCACCCGCAATGCAACAAGGCTGATTGGATGTCCCTCGAGCTCATGGCCGTAGGTACGCCGATACTCTCGCTCGAACCGCTCGCGAATAGTTCCGACGTCGACTCCATCCCGTGGCAGATCGACTGACAACTCGAAACCCTGACCTGCGTAGCGCAATTGCGCCCGCCAATGCACGACGACACCATCGCGCACCTCGAGCTCGCGCAACGCATCCTGCTCCAACTCACGACACCGCTTCGCGACCTCAGCCGCCGAGCTGCGATCCAAGGTGCGCAAGCAGGCCGTCGATCTCACCGCCTCCCGATCCGCAACCAGCAGTCCCACCGCGCTGAATACGCCCGCAGCTGGCGGCACGATCACACGACGCATTTGCAAATCGTCCGCGAGCGCGGCTGCGTGCATACCGCCGTTGCCCCCGAATGCAAACAATGTGAAATCGCGCGGATCGCGGCCCCGATACGTGGAAACGGCCTTCACGGCGCGCATCATCGTAGTATTGGCCAGACGGTGGATACCGAATGCGGCCTCGAGAACATCCACTCCCAAGGCGGAGGCGATCTTCTGCACCGCCGTCCGCGCGCGCGCGCTCTCGATTCGTACAGTTCCGCCAGCCAAGGCGTCCGGATTGAGATAACCCAAAACGACACTGGCGTCAGTCACCGTCGGCTCGCTGCCACCCTTGGCGTAACAGGCCGGGCCCGGTATTGCGCCGGCGCTATCCGGACCGACTTTCAACGCGCCACCGGAATCGATACGCACGATGCTGCCGCCACCGGCGCCCACCTCCGATACGTCGATCACAGGCAGTTTCAGAGCGTAGCCGCCGCCCTTCGCCAGGCGACTGCTCAAGGAGATTCCACCACCGACCTCGTACTCGTCGGTCGCCAAGACTCGGCCCGCCTCGATCAGGGAGGCCTTCGCGGTGGTGCCGCCCATGTCGAAGGTGATGAGGTTTTCATGGCCTGCGCGCGCGCCGAGGCGTGCGGCTCCCACGACACCCGCTGCCGGGCCACTTTCAACGACGGTAGCCGGCTTAGCCAACACCTGCCGCACATCCATGGTGCCGCCGCTCGACTGCATCATGAACAGACGGCCTTTGATGCCGTTGCTCTCGAAACACTCTCGCAGCGACTCGAGATAGCGGGACATGACTGGCCCAATATACGCATTCACGACCGTCGTGCTGGTCCGCTCGTATTCGCGGATCTCGGGTAAAACCTCGCTCGATACCGAAACGAAGCACGTAGGCAGCGCCTCACGCAGCAACTGTGCGATCCGCTTCTCATGCACGGGATTGGCGTATGAATGGAGCAGCGAAATCGCAATCGCCTCGACGTTTGCCTCCGCGAGCTTGCGCGCCAAGGCGCGCACCTGCGCCTCGTCCAAAGGCTGGACCACCTCACCCTTGCCGCCTAATCGCTCCCTCACTTCGTAACGGTAACGCCGTAGAACCAATGGCGCCGGCTTCTCATACAGAGGCTCGTAAAGACGCGGGACACGAATGCGTCGCAGCTCCAACACGTCGCGAAACCCTTCGGTGGTCACCAACGCAGTCTTGGCGCCCTTCCCCTCCAGGATAGCGTTGGTCGCCACGGTCGAAGCATGCAAAACTTCGCTGAGGTCGCTCGCTCCGGCGCTGAGGTCGGTGGTGAGCGCCCGAATGCCATCGATGATCGCTCGCGCGTAATCGTGCGGTGTTGAGGGAACCTTACACGTCGACAACTCCCCGTCGGCGGACAGGCAGGCAATGTCCGTAAAGGTTCCACCCACATCGGCCGCGATGCGCAGCGAGCCTCTCATCACTGACACCGATACTTGGCCAACCGCGCTTCGTCGACCTCGATACCCAGACCCGGCCGATTGAGCGGCAGAATGCAGCCATCACGCACAGGGAAAGCTTCTTTGATCACATCATCTTCATAGTACCGGCCGGCCGTGGAGTAGGGATGTTGTCCGGCGGGGGCGCTCACGGGAATGACCGATGCCAACGATACGGCCGGTTGCGACAACACAAAATGCGTGTTGGCTGCATTGCCAATAGCCGACTCCAACGAACCGTTGCAGTCGCAGGCGATGCGCTGCGCATGCGCGACGGCGGCGACGGAACGCGCTCCGACAATGCCGCCCGCTTTCGCAAGATAGATGGAGATGCAGTCGGCGGCGCGCTGGCGCACGACTTCGAGAGCGTCGTTGACGTCCCAGCAGGACTCATCGGCGACGATCGGCACAGTTGCCTTGGCGGTCACTTCAGCCATGAACGCCAGACTGGCGGCAGGTTGCTCCACCAGGTCGGCGCCCGCATCGACCAGTTTGGAAACCACTTGCAGTGCCCGCTTGGCATGTCCGTAGCCCTGGTTGGCGTCCAAACGCAAGGTTACATGGGATCCAACCTCGCGGCGCAGGGCGGCAATCAACCTGACATCCCGCTCAGGATCGACTCCGCCCTTGACCTGCAGAGTCCGCACGCCTTCCGCCACCGCGCCGATGCCTTCTTCGACAGCATCGGCGTCGTTCATCAAGCCAATCATGTGGGCCACCGCCACGCTCTCGCGTACCGCGCCTCCCAACAGTCGATAGACTGGCTGTCCCGTGCTTTTGCCCCAGAGATCGTGGAGCGCGATGTCCACGGCACATTTGGCGTAGCTGTTGCCGACGACCAAGCTGTCCATGGTGCTTCGCGCCGCCGTCACGGCCGTGGGATCGCTCCCCACCAGCGCCGGCGCGAAAATCTCATTGATCACACTGATGACGGTTGACAGGGTCTCCCCTGAGCGCCGTCCCTGGTCGCCTCCCCAGTCCGGCAGCGGCGTCGCCTCACCATAACCGATGATGCCCTCGCCCGTGGTGATGCGCACGAGCACGAAGCCTCCCAACTCCAGATTCAGGCCGGCCCATTTGAAACTGCGCCGGTTGGGGAGACGGAATGCCGAGGCTTCTATCGAGGTAATTTTCATCTGGACCTGCACATGAATGCGGCGGTCCCATGCTAGCGACTGCGAGGCGCTCTGCCAATAATTTTTTTCTTAAATGAAAAAAATGGATGAGATGCGCGGCCGAGAAGCCTCCCGCGTGCCCGGCGCGGTGGAGAGAGCCCCGGCGGCACGGCCCGGTCAGTCCTCCGGAGGGTCCACCTGTCGGGCGGACGGGTGCATGAATTTGGAAATGTGCTTCGGCGAGCCCGGATCGTGGGATACCGACAGCACGCGTGCATCCTCCCGGCTCACCGACACGTACAGGTGGCGCATGCTGCTGTCGAAATACGCGCTCTCGCCACGCTCGAGGCGGAAGGCGGCGTAATGCTCGGTGTGAATCTCGATCGTGCCGCTCAACACGTAGACGAATTCTTCGCCGCGATGCTGGCTCCAGTGGTCGAACTCATCCACGGAGCGTGCGCGCACCCGGATTTCCAGCGGAACCATGGCCTTGTGCGACAGTTCCGAGGCATGTGCCCGATAGTCATATTGCCCACTGGTAAAGTACTCGCCTTCACTCTCGCGCGTGGTGGTCTTGCGACCCGACACGACGCTCTTTGTCCCAGGACGCACGAAGTCCTCGATACTCATCCCGAGCCCATCACAGATGCGCTTCATGATGTCGAACGAAGGCGAGATCTGGTTGTTCTCGATCTTCGATAGATTGGAGATCGAGACACCGGTCATCTGACTCACTTCCGCCAAGGTCCGCTCCAGCGTGCGCCGGATTTCCTTCAACCGCGCGCCGATTTGATTCGCATGCAGGTCCATCGATGCCACTGTCGCGCCCCTCGTACCGCCTCGCTCGTCAGCCACGCCGCCCCCCGTTGGTCCGTCGGCCGTCCACGGCCGAGCGGAATTTTTCACATAGGAAATATACGCTAATGTGCCCCAAGAAGTCGCCAGAGGCCTTCCCATGAGTCCAAGCAGTACTCCCACCAGCGTCCGCCGCCTCTTCGTGCTGCTCTGTGGCTTTGAGATTCTGCCCAAGACGATTTCCACGCGCGGTCGCGGCAGCCGGTTCATCCTGAGTGAGCCGGTCTGCGCCTACCTGCTCGATACCACCACGGGCTGGATATTGCTGGATGCCGGCTTGAATCCCGACAACGGGCGCAATTCGGCTCGTATGGAGCAAAAATTCTGGCGTCAGGGTATGACCGCGCCGGTGATCCGCGATGCGCACCTCCTGGATACACAGCTCGAGGCCATCGGAGTCACCTGTGAGGACATCGACCAGGTGATCCTCTCCCACATGCACTACGACCACGCCGGCTGCCTGCGGCAGTTCACGCATGCTCGAATCTCGGTGCAACGGCGTGAGTATGAGCATGCGTTCAGCGCCGACCCGGGGATCGCCTACTTTCCAGAGGAGTACGACCACCCGGGCTTGCAATGGGAGCTACGCGACGGTGATTGGGAGCCGCTGCCGGGTCTGGAGTTTATCGACACCCGAGGCCATACCCACGGCCATCAATCCGCGCTAGTGGAGTTGCCGGAAACGGGAACGGTTGTTCTGCCTTTCGATGCCGGCGATCTGCAGGAGAACTTCGATGAGGAGATCCCGCCCGGAGAAACCTATGATGAAGCTGCGGCCTTGAGAGCCATCCGACGCCTCAAAGCCATCGAGGCCGAGCGCAACGGTCTGCGTCTGTTATTTCACGACCCGGTCGCCATACAGAAGATGCGACTAGCCCCGGAGTGCTACCGCTGAAGCCCAAGCACCGCGTGCCCGCCACGCACCCACGAGCGGGGTGCGTGGCGGGAGTGGCAACTTCTCAGAAACGATACGCGGCAGTGACGCCGTATGTCGCGGGACGGTAGCTGGTCAGATAGTACGGGACCGCTCCCGGGATGTCGTGCGAGATCGCCGTGGGAGACACATTGTTGGTGATGTTGTTACCAAAGAGCGAGAGCTCCCAACGTCCCAGATACGTACCCAACCGCATGGACAGCGACTTCAGCGGACCCGGTTGCGACAGTGTCGCGTCGTAGGCGAAGGTACGGGAGTCGACCGCCGGGTTGCCGTTCTGATAAGAATAATCGATCCGGTAGAACCAATTGTGCTCGATCAAGTTGAACTTGTAGAGCGTCCAGGCGGAAGTATGGAACGGCGACCCGCCGATGGCATCGCCTTTCTCGACCAGGACGGCGTTCGGCCCTTCGAGCAGCCTCTGATCATAGGTCAGACTGACATAGCCGGCGTTGATGCCCGCGAACAAGCTCGAAGTGATCTTGAACCGCGCCGAGATGTCACCGCCGACGCCGGTGGCCTGGCCCAGATTGTCGACGAAGGAGAAGCCGCACGTAGGCATGCGGACCGACTGCTGGATACTCTTCCACTTGAGCAGATAGACGCTCGAATCCAACCCCACGCGTCCACCGAACAGGGTGTCCTTGGCGCCGATCTCATAGCTCCACAGCGAGTCCGGTGTGTAGGTTGTCGGCGCGTTCGACAGTCCGAGCACCGCCAGATCCGTGCCGCACAGGCTCGCATTCACGGCGGCGTTGACACCACCTTGCCGGAAACCTTTGGCCGCAGTGGCGTACAGGAAGTTGTCCGGATCCAACTGATAGGACAGGCCGATTTTTGGCGTGACCGGAGTATTGGTCTGCCCACCCGCGGCCGGTGGTTGCGCGACACCGGAAAACGCGTGTTTCTGGTCGAAATAGAATTTGTCGTTGGAGACGCGCACGCCCGCGCTCAGCTTCAGCGCCTTGGTCAGGTTGACATCGATATCGCCATAGCCGGCAATCTGCTTGTCGCGCGCGTAGGTGTACTGGGTGTAGCTGAAAGTACTGCCGTGGCGGCTGGTGTAAACTGCCTGCCCGTTCACGGTCAGGTCAGTGTCATTCTGCGTGGAGTCCGAATAGAACACGCCCAAGGTCCAGTCGATCAGCGCATCCTTCTCGTTGGACTGCAAGCGCGCCTCCTGGGTGAAGGAGTTCTGCCGGTTGTAGATGTATGCCTGCGAGGGCGCATCCCCCGGCAGAAATTGCAACGGGTTGCCGTCGAAGATGCCGGCGAAATACGTCGTGTAATCGAGGTCGGCGTAGTTCTTGTGATAGAAGTAGGACGTGTTGGAGATGAAGGACATCCCGGGCAAGTCATACTGCAGCTTCATTGCCGGCAAATAGAATGAATCGCGCGTCGGCTGCGCCACCCTGCCGCCCTGGTTGAAGTCCTGCGACGACGGATCGCTCAGGGTCGACCAGTACTGGTCGCGGTCGTGTGCCGCGACATCCTGGTACAGCAAGGAAGCCGTGATCTCGAGACTTTCGATCGGCTTTACAGCCAATGCCGCGCGAGCGACGACCGAGTCCTGGTAGTTGCTGTGGGAGTCGACGACTTGGCCGGTGTCCGGTGACACGCGGTTGATGTAGCCGCCATCCTTGCGTCCCCAGGCACTGACACGGAAGCCCAGCTTGTCCTCGACAATGGGACCACCGACTGCACCACCGAACTCGTAGCTCGGATCGCCGCCCACGGTCTCGGCGAGCTCACTGCGCACGTAAGCGCTGTACTGGTGGAGTCCGGGCTCGGGTGTGATGAAGCGCACGGCGCCGCCTTCAGCGCCGGCGCCGAACAGTGTGCCTTGTGGACCACGAAGCACCTCGACTCGCTCCAGATCGAACACCTGCGGGAATGCGTTGGCGTTCCAGTAGCCCACGTTACGCATCTGGATCGGCGTATCATCGATATAGATACCCGTGGTCGCCGCACCAACATCCGAAGACACGCCGCGGATCGAAATGTTGCTGCTGTTGTTGCCAGCCGCGCCGCTGGTGTGAGTGAACTGCAAATCGGGCGTCAGGCGCGCGATGTCGTCTACCTGTCTGATGCCCTGGTCATCCATCTGCTCAGGCGTGTACGCAGTGATGTTTACCGGTACCTTGTTGAGCTCTTGGGCCCGGCGCGTGGCAGTCACCGTGATTTCCTGCAGCACGAGCGAGTCGTCGCCGGAGGCCCCGGTGGTGGAGGTATCGTCGGCGGCGCGGGCGGCACCGGCGGCCAGCAGTATCGACACCGCAGCAGCGACAGTGATCGAGGCGCCGGCCGCTCTCAAAGGGTTCGACAAAATCATGGTGGCTGGTCTCTTATAAATAAATTTTTGAAAAAATAAGCCAAACACCCTCATTCACGATCTTGTAATTGTTATTGAGCATTGTCTCGTCCCTGCCGATTCAACTATTGCCGGACCTCCAGGGCGCACCGTTGCGCCGCCGTGCATCTACACTGACCCAGTAGTCACGCCACTGCGCTGCGGGACCTATGCCGTCCATGGTGGCGGGACCCTGCACCAGCGCAGCACTTTCCGCATCGAGCTCCATCAACACCCGCTCGCCGGCCGTCACCTGCTTCATGGCTGAGAGCAACAGCATGCGATACGCCACGATGGCCTTGTCGGTCAGCCCAAGATGCTCACGGGTGCGATCCTGGATCGCACCTTGCGACTCCACGGCCCATTGGTCGTGCACGTTGATGTCCTCACCCATTCCGGTATAGGTGCGCATCCGTTGCTCTTCCAGGTTGTAGCCGTAGTTGTTGGCTCGTCCGAGCCGCGGCTTGTAGTCAGGCAGCTCGTAGAGCTGCAGCCGCTGCTCGCGCATCGTCTTTTTGTCCACCGGGCCGGTGAAGCTGGTGAAAATCGCGACCCAATAGCAGCTCACATCGTCAATGGGCACGTGCCACTGCGTAATGGTGATCTCCTGCGACAGCGGAATCACAAACGCCTGCGGGAATAACAGATTGGTGACGCGCACGTGCATCTTGCCGGCGCCGATATCGCGCAGTGCGGTGATTCGCAACCCGATCTCGCTTTGCTCCACCTCGATCTTCGGGCGCGGAAAGCGCCGCAAGACCGTGGTCATGGGCAGCTCGCTGTCCGCGGAAAGTGCGCGGAACTGCCTGCCGTAGGAGGCATCGCCCGAGCCGTCCTCGAAAAAACGGTGCAGGAAGCTGGCATGGGCCGGATCGACACCCACTTCGACCGCCTGCAACCAGTTGCAGTCCAGGTAGCCCTTGAAAGCGAACACGTGGGTGTCAGGCGCCACGAAACAATCCAACGCCGGAAATGCCGGCGGCGTACCTTCACCCAAAAAGGCAAACACAATGCCGCTGCGCTCCTGCACCGGATAGGCCTTCTGGCGCACGCGGCTGCAGATACGGCTTTCCGGGGGCTCGGCCGGTGTCTCCAGGCACTTGCCTTCGGTGTCGAACAACCAACCATGGAAGAGGCAGCGCAGGCCTCCGTCTTCCAGACGCCCGAAGGCCAGGTCCGCGCCCCGGTGCGGGCAGTCGCGATCCAACAATCCCAGGCGCCCGTCTGGCCCACGGAACAGCACCAGATCCTGACCCAGCACACGCACCGCTTTGACCGGACGTGGACCGGCCAACTCTTCGGCCAGGGCGATCGGTTGCCAGTAACGGCGCAAGAGCTGTCCGGCGGGGGCGCCGGGGCCGATCCGGGTCAACAGCTCGTTTTGCTCCCGAGTCATCATGAGTGTTTAACTACCGAACACTTATGCGAGATATCGAACAGACGACCGATTGGAGCACAGATTTTGCCGCTTTGCACCTGATTTTTGTTCACCTACCGCACAGATGACTTAATTCTGATATCTTGCTCATTCCAAGCGAGAGAACAAGGGTGCAGGACGATGCCTAAGCTCGAGGCCAAGGACGCGGCGGCGCGCGCGTCGAATCCACTTGGCAGGGACTTTTCCGAGGCGCTCCATCGCGGACTGCAGGTACTCACGGCGTTCGGACCGAACGCGCAAGCCATGACGCTGAGCGATGTGGCTCGGCACGTCCGCCAACCACGCGCCACAGTGCGTCGGGCGCTGTTGACCCTGGCGCACCTGGGATATGTGAAAGAGGATGGCCGGCTGTTCAGCCTGACGCCGCACGTGTTGCAACTCGCCGGTGCCTATCTCGGTGCGAGTCATGCTGCCACGCTCCTCCAACCTTGTTGCGAACGGCTCGCTGCAGAATACGGTGAGACGTTCTCAGTCGCGGCGTTGGACGGCGAAAGCGCTGTCATGGTTGCTTATGCAACACCGCGGCGTATGTACATGGATGCTGCAGGCATCGGCTTACGTCTGCCAGCCTTCTGCAGTGCGGTGGGTCGTGTACTGTTGGCTGATCTGCCGGAACCCCGGCGTGAACAGTTCCTCCAGCAACTCCAACCACAGGCCCTCACGCCACGCACGGTTACCGACAAAGGCGAGCTGCGCAAGCTGCTCACACAAGTTGCCGCCGAAGGCTTCGCGATCGCCGAGGAAGAAGCTGAACTGGGCTTCCGCTCGCTCGCCGTGCCCGTGCGGCGTGTCGGCGGGGCGGTGGCATTCGCACTCAACACAGGTATGCGCGTCGAACGAAGCTCGGCGGCAGCCATGCAGGCCACCTATCTACCGCGGCTGCTCGCCGAAGCACAATTGTTGGAGAAGGAGCTGCTTTGATGTTGTTGGGGATGATTGCATTAGTCGCGCTCCGTACCACTGACACGCTGTCGCTGCCGACCGGGCCCTCTGTGGGCGACGGTGGCGTCACGTCGTTCTATGTATGGAACGCCGCACGGCCCAAACAACCCGGCGAGATGCTGCGCCAGGAGCCTCTCCCTGAGAGCCAACGCCAGCCAGCTGCCGCCCGAAGTCTGCGCATTCTCTACAGTTCCACCGACGGCATCGGCAACCAAGCTCGCATCGCCGTCTCCGGCACGATGTACATTCCTCGGGGAACGATGCCCGCGGGCGGCTGGCCCATTGTGGCTTGGGCGCATGGCACGACCGGCATTGCAGACGTCTGCGCGCCTTCCTGGAGAGGCAACACAGAGCGTGACAAGGAATACCTCGACGCGTGGCTCGGTCATGGCTTCGCCGTCGTGGCTACTGACTATCAGGGATTGGGGACGCCAGGAGCACACCCGTATCTGTTATGGCGCCCCGAAGGCTACAGTGTGCTGGACGCCGTGCGCGCGGCGTTGCATCGCTACCCTGAGCAGCTTCGCAACCAGGTCGTGCTGGTCGGACAATCGCAGGGCTCGGGTGCGGCTCTGGGAGCCGCCTTTCTGGCTCCTACTTATGCACCAGAAATCGAGGTGTTAGGTACGGTGGCTACCGGACTGGTGATGACCTTCCGCCCCACTGGAAAGTTGCAAGTGACAGCCAAACCAGCCCAATACAGCGATCCGAAGCTGATGGACCCCGCCTTTGCGATGCTACGCATCGCCGGCACCGATCGCAGCCTGCATCCGCAAGCCAACACTGAGGCATTCGTCACCGCGCAAGGTCGCGAGATGCTGCACACGGCTCAAACCTCCTGCTTGCATGACATGTTCAAGCTCAGCACCCGCGAGCACCTTACCGGCGCACAGGTATTCGTGGCCGACCTCGAGCCCATCGATGCGGACATGGAGGAAAACTTCATGTTTCCGTCCGCAAAAATGCCGACCCCGGTGTTCGTCGGCACCGGACTGGCGGATGCGGCTGCCGGCACGACTCAACAATACAACGCAGTGGCCAATATGTGCGCCGCTGGCACGCGGGTCGAGTGGCATACCTACCCCGGCCTCTCGCACAACGGCGCGGTCAACGCATCGCTGCAGGATTCCTTGCCATTCGCGCAACGCTTGCTTGCCAAGCAAGCCATAGTCGGCACGTGTGCGAACGTCACTCCATTGGGACCGCCGGAGCGACCCGCGCCTGACGTGCCGTTCAACGACTGACAGCTCCGCCCGGAATCTACCCCAACGATTCCAAAAGCTGACTAGCAGCCTCGAGCTCCCGCGTCTCAAATCCTTCGGTAAAGCGGGCATAGACCGAAGACACCAATTCGCGCCCCTCCTGGTGGCGGCCCTGCTTTACTCTAATCTTTGCGAGGGTCATTGCCGCGCGCAATGCCCACGCCAGCGCACATTGCCGGCGAGCCTCCGCGAGCGCCCGCAGGACAACGGCCTCCGCAAGCACATCGTCACTCGATGGCATTGAGAGAAGGATCTCAGCTTGAACACGGAGCAGCTCTGGAA
>Ga0207667_10006688_pt1 | contig 13939 bp, 13 predicted proteins | sample KBSCornC52_FD_184301 | JGI IMG/M metagenome (GOLD analysis project Ga0207667, IMG submission 184301) | Corn rhizosphere microbial communities from Kellogg Biological Station, Michigan, USA - KBS Corn C5-2 (SPAdes) (version 2) | ecosystem: Host-associated > Plants > Roots > Rhizosphere > Soil ... | reverse complement strand
GTAGATCTCGCCCGCACCTTCGCGAACGGCGAGATCTACGCCCGTTTCGACGAGAGCGTGCGCGGCACCGACATGTTCGTGATCCAGTCGCACACCAAGCCGATCAACGAGTGGCTCATGGAGCAGTTGATCATGGTGGACGCCGCCAAGCGCGCAAGCGCCAAGCGCATCACCGTGGTCGCGCCGTTCTACCCGTACGCGCGGCAAGACAAGAAGGGCCGCGGTCGCGAGCCGATCTCGGCCCGGCTGGTGGCCGACCTGTTCAAGGCGGCGGGCGCCGACCGGATCATGAGTGTCGACCTGCACGCCGCGCAGATCCAGGGCTTCTTCGACGGCCCGGTCGACCACCTCTTCGCCATGCCGGTGCTGCTCGAGCACCTGCAGGCCAAGCTCGATCCGGCCACCCTCACCGTGGTCTCGCCCGACCTGGGCCGCGTGCGCGTCGCCGACGTCTGGAGCGACAAGCTCGGGGCGCCGCTGGCGATCATCCACAAGCGGCGCGACCCGCTCATCCCGAACCAGGTCAGCGTTCACGAGATCGTCGGCGAGGTCGAGGGGCGGGTCTGCCTGATCGTCGACGACCTGATCGACACCGGCCGCACCATCGTCAAGGCGGCGCAGGCCCTCAAGGATCACGGGGCGATCGGCGTCGTCGTCGCGGCGACGCATCCGGTGTTCTCCGATCCTGCGGTCGAGATCCTGCAGAGCGAGTTCATCGACTCGGTGGTCGTCACCGACACGCTGCCGGTGCCGGCCGAGAAGCGCTGGGACCGCCTGACCGTGCTCTCGATCGCGCCGCTGCTCGCTCGAGCGATCCACGAGGTGTTCGACGACGGCTCGGTCACCTCGATGTTCGACGGCGCGGCCTGAGCCCTATTTCTTGATGGATGCCGCGGCAGCGGCTTTCACGAAGTCCATCGACTCGGCGGCCAGCGCCCGCCAGTCCGTGGCCGGACTCGCCACCACCCATTCGCGCATGACGCGGTTGCCCCCGGTCGAGAACGGCTGACCCTCTCCGCTCGCGATCAGCTCGGCAACGCGCGCGGCGCTGACCTTGATGAGCAGGCCGCCGTGCCCGGGGGAGGCGAACAGCTTGCCGTCGACCATCAGCGAGATGCGGCTGAATGCCCGCTCCAGCGTCACGCCGGGCTTCGCGAGGAACTCGGCGGTGAGATCGTCCCAGCGCGCGGCGTCCGCGGGCGTGGGATCGGGGCTCGGCGTCACGGCGCGTCCTCAGGCCGGGGTGCCCGAGGGGCGGTAGGTCAAGCCGGGGATCATCCCCAGCGGGCGCAACAGCACTTCAGAACCGTCGAACGTGCGGGCGTAGCAGTACCAGCCGGGCCCGTTGCCGCCCCACAGCTGCAGCCGTGCGTCGGGGGTCGAATCCGGAGCCGTCGCCGAGACGACGATCGCGCACGCCGCTCCGGCCGTCTCGACCTGCACGCTGATCGTGTAGATGACGCCCGGCAGGATGAGCGCCACCACGGCGATCACGATGACGACCCGGATGACTTTCAGCGTCAGCGGGTGCCGCACCGAGTCACGGTCACCGGGCACGTACTCGGCGAGTTCGGGGTGGTACTCGTCGTCCGACATGGTCGTTCCAGTCTCGCACGCCCGTGTTCATCCCCTCCCGCTACGATCCGGACCGTGACTCAGCTGCAACGCCGTCTCGGCATCCCCTCTGCTACGGCGATCGGGGTGGCGTCGATGCTCGGCGCCGGGATCTTCTTCGTCTGGGCCCCTGCCGCGGCGGATGCCGGGGTCGGCATCCTGATCGCCCTTCCGCTCGCCGCTGTGGTGGCCGCCCTCAACGCACTCAGCACGACCCGGCTGGCGATGGCCCACCCCGTCTCGGGCGGTGCCTACGCCTACGGACGGGCCGAACTCGGCCCGGTCCCGGGGTTCATCGCGGGCGTGCTGTTCCTGGTCGGCAAGACGGCGTCGGTGGCCGCGATCGCGTCGATCGCCGGGGCGTACCTGTGGCCGGCGTTCGAGAGGCCGGTCGCGGTGGCCGCGGTGCTCGTGCTCGCGACCGTCAATGCCACCGGCATCCGCAGCACCGCGGTGGTGAGCATCGTCATCGCGGCGGCGGTGGTCGCCGTACTGGTGACGGTGCTGGTGGTGACCGCCGTGCAGGGCGCCGGCTCGCCGCCGCACAGCCCGCTGGCGCTCACCGGCGGTCCGCTCGGGGTGCTGCAGGCGGCGGCACTGATCTTCTTCACCTTCGCCGGGTACGCGCGCATCGCGACCCTGGGGGAGGAGGTCACGGACCCGACGCGCACCCTGCCGCGGGCCGTGGTGGTGGCCCTGGCGATCGTCCTGGTGCTCTCGGCCGCGATCGCGACCGTGCTGCTGCTGCGGCTCGGCGCGGCGGGACTCGCGGTCAGCCACTCGCCACTCGCCGATGCGGCGGGGCCGGAAACGGTGGTGCTCATCCGGATCACCGCTGCGGTCGCCTGCCTCGGCTCGCTGCTGAGCGTGCTGGCCGGGCTCAGCCGCACCTCGCTCGCCATGGCGCGCGACGGCGAACTGCCTGCTGGGCTCGCCCGGATCTCGGAGCGCACCGCGACCCCCCTGCTCGCCGAGATCGTGGTCGCGGTCGTGGGGGTCGCGGCCGTGCTGCTGCTCGATCCGGCCCGGCTCGTCGGCGTCTCGGCCTGCGCCGTGCTCGGCTACTACGCGGTCGCCCACCTCGCCGCACTGGGACGCGCCCGGCACCTCGGCGCGCGTGTGCCCGTGCTCGCCGTCCTCGGTCTGGTCGGCTGTGCCGCGCTCGCGCTCTCGACCCCGTGGCAGGCCGTCGTCGCGGTGGTCGTGCTGGTGCTGCTCGCCCTGGGGGTGCGGGCGGTGGTCCGCCGGGTGCGCCGCGCGTAGCGTGAGGGCATGGCCTCCGAGTCCGACACGCAGCTGCTGACCCGGCTTGCCGCCGGGGTCGGGGTCGAGCCGGATGCCGTGAGGTTCATAGGGCGCGGAACCCTCGACTCGTTGTACCCGGTCTCGTCGCTCGCGTCGGCCTCGATCGCGGTGGCGGGTCTCGCCGCCGCGGAGCTGCGGGTCGCGGCCGGGATCGGGATCGGAGAGCCGGCCGTCGCGGTCGATCGCGCGCTGGCCGACGCCTGGTTCGGGCCGGCCCTGCGCCCGCTCGGCTGGGAGCTGCCGTCGCCGTGGGACCCGATCGCCGGCGACTACCGCACGCTCGATGGCTGGATCCGCCTGCACACCAATGCGCTCCACCATCGGGCCGCGGCCCTGCGCGTGCTCGGCGTCGCCGCTGAGAAGGCGGCGGTCGCCGACGCGGCGGCGAGTTGGGTGGCGGGAGAGCTCGAATCCGCGGTCGTCGCCGACGGCGGGTGCGCGGCGGAGCTGCGCACGCCCGCGGCGTGGTCCGCGCATCCGCAGGGGGCCGCGGTCGCGGCCGAGCCGCTCGTGACCACCGAGCGAACCGAGACAGCTACGGATGCCGAGCCCTCCCTCTGGTCGCCCACCGACGCCCTGCCGCTCGCCGGGCTCCGGGTGCTCGACCTGACCCGGGTGCTGGCCGGACCGGTGGCCACCCGTCTGCTCGCCGGGCTCGGCGCGGAGGTGCTGCGCATCGACCCGCCCGGCTGGGACGAGCCGGCCGTCGTGCCCGAGATGACGATCGGCAAGCGGACGGCGCGGCTCGACGCCCACGACCCGGCCGATCGCGAGCGGTTGCTCGAGCTGCTGGCCGGAGCCGACGTGCTGGTCAGCGGCTACCGGGCCGACGCCCTGGAGCGGCTCGGTCTGGGCGAGGCTGTGCGCGCAGTCCTGCGGCCGGGACTGGTCGACGTGTCGCTCGACGCCTACGGGCACACCGGGCCGTGGGCGAGGCGGCGCGGCTTCGACAGCCTGGTGCAGATGTCGAGCGGGATCGCGGCGGCCGGTCTCGACGACGGCAGCTCCGAGCGGCCGACCCCGTTGCCGGTGCAGGCGCTCGATCACGCGACCGGGTACCTGACGGCCGCCGCGGTTCTGGCCGGCCTGGCATCGCGGGTGCGCGACGGAGCGGGCACGCGCTCGCGGCTGTCGCTGGCGCGCACCGCGGTCGAGCTCGAGGCGGCGCGCGGACTCGGCACAGACGCTCCGGCCCCGGCTCCGGCGTGGCGGTCCACCCCGCTCGCCACCCCGTGGGGCGCGGCGGAGCTGCTGCCGTCACCCCTGACGGTGGGAGGGCATCCGCTGGTCTGGGAACTCGCGCCCCGCCCGCTCGGGTCGGACGACCCGTTCTGGTCGGCTCAGCGCCGCCGGTAGTAGTCCCGCCACACCAGGCGGTGGATCGGGATCACCCGCGGGATCGAGCGCAGTCCCGGGATGAACGGCACCAGCATCAGCGCCAGGGTGAGGACCGCGACCAGCACGACCACCACGATGTCGGCGTTGGGCAGCGAGGCGAACGGCTCGATCTGGTAGAAGAACGAGAACAGCCACAACCAGGACTGGCCGGGGTAGTTGCCCGTCTCGTTCATCATCCCCCACTGGTCGCCGCTGAGATGCAGCCCGGCGGCCAGATCGTTGAGGTACGCGCCGTCGCCCATGAACAGGATCGCGGGCGTGTAGTCGAGGTTGTAGAACTTGCCCTGCGCCGAGATCACGCTGTCGAGCGAGCCCTGCTTGGCCATCGTGAGCAGCGTGCGCATCAGAGCCGGAACCGGGCCGTAGTCGCCGGCCGCCACGTTGGCGGGGTCGTGGTTCTTCGCCTTGTCGAGCGCCTTGGCGTATGCGTCTGTCCATGCGGTGCGCTGAGCGTCGCTCGCGGCCTTCCAGGTCGCGACACCCGACGGCGGAGTCGGCAGGCTCGACAGCGGACCGAGCACGAAGGCCTGCGCCGTGTCGATCGGCAGCTTCACCCCGGCGAGGGTCTGCAGGTCGATCGGCCCGAGGGTCTGCGTGGCGCCCGGTGTCGAGTTGTATGGAGGGCCGTAGCCCGCGGTCTCGCTCGTCCCCGCGAGTTCAGCGGTGGCGGTCGCGACGAAGTCCGACGGCTGGGCGACCGCCCACGACTTCAGGCTGACCGCCTTGTCGTCAGGCGACCCGAAGAGGGCGGATGCCGCGAGCACGAGCAGGATCACGGCGACGAGCCCGATGGTCAGCTCTTTGAAGAGGTCGTACTCGCGCACGGCGCCCTTCCACGGAGGGCCGGCGATGCCGGCGCCGGTGCGCCACGACATCGGATTCTCGCGGCGGGCGGGCTTGGTGGTGGTCATTCCGAGGCCTCCTTCGTGTTCGCGAGCTGCGCATCGGTCTCGGCCGCATCGATCGGCGAGACGACGCCGTGCATCCGCACGAGGATGACGTGCAAGGCCACGATCGCTCCGACGCCCAAGGGCAGCAGCACGATGTGCCAGGTGAACATCTGACCCAGGTTCGCGACGTTGAACCAGGCGCCGATGCCTGCGGCGTTCAGCGCGTCCTTGGCTTCGAACGAGATCCACTGCGACTCGAAGTTGCTCTGCAGCAGGTAGCCGGTGAAGGCGGCGGCGATGCCGACCGCGAACGACAGCACTCCGGTGATCCAGGTGAGCACCCGCCCGCCGCGCCAGGCCGCCATCCAGAACTTGCCCCACAGGTGCACGACCATGAAGAGGAAGAAGAACTCGACGCTCCACAGGTGGGTGCTGTTGACGAAGTGACCGAGGTCGGAGACGTGCCACCAGCTCGGGCCGTTGAGACTCAGCACGAGGCCCGAGGCGATGACGACCGCCAGCGAGGCGATCGCGCCCATGCCGAACACGTAGATCCAGGATGCGACGTAGCTCGGCTGGCTCTCGGGCAGCAGCTTGTCGGGCGGGAGCTTCTTCAGCATCCAGCGCCTGGCCCGTCCTGTCCAAGTCGAGAACGGTTCGATCTCGTTCTCGGTGGGGTGCTGGGTGACCTGCTCGCGCGTGGGAGCGGTCATGAGCGCTTCCGTCCTTTCGGGAAGGGGAGCATCAGGGCGAGCACGAACAGCACGACCATCGCGGCGATCACGATGAAGTTGCCGAGTTGGATGGTGAAAGCGCCCCAGCCCAGGTAGACGGTTCCGCCGTCCTGAGCAGCGAGCGCGAGAAGGGGGACCATCATGACCTCCGTGAGGACGGGTCGATGTCCTCGTTCGCGACGCTAGGCGCGTCCGCGCTGCGGAGACAGGGCCCAAGGTCCCGTTCCTGGTGCCAGCGAAGCGCGGCGGCGTGTACGTCGCGCGAAGCGTGGGCGCCGCAGGAGCGGCGGCGCACTAGTGGGCCAGCGAAGCGCGGCGGCGTGGACGTCGCGCGAAGCGTGGGCGCCGCAGGAGCGGCGGCGCACTAGTGGGCCGGCGAAGCGCGGCGGCGTGTACGTCGCGTGGAGCGGGTGCGCCGCAGGAGCGGCGGCGCACTAGTGGGCCGGCGAAGCGCGGCGGCGTGTACGTCGCGCGAAGCGTGTGCGCCGCAGGAGCGGCGGCGCACTAGTGAGCAGAGCCCTCGCTCTCGATCTCGCTGCGGTCGCCCGACCACAGCGTGTGGAAGGTGCCGCTCCTGTCGACGCGCTGGTAGGTGTGCGCGCCGAAGAAGTCGCGCTGGCCCTGGATCAGCGCTGCGGGCAGGCGCTCGGCGCGCAGCCCGTCGTAGTACGCGAGCGATGACGAGAACGCAGGCGCGGGCACTCCGGCGTGAGCCGCCATCGAGACGACCCGGCGCCACGACCCCTGCGCGCGCTCGAGCGCCTCGACGAAGTAGGGCGCGGTGAGCAGCGCCACCAGGCCGTTGTCGTCGGCGTAGGCCTCGGTGATCCGGTTGAGGAACTGCGCGCGGATGATGCACCCGCCCCGCCAGATCTTGGCGATGTCGCCCTTCTTGATGTCCCAGCCGTACTGCGCGGCACCGGCGACGATCTCGTCGAAGCCCTGCGAGTATGCGACGATCTTCGACGCGAACAGCGCCAGCCGCACGTCTTCGATGAACTCGTCGACGTCGGACTCGGTCCAGCTGTCGTCGGGGCCGGGCAGGTCGCGGGCGGCCCGGCGCTGCGCCGGCTTCGACGAGAGGCTGCGGGCGAAGACCGCCTCGGCGATGCCCGAGACCGGCACGCCGAGATCGAGGGCGGTCTGCACGGTCCAGGCCCCTGTGCCCTTGGCCCCCGCCTGGTCGAGGATGACGTCGACAAGCGGTTTGCCGGTGTCGGCATCCACCTGCTTGAGCACCTCGGCCGTGATCTCGATCAGGTAGCTCTCGAGTTCGCCGCGATTCCACTCGGCGAAGACCTCTGAGATCTCGGCGGGCGACTTTCCGGTGCCTCGACGGATCAGGTCGTAGGCCTCGGCGATCAGCTGCATGTCGGCGTACTCGATGCCGTTGTGCACCATCTTGACGAAGTGGCCGGCGCCGTCGTGGCCGACGTGGGTCACGCAGGGCTCGCCCTCGGCGACCGCGGCGATGGACTTCAGGATCGGGCCGATCGTCTTCCAGGCCTCATCGGATCCGCCCGGCATGATCGACGGGCCGTTGAGCGCGCCCTCCTCGCCGCCCGAGATGCCGGCGCCGACGAAGTTGATGCCGGTCTCGCGCACCGCCTTCTCGCGGCGGATGGTGTCTGTGAACAGCGCGTTGCCGCCGTCGATGATGATGTCGCCGGGCTCGAAGACCTTGACGAGCTCGTCGATCACCGCATCCGTTCCCTTGCCGGCCTGGACCATGATCAGCGCCGTGCGCGGTTTTTTGATCGACGAAGCAAAAGCCGCGTAGTCGGGGCTGGGCACGAAGCCGGCCTCGGGATGCTCGTCCATCAGGGTCTGCGTCTTCTCGTAGGTCCTGTTGAAGATCGCGACCGTGTTGCCGGCGCGGCTGGCGAGATTGCGGGCCAGGTTCGACCCCATCACCGCCAATCCGACAACGCCGATGTTCGCCTGGGGAGTCGGTTCAGCCATGGGTCCAGGCTAGCGTTGACGGGATGCCGTACTCCCGCCCCGTCGTCGTCATGGGGGTCTCCGGCTCCGGCAAGACGACCGTCGGAGCGGCGCTCGCCGACGCGCTCGGGCTGCCGTTCGTGGATGGCGACGCGCTGCATCCCGAGGCAAACGTCGCCAAGATGGCGGCCGGCATCCCGCTCGACGATGCCGACCGCGCCCCCTGGCTCGACGCGGTCGGCGCCGTGCTCGCTGCCGGCCCGGTCGTCGTCGCCTGCTCGGCGCTGAAGCGGGTCTACCGCGATCGGCTGCGCGACGCGGCGCCCGGCCTGCAGCTGGTGTTCCTCGACGGCCGCCGCGAGCTGCTGGCAACGCGGATGGCCGCACGGCCCGGTCACTTCATGCCGACCACGCTGCTCGACTCCCAGCTGGCGACCCTCGAACCACCCGGCCCCGACGAGCACGCGCTGACCGCCGAGATCGCCGAACCGGTCGCCGAGATCGTGACCGCCCTTGCAGAACGGATGACCGATGCCTGATCGACTGCGGGTCGTGGTTGCGACCGCCCAGACCGACGAGAACGTCGAGCTGCTGCGCACGCGCGAGCCGCGGCTCGACGTCGTCTTCGAGCCGTCGCTGCTCGGCCCTGCGTCGGACAACTGGATGGTGCGGCACCAGCGCACTCCCGACGAGCAGGCCCGATTCGACGACCTTCTCGACACCGCAGAGGTGCTGTTCGGGGTGCCAGATCACTCAGGAGCGGCCCTGGCTCGCACCGTCGCGGCCAACCCTCGCCTGCGCTGGGTGCACACGATCCCGGCGGGCGGCGGCCAGCAGGTCAAGGCGGCGCACCTCGACGACGACGCGCTGGCGCGCATCCTGTTCACCACCTCGGCCGGTGTGCACGCCGAGCCGCTGGCCGAGTTCGCGGTGTTCGGCGTCTTGGCCGGAGCGAAACTGCTGCCCTACCTGCGCACGGCGCAGACCCGTCACGAATGGGCTCCGCGCAGGGCGATGCCGCTCGCACCCGACCTGACGGTCGCGGTGGTCGGGTTGGGCGCGATCGGGCGGCTGACGGCATCCAAGCTGGCGGGGCTCGGCTACCGCGTCGTCGGCGTGCACCGCAGGCCGGTCGAGGTGCCCGGCGTGGCGCAGGTCTACCTGACCGACCAGCTGGCGGAGGTCGCGGCGACCGTCGATGCGATCGTTCTCGCGCTGCCGGGCACCGCGCAGACCGAGGGGATGCTGAGCCGCCAGGTGCTCGCGGCCATCAAGCCGGGCGCGTCCATCGTCAATGTCGGGCGCGGCAGCACGGTCGACGAGCCGGCGCTCATCGAGGCGCTGTCGGATGGCCGCGTCGGCTTCGCGGCCCTCGACGTGACCGCCGTCGAGCCCCTGCAGACCGAGAGCCCGTTGTGGGATCTGCCGAACGTCCTCATCAGCCCGCACACGGCCGCCATCAGCGTGCACGAGTCCCGGCTGATCACCGAGCTGTTCGCGCGGAATGCGACGGCGTTCCTCGACGGAAAGCCCTTGGAGAACGTGGTGAACACGGTCGAGTTCTACTGAGTTAGACTTCGACTCGAACTTCGGCGAGGGATGCTGGCATCAGCATCCGTGATCGACGCGGTGAACGGCTCTTCAGTCTGTTCGACGTGCGCTCTCCCGACACACTCCAGACGAAAGAAGACTCACCATGGCTGACGACAACAAACTGGTCGCGGAACCGCGCGACTCATTCGGCAAGGGCGCTGCGCGCAAGATCCGCGCCGCCGGCAAGATCCCCGCGGTCATCTACGGGCACGGAACCGACCCGCAGCACGTCACGCTGCCCGGCCACCAGGTCGGGCTCATCCTGCGCAAGGCGAACCAGGTGCTCGACCTCGACATCCAGGGCAAGAGCCAGCTCGCCCTGGTGAAGGACGTGCAGAAAGACCCGGTTCGCCAGATCATCGAGCACCTCGACCTGATCGTCGTGCGCAAGGGCGAGAAGGTCACCGTCGACGTGCCTGTGCACGTCGAGGGCGAGTCCGCCGCCGGCACCACCGCGGCTCAGGATGCGAACACCCTGTCGCTCGAGGCGGAGGCCACGCACATCCCGGAGCGGATCATCGTCGACATCGAGGGTCTCGAGGCCGGAACGCAGATCCTCGCCAAGGACCTCACGCTGCCCGAGGGCTCCACGCTGATCAGCGACCCCGACACTCTCGTCATCAATGTCACCGCCGAGACCGAGCAAGACCTGGGCGAGACCGAGACGACCGAGGAGTCGGCAGCAGCGGCCGAGGGCGCTGCTGCCGAGGGCGACGCCGAGGCTCCGGCCGAGGCCGACGCCGCGGAGTAGCTCACCGCCCCGTGACAGACGACAGTTGGTTGATAGTCGGGCTCGGCAACCCCGGGCCCGGCTACGCCGGCCATCGTCACAATGTCGGCCAGATGGCCCTCGCCGAACTGGCGCACAGGATCTCTGCGACGTTCAAGAGCCACAAGGCGAACGCCACCGTCGCCGAGGCGCGCCTGTCGCCGGGCGGCCCGAAGCTGATCCTGGCCAAGCCGAACTCGTTCATGAACCTGTCGGGCGGTCCCGTCGCCGCCTTGCTGCGCTTCTACGATCTGGATCCCTCGCGGCTGATCGTGCTGCACGACGAGCTCGACATCCCGTTCGACACGGTCCGGCTCAAGAGCGGGGGCGGGCACGGCGGCCACAACGGCATCCGCGACATCGCTGCCGCGATCGGCACCGGTGACTTCGTGCGCGTCCGGATCGGGATCGGGCGCCCGCCGGGCCGCCAGGACGCCGCCGACTTCGTGCTCAAGCCATTCACCGGCGCCGAGCGCGAGGTGCTGCCGTCTCTGCTCTCGGATGCCGCAGACGCCACCGAGCTCGTGATCACCGACGGCCTGCTGGCCGCGCAGACGAAGTTCCACGCGCCGAGGGACTGACGTGGAGGAGTTCATCGAGGTGGATGCCGGGTCGCCAGATGCCCAGGCCGCGATGACCTCGTACTTCGCCGAACTCGCGGCCCGGTTCCCGTCCGGCTTCGACGCGTCGGGCTATCTCGCGCCTGAGGACTACAACCCGCCGCGCGGCAGGTTCTTCCTGGCCATGGATGGCGACCGGGTGCTCGCCTGCGGCGGGCTCGTGTGGATCGACGATGCGATCGCCGAGATCAAGCGCATGTGGGTCGATCCGGCCGCGCGAGGCCGCGGGCTGGCGAGTCGCCTGCTCGCGTTCCTCGAGCAGACCGCCGCCGCCTCGGGACGAACGCTCGTGCGGCTCGACACCAACCCGGTGCTCCTCGAGGCCATCGCGCTGTACCGCAAAGCCGGCTATCGCGACATCGAGCGCTACAACGACAACCCCTATGCGGGCGCCTGGTTCGAGAAGCGCGTCGCCGAGTAGCCGGTCTGCCGCTGAGTCGAAGTCGGCCGAGGCTGCGCGGTGCTCCCGTTGTGTCGCCCGTCGTGGTGCGGGGGCCCACCGTGCCGAGAAGTTGCGACACAACCGGCGACACAACGGGAGGGCGCCGGGAGGCAGCGCCGTCCCGGCTACCGAGGGTTCGCGTCCGGCGGCCGTCGGCGGCTCCCCGTAAACTCGCACGAGTGGCACTCGAGCGTTTGATCACGGCACTGTCGCGCGCCCGCACGCTCGAAACCGCCCTGCACGAGGCCCGGAACGACGCCGATTTCTCGCTGGTCGACGGCATGCGCGTGCCGCTTCTCGCGGCCATGCTCGAGAAGCGCGGCGGACCGCAGGCACTGCTCGCCATCACCGCGACCTCGCGCGAATCGGAGGGCGTGCGCGCCGCCTTCCACAGCTACCTTCCCGAAGCGACGGTGCTCAGCCTGCCTGCCTGGGAGACTCTGCCGCACGAACGGTTGAGCCCGAGCGCCGAGACGGTCGGCGCGCGCCTGAAGGCGCTGCGCACCCTCGACGCCTGGCAGAAGCAGGCGCCAGGCGACCGGCCGGGCCACCTGGTCGTGGTGGCGAGCGTGCGGGCGGCGCTCCAACCCCTGGCCGCGGGCCTCGCGTCGGTCGAGCCCATCGTGCTGACCGCGAAGCAGCGCGGGTACGACCTGGCGGGCCTCAGCATCCGGCTCGTCGAGTTGGCATACGTGCGGGTCGACCTGGTGACCCGGCGCGGCGAGTTCGCGCTGCGCGGCGGCATTCTCGACGTGTTCGCGCCCGATGCCGAGCATCCGGTGCGCGCCGAGTTCTTCGGCGACGAGCTCGAGCAGCTGCGCGCGTTCTCGGTCGCCGACCAGCGCTCGCTTCCCGGCGAGGTCGAGAACGCCGAGCTGGCGCCCAGCCGGGAGTTGCTGCTCACCGACGCCGTGCGGCAGCGCGCCCGCGAGATGGAGCACGAGTTCCCCACGCTCGCGCCGATGCTGGCCAAGATCGCAGAAGGCATCCCGGTCGAGGGCATGGAGGCGCTCGCGCCTGCGCTGCTCGACAGGCTCGTGCCGCTCACCGACTACCTGCCATCGGATGCCGCGATCGCGATCCTCGGGCCCGAACGCGTCTCGACGCGCGCCGTGAATCTCGCCGAGACGAACCAAGAGTTCTTGGATGCCGCCTGGAACGCCGCCACCGCGGGCGCGCAGGCGCCGATCGACCCTTCGACATGGCTCAGGACAAGCCTCGGTGCCGGTGACTTCCTGACGGTGTCGGGGCTGAAGAGGGCAGCAGGCGACCGTGCCTGGTGGACGCTTAGCCCCTTCGACGCGAACGACGACGACGTCATCCGGCTCGACGCGGACGCCGTGCCGAGCTTCGCCGGTCAGCCGGATGGCGCGGTCGACCACGTCGCCCAGCTGCTGCGCCAGGGTTGGACGGTCGCCATCGCGGCCGCCGGCCCCGGTCTCGTGGAGCGCGCCGCCGACGTGCTGGCGAGCCGTGAAGCCGCGGCCCGGCCGGTCGAGACCTTCCCCGACGACCCGGAGGCGGGCGTCGCCTACCTCGTGATGGGTGCGATCGAGGCCGGCTTCGAACTCGCCGAGAGCAAGCTCGCCGTGCTGAGCGAGGCCGAGTTCTACGGACGTGCCGCCGGCATCGACTCGCGCCAGGTCAAGCGGCTCGCGAGCCGCCGCAAGAACGTCGTCGACCCGCTGCAACTGCGCGCCGGCGACTACGTCGTGCACCAGACCCACGGCATCGGCCGGTTCGTCGAGCTGGTGCAGCGCGAGGTCGCGAGCGGCCAGCGCACGGCGCGCGGCCCGCTGGGCACCACGGTCACCGCCGACAAGGTGCTGCGCGACTACCTGGTCATCGAGTACGCGCCGAGTAAGCGCGGCTTTCCCGGCGACAAGCTCTATGTGCCCACGGATCAGCTCGACCTGCTGACCCGCTACGTCGGCGGCGAGAGCCCGGCGCTGAGCAAGATGGGCGGATCCGACTGGGCGGCCGCCAAGGGCCGGGCGCGCAAGGCGGTGCGCGACATCGCCGTCGAGCTGGTCAAGCTCTACAGCGCGCGGATGGCGAGCGTCGGGCACGCCTTCCCGCCCGACACCCCGTGGCAGCGCGAGTTGGAGGAGGCCTTCCCGTTCGTCGAGACCCCCGACCAGCTGGTGACCATCGACGAGGTCAAGGCCGACATGGAGCGCCCGATCCCGATGGACCGCCTCATCTCGGGCGACGTCGGCTACGGCAAGACCGAGATCGCGGTGCGTGCCGCCTTCAAGGCGGTTCAGGATGGCAAGCAGGTCGCGCTGCTCGTGCCGACCACCCTGCTGGTCCGCCAGCACATGGAGACCTTCGCCGAGCGTTTCGCCGGATTCCCGGTGCACCTGCGCGCGCTCAGCCGCTTCCAGTCGGCCAAGGAGTCGAAAGAGACGATCGAGGGTCTCGCGCGCGGCGAGGTGGATGTCGTGATCGGGACCCACCGACTGCTCAGTGAGGGCATCCAGTTCAAGGATCTGGGTCTGCTCATCATCGACGAGGAGCAGCGCTTCGGAGTCGAGCACAAGGACGCGCTCAAGAAGCTGAAGACCAACGTCGACATCCTGGCGATGTCGGCCACGCCGATCCCGCGCACGCTCGAGATGGCGGTCACCGGC
>Ga0207667_10006683_pt1 | contig 13944 bp, 12 predicted proteins | sample KBSCornC52_FD_184301 | JGI IMG/M metagenome (GOLD analysis project Ga0207667, IMG submission 184301) | Corn rhizosphere microbial communities from Kellogg Biological Station, Michigan, USA - KBS Corn C5-2 (SPAdes) (version 2) | ecosystem: Host-associated > Plants > Roots > Rhizosphere > Soil ... | reverse complement strand
GTCGGAGCGCACGGTCATCCCGGCGACACGGACTTCACCGCCGAAATTTTCCGCATGCACCCAGGCGTGCGACGGGCCGATCGATCCGGCCAGCGCCTGAAAGCCCGGCGCCCATTGCGGGATGTCGCGGATCGATCCGTCGGTGATGACGCCGAGGCAGCCGAGCGCCTTGTGCACGTTGCTCTGCACCTCGCCCCAGAACGCGCCGTAGCCGACGTCTTCGCCGTCGATGTCCTGGATCACGGTGATGCGCGGGCCAAAACCGGTGCCGACGTATTCGTAGTATTCGATGCGGCGCTTGGCCTGCTCTTCGGCAGGCAGGCCCGATTTCAGCACCGAGCGGATCGTCACGGTGCGGGCATAGCCGACCATCGGCGGCAGGTCGGGAAACGGGCACACCAGAGGCTTGGTCGTGTAGCCGATCAGCCGGCGCTCGGGCGCGACGATTTCCATCGCATTGCAGATCGTCGGCGTGTCGTAGCGCCCGAGGGCTTCGAGTACGGACGCGGGCAGCGGGGCTGTAACGGCTTTGTTCACGGCGTTTCTCCTTGATTATCGGGCCGGCTGTTTTTCGAAAGCCGTGCATCCATAGCCCTATAGCCGAGAAGCGCGCGATCAGCAAAAGTGGAATGCAGTTTTGCGTCCGATCGCGTGCCAAAAATTGAACCGTTCGAACCCAACTCGGCAGCGGCTCATGGCAGATATCGGAAGTTGCGCGCAGGCCTCAGTTCAGCCGCGTCGGTCGCTCGTCCTGGGTATCGTCAGGCGCCGGCGCAAATGTCGCAGCCTCCGCCGTCGGAGGTGCGGCGCTGCCCGTCGTCGTCGCCGCAGCGGACGCCGCAATGCGCTCATGGTCGCGATACGACTTCCAGCCCAGCGGCAGGCTCGCGAGATAAAGCACCGAGCAAGCGGACAAAATGTACCAGGGATAGCTGATCAGCAATGCGATGAAGAACACCACCGAGACGAACACCGGCAGCACCATCTCCGGCGGCACCCGCATCTTCACCGACTTGCCGGAAAATACCGGCAGCCGCGACACCATCAGGAAGGCGATCAAAAGCGTGTAGGCGGCGGTCAGCACGGCCGGCGCCTTGGGAATGCCGAGGAAGGCGAGATAGACCGGCAGCAGCGCCAGGATCGCACCGCCCGGCGCCGGCACGCCGGTGAAATAATTCGCCGCAAAAGCGGGCTTGTCGGGATCGTCGATCGAGGCGTTGAAGCGCGCCAGCCGCAGGCCACCCGAGATCGCAAACACCATCGCCGCGATCCAGCCGCCGTTGCCGAGTTGGTGCAACTGCCAGAAGTACAGGATCAGGCCCGGCGCAACGCCGAAGTTGACGAAATCGGCGAGGCTGTCGAGTTCGGCTCCGAACTTCGACTGGCCCTTGATCATGCGTGCGACGCGGCCGTCGACGCCGTCGAGCACGGCCGCGAACACGATGGCGTAGACCGCCAGATCCATCCGCCCCTCGGTCGACAGCCGGATCGCGGTCAGCCCGGCACAGATCGCCAGCAGGGTGATGAAATTCGGCACCAGCATGCGCACCGGGATCGGGCGAAACCGGCGGCGGCGCAGTTGCGGGTATTGGGGATCAAAGGGCGTCATGGCTTGCCATTATATAGCAAGCCGGCGCGCGGTCCGCTATCGGCTGGTTCCAGCCCGAACCGATGGTTAATCGGCGCGGAACGTCCGGCCCTGCTCGCTGGAGCCGAAATCGGCCAAAATGGTCTCGCCGGCAATGGCGGTCTGGCCCTCGGAAACAAGCGATTTCATGCCTTCCGGCAGGTAGACGTCGAGACGCGATCCGAACCGGATCAGGCCGAAGCGCTCGCCGGCGCCGATCGACTGCCCTTCGCGCACGAATGAGACGATCCGCCGCGCCACCAGGCCGGCGATCTGGACCACGCCGATCCGCCCGTTGGCGGTGGAGATCACCAGCGAGTTGCGCTCATTGTCTTCGCTCGCCTTGTCGAGTTCGGCATTGAAGAATGCGCCCGGACGATAGGCGATGCGATCGATCCGGCCGGCAACGGGACTGCGGTTCACATGGCAGTTGAACACGCTCATGAAGATCGAGATCCGCGGCAGCGGCCGGTCGCCGAGGCCGAGTTCGGCCGGCGGCAGCACCTGCGCGATCATCGAGACGCGGCCGTCGGCCGGCGACACCACGATGCCTTCGCGCACCGGCGTCACCCGAACCGGATCGCGGAAGAACAGCGCACACCAAGCCGTCAGGAGCGTTCCGATCCAGCCCAGCGGGGTCCAGATCCAGAACAGGATCAGACTGGCCAGCGCAAACCCGCCGATGAAGGGGTAACCCTCGCGATGAATCGGCGGGATCTGCGCGCGGATCGAATTCACAATCGACATGATGGCTCGCTGTTGTCTGTCACAATCCCGCTCCGGGAAGCGACGCTTCCTTACGATTATTCCGCGGCGGTCGCTACGGGATCTTTCGCCGGGTCTTTTGCAGGGTCTTTCAAAGAATCCTGGAGCTGATCCTCGACTTTTGGCGGAGCGCGGTTCGGCGCCTCGTTGTCGTCGTCGATCTGCGCGAGCTTCTCCCGCGCCTCCTCAGCCTCACGCTGCCTGTTCCACATACTGGCATAAAGCCCGCCGGAAGCCAAAAGCCTGGAGTGAGTGCCGCGTTCGGCGATCCGGCCCTGATCGAGCACGATGATTTCGTCGGCGCCGACAATGGTCGAAAGCCGGTGCGCGATCACCAGCGAGGTGCGGCCGCGCGAGACTCGTTCGAGTGATTCCTGGATCTCGTGCTCGGTATGGCTGTCGAGCGCCGAGGTCGCCTCGTCGAGCACCAGGATCGGCGGCGCCTTGAGCACCGTGCGCGCGATCGCAACCCGCTGCTTCTCGCCACCCGACAATTTCAGCCCGCGCTCGCCGACCTGGGTTTCATAGCCCTTCGGCGACATCTTGATGAAACTGTCGATCTGCGCCAGTTGCGCCGCCTCCTCCACTTCGGCGTCGCTGGCGTTCCAGCGGCCGTAGCGGATGTTGTAGCGGATGGTGTCGTTGAACAGCACGGTATCCTGAGGCACCATGCCGATCGAAGCCCGCAAGGACTCCTGCGTGATATTGCGGATATCCTGGCCGTCGATCAAAATCCTGCCGCCGGAGACGTCATAGAGGCGAAACAGCAGCCGCGAGATCGTCGACTTGCCGGCGCCGGAAGGACCGACGATCGCGACCGTCTTGCCGGCGGGCACCTCGAAGCTGAGACCTTTCAGGATCGGCCGTTCGACATCATAGGCAAAACGCACGTCGTCGAAACGCACGTTGCCCGAACTCACGACCAGCGGCACCGCTTCCGGAATATCCTTGACCTCGGGATTGCGCGACAACACCTCGAACATCTTCTCGATGTCGATGATGGCCTGCTTGATCTCGCGGTAGACCATGCCCATGAAATTCAGCGGCTGATACAGCTGGATCATCATGGCGTTGATCATGACGAAATCGCCGACCGTGTGGGTGCCGTTGCGGATTCCGGAGACGCACATCAGCATGGTGGCGGTGAGGCCGGCGGTAAAAATCACCGCCTGCCCGGTATTGAGCAGCGCCAGCGAGGTATAGGTCTTGACGCTGGCTTTTTCGAAACGTTCCATCGAGTGGTCGTAGCGGGTGGCTTCGCGCTGCTCGGCGCTGAAATACTTCACGGTCTCGTAGTTCAGCAGCGAGTCGATCGCCTTGGTGTTCGCCTCGGTATCGGAATCGTTCATCTTGCGGCGGATCTCGATCCGCCACTCGGTCGCTATATAAGTGAAGTACATAAAGACCACGACCGTAGCCAGTACGGCGGCGACATAGCGCCAGTCGAACTGCCACAGCAGCACGCCCGCCAGCAACGCGACCTCGACGATGGTCGGGATCAACTGCAGGATCACCATCCGCACGATGACTTCGATGCCGGCGCGACCGCGCTCCAGCACGCGCGTCAGTCCGCCGGTCTTGCGCTCGAGGTGAAAGCGCAGCGACAATTCGTGCATGTGGACGAAGGTGATGTAGGCGAGCTTGCGCACCGCATGCATCGCAACCCGCGCGAAGATGCCGTCGCGCCACTGCGTCAAAATCGCCATCAGCACGCGCAAGCCGCCATATCCGAGCGTCATCAACAGCGGCGAGGCGATCAGCCATAGCGTCCAGTTCGACGATTGCACCGGCGCGCTGCCCGTGCCGCTGAGAGCATCGATCGCCCATTTGAAGGTGAACGGCACCGCCAGCGTCGCGACCTTGGCGATCAGCAGCAGCACCACCGACCAGGCCACGCGCATTTTCAGGTCGGCGCGATCGCCGGGCCAGATAAAGGGCCACAAATGCACCAGCGTCCCGATCAGCGTGGCCTTGTCGGCCGGACTGGCTGATGACGGGGCGTCTTGGGCCTGCCTGTGCGAATCGCCATGGGCCATCAGTTCTGCGCCTGCAGCAGGAGGGCGCGCCGGTTCGCAATCAGGTGGTTTTCAAGGGCTTGCATATGCCCGTCATATAGAGCGTTTGAATGCTCCGTACAGCCTTGAAAGATAAAACTTTCCGGTTTTAGGAGCTTTTCCGAGGACAATGCCGCTGCGACCCGTGCATCGCCGGACTTGAGCTTTTTTCGCTGCAGTGCCACATAAATCAGATGAACCAAATCAAAACCGTCTGCGTCTATTGCGGCTCCGGCGCCGGATCCAATCCCCACTTCGTGGAAGCTGCGATTGCCCTCGGCAAGGTCTTCGCCGAGAACCATATCCGGCTCGTCTATGGCGGCGGATCGGTCGGCCTGATGGGCGCAATCGCCAAGTCCGTCCTCGATCACGGCGGCTCCGTCACCGGGATCATTCCGGAGTTTCTCAGGGCCAAGGAAAACGCGCTATCCCACGTGCAGGAGATGGTCATCACACCCGACATGCATGAGCGCAAGCGGCTGATGTTCGAGCGTTCGGACGCCTTCGTTGCCCTGCCCGGCGGGATCGGCACGCTGGAGGAACTGGTCGAGCAGATGACCTGGCAGCAGCTCGGCCGCCACACCAAGCCGGTGCTGCTTGCCAACATCGACAATTTCTGGGAACCGCTGCTGTCGCTGCTCACGCATATGCGCGCCAGCGAATTCATCCGCCCGTCCCTGAACATCGAGGTGCTCAAGGCCGAACGCGTCGAGGATATCCTGCCCCGTCTGCGCGCCGCCGCGGCAAGCGCGCCCGCCGGCACGCGCGAAATGGCGCCCGAAGTGGCGCGACGGCTGTAGGCCGTCGCAATCGGCAGGTAGCTCCGGTTCAAGAGCTGAATCGGGCGCGATAGTCCTGCGGCGTGGCAGCCAGCGCGCGCAGAAAACTGCGGCGCATCGTTTCCTCCGAACCGAATCCGCAACGTTGCGAGATCCGCTTCACCGGCAGCCGCGACTCCGACAACAGCCTTCGTGCCGCTTCCACCCTCAGCCGCTCGATGGCGCGCGCCGGCGTCAGCCCGGTTGCTTGCGCATAATGCCGGCTGAAACTGCGCTCGCTCATGCCGGCTTGCCTGGCGAGCCTGGCAAGCGAGAGATCGGCGGCGAGATGCCGGTTGATCCAGTCGTGCAGCGCACCGAATTCATCTTCGGCCGACTGCTGGGAAAGCGCCTCGCTGAATTGCGCCTGCCCGCCTGGACGCTTGAGGAAGACCACGAGATAACGCGCCACGGCCAGTGCCGCGGTGCGCCCCAGATCCTCTTCCACGAGCGCCAGCGCGAGATCGATGCCGGCCGTCACCCCGGCCGAGGTCCAGACCGAACCGTCGCGAATGAAGATCGGGTCGGACTCGACCTGCACGGCGGGAAAGCGCCGGGCAAGTTCAGCGCAGCATGACCAATGGGTAACCGCCCGCCGTCCGTCCAGCGCGCCTGAAGCGGCCAACAGGAATGCGCCGGTGCAGACCGACGCGACGCGACGCGCCTTTTTCGCACGCTGCCACACCCAATCGACCAGCGCGGGATCGGCAATCGCGGCGTCGACGCCCGGTCCACCTGCGATCATCAACGTATCGAGCGTCGTGCCGGCGCGCGGCAGCGGACTGGTCGTGATCCCGAGACCTGACGATCCCGTCACGCCCTGCCCGCCTTTCGCCACCACCCGAAGAACGTAGGGCGGGGTCCCTCCGGTTTGCGCAACGTGATCGTTGGCGGAGGCGAACACCTGAAGCGGCCCGGTGACGTCAAGCAGTTGCACCGAGGGATAGGCAAGCACTTCGATGACGCGCGCCGAACGGCCGCGAGCCGAAACATTTCGCGCATCACTCGTACGACTGGCAGTTGGCGGGGAACGAGGGAACCTTGGCATTTCCGCCAAAGTTTGCCCGGCGAGATTGGTCTTGTCCATGCGCAAATCGCCTGTGGCGGGTTTGGCGGGAACCGAGGGGTATTTGGCGATTCCGCCAGTGTCGGCCGACCTACTTTACCCTCCGTCAGCCGACGCGGGCCGGGCTGCAAGGCAGCCGGCACCCGACAGGCGACGAAAGCCAGACATCGACACCGCCGTACCCGTGACGCGTTCGCGTCCGTCACACGGTGTCATCAATGACAATCCCGGGAGAATACCATGACGACGTTGACCTTCACGAAAACCGCCCCGCCGCCGTGGCTGCTGGCGATGTGGAAAGAGATCGATGACAAGACCTTCGGCAAGGGTTTTGACTGCTTTGCCGAGGACGCGATCTGCAATCTCGGCGTTGCCGACTGGCATGGACGCGAGGCGATCCGCGACAATCTGCGACAGTTCATCGACAAGGGTTTTACCGCGCTTCACGAGGTCGTGGAGTATTGGGATAGCCCCCGGCTCAAGATCTTTCACGGCAAGGTCGCGATGACGTTCGACGACCCCGGCATCGAGCCGGTCAGACCGACGATGACCCATTTTTTCTACATGGACGAAAACGATCCGAGCAAGGTCAAGCGCTGGGTCGGATCGGTGGGGCCGACCGGGTTTTAGCTGAGGCACGCGCAAAAGCGTTGCATTCACTCGCCCGGAAACGTCACGGCCTCGATTCGATTGCCGTCGGGATCCATGACGAAGGCCGCGTAGTAGCGCACGCGGTCATGCGGCCGCAGGCCCGGCGCGCCGTCGGAGCGGCCGCCGGTCGCCAGCGCTGCGGCATGAAAGGCATCGACGTCGCCGGTTGACTTGGCGCGAAGGCAGATGTGGGTGCCGCTTTCGGGCGCGACCGACGCCATGCCGGCGCGAAGGTTGATCCAGAACTCCGGATAGCTTTTGCCGAAGCCGATGGTGGCCGGCCGCGTCACCAGGCGCGACAGACCAAGCGGCGCCAGCGCGGCTTCATAGAAGCGCGCGGAGCGTTCGAGGTCGCGGACACCGACGGAGATGTGGTCGATCATGTGAAGCGAATCTCGAAATGGTCGACATCGACGATCCCATCCCTTCCCTCATAGATTTCGGGGAGGTTCACCATCCTGAGCGCCAACAAAGGAGGGGGCGTTAGGAATCGGGGGTAGCGAAGTATCAGCCATCATCTGCCGTTCCGATGCCTGCTGTCCCCTATTTTGTGACCCCTGCCGGCGCAGCAACTACAGGCGTTTGAGAAAAGCCAGTGCAGCGCCGCCGGCGGCAATCCTCCTAGGCCCTCACCTCCTGGCGCTGGAACACGATGTAGCCGGCGACGAAAAGCACGATGGTGCCGGCGATCAGCGCCACCGTCTGCGGCCAGGCGATCATCAGGCTCTCGCCGAACGGAAGCGGCGCACCCATCACGGCGCCACGCAGCTGCTCGAGAAACACCGGACCCAGGGACCGCGTCGTGGGCGACAGCACTGCGAGCATCGCCTCCCCGAACAGATTGTTCGGGGACAGCCGTCCAAGCGTCTGGGCCCAGACCGCGGTTTCCGGCGTCTGCAGTCCCAGCGCGGCATAACGCGGATCAAGCGGCGCGATCACTTGCGCGAGCGCCGGCGCCAGCATCGGCCACAGCACGGTCAGAAACAGCCAGACGCCGAGGGCGACCAGCGCGGCGGTCGCGGGCGAGCGGAAGACAATCGAAAGCAGCATGGCAAGCGACAGCCAGACGCCGGCATAGAAGATCGCGATCACCAGGAACGCAATCGAGCGCGCGATTTCTTCGCTGCCCGGCGGCACACCAAGGAAAATCAGCCCCAGGCCGATCACCATGAGCCACAGCGCTGCCAGGCTGATCGCAAGCGTCGCCAGACCGGCAACGAATTTCCCCATCAGCAGCGCGTCACGATAGATCGGCTGCGCCAGGATGCGCGAAAGCGTCCGCCGGTTATGCTCGCTGTTGACGGAATCGAAGCCGAGCCCGATGGCCATCAGAGGGATCAGAAATCCCAGGATCGCAACGAAGGACGGCAGCGGCGCGCGATCGACCGTAAACAGGCGCAGCAACAGGAACGGATCCTGTGCGGTATTCTGCCGCAAATTGTCGATCGCGCCATAGAGCGCGGCAAGTGCGGTGAGCACGATCAGCAGTTCGAGCACGAACACGCGCGCGCTCGACAGATTATCCGACAGTTCCTTGACCGCCACGGTGCCGAGACCCTGGAAGGGAGAACCCTCACGCCGCATGACGCGCTCCCCCCGATGGCTCCTTGTGGGTCTGGAAGTAGCGGGCATAGATCGCCTCCAGACTTGGTTCATCGACGGAAAGCCTTCGCAACGATCCGTTCGCGGCGACGACGGAACGAGCCGCGTCGGGCCGCACGTCACGGTCCGCCGTCATGCGAAAGCGGTCCGCGGCCAGCGTTTCGACATCGGTGACACCTGGGATGGTGGCGAGCCGCCGGGCAAGTCCGGGACCATCGGCCTCGACTTCAACCACGAAGCCGGCGCCAAGTACTTGGCGGGCGAGATCGGCGACCGGACCCATCAGCACGATGCGTCCGGCCTGGAACAGCGCCACACGGCTACACACCCGCTGCACCTGGTCGAGCAAATGTGACGACAGCAACACCGTCACGCCTTCGGCCTTGAGTTCGCGGATCAGACCGAGGAATTCGTGCGTGGCTTGCGGATCGAGTCCCGAGGTCGGCTCGTCGAGCACGGCGATCTCGGCTTGCTTGACAATGATCTCCGCGAGCCCGAGCCGCTGGCGCATGCCGCGTGAAAATGTCGCCACCCGCTTGTCGGCAACATCGAGCAGCCGCACGCGCGCAAGCGCCGCCACGATCCGCCGCGCCCGTTCCGCAAACGGAATGCCCATTAGCTTGGCGGTGTAGGACAGGTTCTCGGCGGCGGTGAGGTGCTCATAGAAGCCGACGGAATCGGGCAGATAGCCGACCCGGCGCTTGACTTGCAGCGGCGCACGCGCCGGATCATGTCCGAGCACGCTTATCTTGCCTGAGGATATATCGGTCAGACCGAGCATCATCAGGATCGTAGTGGTTTTTCCCGCACCGTTCGGTCCGAGCAGCCCAAACACCTCGCCCTTGAGGATGTCGAAATTGACGGCGTCGACGACGCTGATCCCCCCATAATGCTTGGTAAGATCTCGCGCCGTGATAACGGCATCATTTGCCGTGCTGGCTTCCGTATCGCTCATCGCCGTCCAAACCTCGCAACCGCACTCAGCATCAGCAGCAACGCAATGCCGATGACGCCGGCGCCGACCATTCCCCACACTGTCGAGGTGGACACCGTAATGCGAAACTGGCTGGACGCGTTTTCGCCACGCGAGGCTGCGCTGACCGACATCATGTAGTCGCCGGCCAGAGACTTATCGCTCGGGGTGACCAGCGCCTGAACTTCGGCGTCCTTGCCGGGAACGAGCCTGTCGATGCTGGCTGGCTCGAACGTCACCTTCCAACCGCTTGGAGCGGTCGCCGTCATCTTGATGTTGTCGGCCGGCGCGGTACCGGAGTTGGTGACCACGATGGGAATGGAGCTTTGCTGTGACGCGACCGCACGTGCGCTCAATAGGCCTTCCCGTCCGGACACCTGGAGCCGCGGCTGACCAACGACGTCAAGCGCGAGATCGACATTCGCCGAGGTATCCTCCGCATTCACCGTCACCTTGACGGGAAAATGTCCGGCATCCACCGCACTGGGCGGGCGCACCTTCAGCTTGATGTCCCTGGACTGACCGGCTTCTATCGGGATCGAGGAAAGTTCCTGGGTCCCGAAAGCCTCCGTGAACGAGGTCTCGAAATTGGCTGGCACCTCGGCGGCAAAGCTCGCGACCAGTTTGCGCCCGCTGTCATTCTTGATGCTCAGCGTATATTCGAAGTTCGATTTCGGGCTGCCACGAAGCGACGGAAGCTTCGATGTCACCGTCAACTTGGCGGGCAACTCCTTCGCAAGCGCCACGGTCAGTGGCAGCACCGCCTGGCTTCCCTGTCCGTCCGCCTTCACCGTCAAGGTCTGCTCGTTGAGGTCGGCATTGGCCGGCACCTCGAGGCGAAGCTGGAGCGAAACATTGGCGTCCGGTGCCGGCATCGCGGCGGCGACAGGCTGCCCGCCGCCCAACAACGTTGCGGTCCATCCATCAGGCACGCCCTCGACCGAAAGCCGGTATCGCTGCGGCTGGAGGCCATAATTTTGCAGGCGTAGCGGGATGTTCGACGTGGTGCCGGGCCGTACAGTGACCGCCGGGTAGTCCGTCATCAAATAGAGGCCCTTGACGTCATGGGGCGTCTCGGCGGCGTGCGCCGGGAAAGCCAGTGCAATGACGAAAGCAAGGGGGACGAGATGAAGCGTTCGCATCGCAAACTCCGAGCGAAATGGCAGCGCGGGATTTCTGTCGCCGTTTCGGCTCGGCAGCCAAAACACTGCAACGGTGAAGCCACGGGAATAGGCGAGGCGATCGTGACGAAATATCGAACACACGAATTACAAGTAGGTGATCGCCGATAGGAAATTAGTATTAGAATGGTATGGCCAGACCAACCCAGGGATCAGCTCGGTTTCGTACGAGCGAAATGGCCGCACGTACGCGCACCCGCTCTTCCCGGCGCCCTCCTTCTGAAGAAGGTAGATGCATTGACGAACTCAGGCGCATCATGCCGCGGGAAGACGGAACCATGTTTCGTCGTCATTGCGAGGAGTGAAGCAACGGAGCAACCCAGCCATCTTGTGTCAACGCCTATGCTCGCAATGGCGGTACCTACGAACTCGCGCTCAACTCTCTCACGCCGGCGCGCCTGACTTCACCAGCTTGTAGATCACCGAATCCATCAGCGCCTGGAACGAGGCATCGATGATGTTGGGCGAGACGCCGATCGTGGTCCAGCTCTCGCCCTGCTCGTCCTCGCTCTCGATCAGCACCCGCGTCACCGCCTCGGTGCCGCCGTTAAGGATACGCACGCGGTAGTCGATCAGCTTCAGCCCTTCGATGTATTTCTGGTACTTGCCGAGATCCTTGCGCAGGGCGACGTCCAGTGCATTGACGGGGCCGTTGCCTTCGGCGGCCGAAATCAGGTGCTCGCCGGCGACATCGACCTTCACCACCGCCAGCGCCACCGTGACGCGCTGGCCGTTGGCGTTGTAGCGCTGCTCGACATTGACGTCGAACTGCTCGACCCGGAAATATTCCGGCACCCGGCCGAGCGTGCGCCGCGCCAGCAGGTCGAACGAGGCATTGGCGGACTCGTAAGCAAACCCAGCCGCCTCGCGCTCCTTCAACTCCTCGACCAGACGCGCCAGTTTCGGGTCGCTCTTTTCATAGGGGATCCCGGCGCGATCGAGCTCGGCCATCACATTGGAGCGGCCGGCCTGGTCGGACACCAGCACCTTGCGATGGTTGCCGACCAGTTCAGGCAGCACATGCTCGTAGGTGTGCGGGTCCTTCATCACGGCGGAAGCATGAATGCCGGTCTTGGTCACGAACGCGCTTTCGCCGACGTATGCGGCGTGGCGGTTCGGTGCGCGGTTGAGCATGTCGTCGAGCGTGCGCGACACCGTCATCAGCGTTGCCATCTTCTCCGGCGTCACCCCGATCTCGAACGCATCGGAGAATTCGTTCTTCAGGCGCAAGGTCGGGATCAGCGAACACAGGTTGGCGTTGCCGCAGCGTTCGCCGAGCCCGTTCAGCGTGCCCTGGATCTGCCGCGCGCCGGCACGCACCGCGGCCAGCGAATTCGCCACCGCCTGTTCGGTATCGTTATGGGCGTGAATGCCGACATTGCCGCCGGGGATGTTCTTCACGACGTCGCCGACGATGGTCTCGACCTCGTGCGGCATGGTGCCGCCATTGGTGTCGCACAGCACCACCCAGCGCGCGCCGGAGTCATACGCGGCCTTGGCACAGGCCAGTGCAAATTCGCGGTTCTCCTTGTAGCCGTCGAAGAAATGCTCGCAATCGACCATTACCTCGCGACCGGCGGCCTTCGCCGCAACAACGCTGTCGCGGATCGAGGCGATGTTTTCCTCGTTGGTGGTCTCGAGCGCGACGCGCACCTGGTAGGCGGAGGCCTTGGCGACAAAGCAGATCGCATCCGCCTTGGCTTCCAGGATGCCGGCGAGCCCGGGATCGTTGGACGCCGAGCGGCCCGGCCGCCGCGTCATGCCGAACGCGGTGAATTTGGCGTGGGCGAGCTTCGGCTTGGTGGCGAAAAATTCGGTGTCGGTCGGATTGGCGCCGGGATAGCCGCCCTCGACATAGTCGATGCCGAGTTCGTCGAGCATGCCGGCGATGATTTGCTTGTCGTGCAGCGTGAAGTCGACGCCGTTGGTCTGTGCGCCGTCGCGCAGCGTGGTGTCGAACAGGTAAAGGCGTTCGCGGCTCATGATGGCGCTCCCGGCGCGGCGTTTTCGGCCAGCGTCTTCTGCATCGTGGTGTTGGCGAGCCATTCGCCATTGATGGTGACGGTGTTGCGCTGCATGGCGACATAACCGCGCTTCCGGAACAACGGCTCCGCAGTGTCGCTGGCTTCGACTGTGAGGCTTTTCGCCCCGCGTGCGCCGGCGAGCTTTTCCAGTGCGTCGACCAGCATCGTGGCAACGCCCTGCCCCGCCACGCCCGGATGCACATAAAGCAGATCGATGTGGTTGGCCCCCTTCAGCGAGACGAAACCGACCGGCGAATTCTGCAACGTCGCGATCAGCGTCAATTGGCCGGCGAGACGCTTGCCGAACGTTGCTTCATCCTCGGCGACGGCCGCCCACGCTTGCTGCTGCGCCTCACTGTAGTCGTCGCCGGTCAATTCCTCGATCGCGGCAACGAAGATCGCCGCCAGAATCGGCGCATCCGCCGGCAAAAACGGCCGCAAGCCGGGTTTGGGCAAGGTCTGTCCCATCACGCGATCTCCCACGTGGTCACGGGTTTTCCATCGGTATCCTTGCCGTCCTTGATGGCAACGCCCATCGCGGCGAGTTCGTCCCGGATGCGGTCGGACTCCTTGAAGTCCTTACGCGCGCGCGCGGCGGCACGGTCCGCGATCAGACGATCGACCTGCTTCGCATCGACGCCGCTGGCCTGCTGCTTTCGACCCTTCCACGCGTAGGCACTCTCGGAGAGCAAACCGAGCAGCCTGAGCGAGGCCGCAAACTCACCACGCTCACGCTCACCGCCGGAAGCCGCGGCGTTGCGCAGACCGTGCAGCGCCGTGATCGTCTGCGACGTGTTGAGATCATCGGACAACGCCTCGATCACGGCATCGGCCGGACGATCGCCCTTGGCGTCGGCTGCGACCGCATACCAGTCGTCGAGCGTCCTTGCGCTTTCTTCCAGTCCCTTCGAGGTCCAGTCGATCGGCGAGCGGTAATGCGTCTTCAGCATGTTGAGGCGCAGCACTTCACCGGGCCAGTCTGCGAGCGACTCCCGGATCGTGATGAAGTTGCCTGTAGACTTCGACATCTTCTCGCTTTCGACCTGCAGGAAGCCGTTGTGCATCCAGACATTGGCCATGCGATCGGCGTGGAACGCGCAGCAGCTTTGTGCGAGTTCGTTCTCATGGTGCGGGAACACCAGATCGATACCGCCGCCATGAATGTCGAACTGCTCGCCGAGAT
>Ga0207667_10006682_pt1 | contig 13945 bp, 10 predicted proteins | sample KBSCornC52_FD_184301 | JGI IMG/M metagenome (GOLD analysis project Ga0207667, IMG submission 184301) | Corn rhizosphere microbial communities from Kellogg Biological Station, Michigan, USA - KBS Corn C5-2 (SPAdes) (version 2) | ecosystem: Host-associated > Plants > Roots > Rhizosphere > Soil ... | reverse complement strand
GCGCAGCCTCGCTGTTGCTGATGGCCGGCGCCAAGGGCAAGCGTTTCGCGCTGCCGAATTCGCGCGTCATGATCCACCAGCCGTCGGGCGGGGCGCAGGGCCAGGCGACGGACATCGAGATCCATGCCAAGGAAATCCTGTACCTGCGCGGGCGCCTCAACGAGATCTATGCCAAACACACGGGCAAGACCGTCGAGCAGATCGCGCGCGACATGGAGCGTGACCGCTTCATGAGCGCCGAGGAAGCCAGGGACTACGGCCTGATCGATACGGTGTACGACCGGCGCGCCGACGACTCGGTAAAGTCGGCTTGAGGCATTGATCGCAAGTTCGCGATTTTCCGATTCTTTTTCAGGACGATTTCCGCTGCGACAGGCCAGCCGGCCAGTTCGGCTGTGTTATGCTGCGGCCGAGTCGGGCCTTCCCGAATGACACACAGCACCACTGATCGACGGAGCACGAGATGAGCGAGGACCGGCCGGGCCGCGGCAACGAAGGCGGCAAGATCCTTTACTGCTCGTTCTGCGGCAAGAGCCAGCACGAAGTCCGCAAGCTGATCGCGGGCCCCAGCGTGTTCATCTGCGATGAATGCGTGGAGCTGTGCAACGACATCATCCGCGAGGAACTGGAAGAGAAGGCCGCGTCCGGCCGCACCCAGTTGCCCAAGCCGCGTGAAATCATGGAGACGCTCGACCAGTACGTGATCGGGCAGCCACGCGCCAAGAAGGCGCTTGCGGTGGCCGTGTACAACCACTACAAGCGGATGGAATCGCGCGCCAAGAAGGACGACATCGAGCTTGCAAAATCCAACATCCTGCTGATCGGGCCGACCGGCTGCGGCAAGACGCTGCTGGCCGAAACGTTGGCGCGCATGTTGAACGTGCCATTCACCATCGCTGATGCCACCACGCTGACCGAGGCGGGCTACGTCGGCGAGGATGTCGAGAACATCATCCAGAAGCTGCTGCAGAAGTGCGACTACGACGTCGAGAAGGCGCAGACCGGCATCGTCTACATCGACGAGATCGACAAGATTTCGCGCAAGAGTGAAAACCCGTCGATCACGCGCGACGTGTCCGGCGAAGGCGTGCAGCAGGCGCTGCTGAAACTGATCGAAGGCACCGTGGCGTCGGTGCCGCCGCAAGGCGGGCGCAAGCATCCGCAGCAGGAATTCCTGCAGGTCGACACCAAGAACATCCTGTTCATCTGCGGCGGCGCGTTCTCGGGCCTCGACAAGGTGATCCAGCAACGTTCGGAAACCACCGGCATCGGCTTCGGCGCCGAGATCCGCAGCAAGCAGCGCAGGCAGAACGTGGGCGCGCTGCTGGCCAATGTCGAACCGGAAGACTTGGTGAAGTACGGCCTGATCCCGGAATTCGTCGGCCGCCTGCCCGTCGTCGCCACGCTGGATGAACTTGACGAGGACGCACTGGTGAAAATCCTCACCGAGCCCAGGAACGCGATCACCAAGCAGTTCAAGAAACTGTTCGACATGGAAAGCGTCGAGATCGAGTTCCGCCCGGATGCGCTCAACGCCATCGCCAAGCGCGCGATCAAGCGCAAGACGGGTGCGCGCGGCCTGCGCACCATCCTCGAAAGCGTGCTGCTCGACACCATGTACGAGCTGCCCTCGCTGGAACACGTCAGCAAGGTCGTGGTGGACGAAGCCGTCATCAACGGCCAGGCCGAACCGTACCTGATCTACCGCGGCAACCTGCAACAGCAGCGCGCGGCGGGCGAAGGCGACGCAGCCTGATCCTTTGCGAACGCACCACGTGCCGCAGTGATGCGGCACAATGCGCGCGGGAACGTGGACGGCAGGAGCCGCCAGTGCTCCCAGGCGCGGGTGGCGGAACCGGTAGACGCAGGGGACTTAAAATCCCCCGGATTCAATCCGTGCGGGTTCGATTCCCGCCCCGCGCACCAGCTACTTCGCAGGCGGCTGGTCGAGGTGTCCGCACGCCCGGCAGGTGCGTGCTTCCAGTGAGCCGTAATAGCGCTCGAACACCGGAGGAAAATCCTTCTCGATGCTGTCGAGGATGAAGTATTCCTCGTAGAGCTTGTGGTTGCACTTTTCGCAGAACCACAACAGGCCGTCCTTTTCGTGCGGCAGGCGGCGGCGCTCGATCACCAATCCAATTGAATCCTTCATCCGCTGCGGCGAATGCGGCGTGCGCGGCGGCAGGTAGAAGATTTCGCCGGCGCGGATCGGCAGGTCGCGCCGTTGCCCGTCATCCTGCACGCGCAACACCATCTCGCCTTCGAGCTGATGGAAGAACTCGGGGCCTTCGTCCCAGTGATAGTCGCTGCGCGCGTTCGGGCCGCCCACGATCATGATGATGAAGTCGCCATCGACGATGCACTTGTTGCCGACCGGCGGCTTCAGCAGGTGGCGATGCTCGTCGATCCAGCGTTGCAGGTTGAACGGCGGTGTGAGCGACATGGGCGTTTCCTTCCGTATGACGCTACCTTAGCGCCACCGCGGCTCGCGCGGAATGATATGCGGCAGGGCGGCGCCTTGCGGTCACACTTCCAGTGACGCCAGGTCGCCTTTTTCTTCCAGCCAGTTGCGGCGGTCGGAGGCGCGCTTCTTCGCCAGCAGCATGTCCATCAATTTCGACGTCGCTTCGCCGTCGTCGATCGTCAGTTGCACCAGACGTCGCGTATCCGGGTGAATGGTCGATTCACGCAGTTGCGCGGGATTCATTTCGCCCAGGCCCTTGAAGCGCGTGACGCTGATGGCACCCTTGATCTTCTCGCGCTCGATGCGTTTCAGCAGCGCGTCGCGTTCGGATTCGTCGAGGCAATAGAACACCTGCTTGCCCACGTCCACGCGAAACAGCGGCGGCATCGCCACGCAGACGTGGCCTTCGCGCACCAGCGCCGGGAAGTGGCGCAGGAACAAGGCCGACAACAAGGTCGCGATGTGCAGGCCGTCGGAATCGGCATCGGCGAGGATGATGATCTTGCCGTAGCGTAGGCCCGAGATGTCGTCCTTGCCGGGGTCGCAGCCGATCGCGATCGCCAAGTTGTGCACTTCTTCCGAAGCGAGCACTGCGCCGGATTCCACTTCCCACGTGTTCAAGATCTTGCCGCGCAGCGGCAGGATCGCCTGGTAATCCTTGTCGCGCGCCTGCTTGGCCGAGCCGCCCGCCGAGTCGCCCTCGACCAGGAACAGCTCGGTGCGATCGGGATCGGTGGATGCGCAATCGGCGAGCTTGCCTGGCAGCGCGGGGCCTTGCGTGATCTTCTTGCGGACGACTTGCTTGGCCGCCTTCATGCGCGCGGCAGCGTGTTCGATCGCGAGTTGCGCGATGGCTTCGCCCGCCGCGACATTCTGGTTCAGCCACAGCGAGAACGCGTCGTGGAGGGCGTTCTCGGTGGAACTGGCCGCGTCGCGCGACGACAAGCGTTCCTTGGTCTGACCCGCGAACTGCGGATCGCGCATTTTCACCGACAGTACGAATGCGACGCGTTCCCATACGTCTTCGGGTGCGAGCTTCACGCCGCGCGGCAGCAGGTTGCGCAGGTCGCAGAACTCGCGCACGGCGTTGGTCAGGCCCGATCGCAGGCCGTTGACGTGTGTACCACCCTGGATGGTTGGGATCAGGTTGACGTAGCTCTCCTGCACCAGTTCGCCTTCAGGCACCCAGGCGAACGCCGCGTCGATGCCGCCATCCTCGCGCTGCACGTGATGCATGAACAATTCGGGTGGCAGGCACGCCGTGCCGCCCAGTTCGGATTTCAGGTATTCGGCAAGACCGTCTTCGTAGCGCCATTCCTCGTGTTCGCCGGACGCTTCGTCCAGCAGCGTCACGGTCAATCCCGCGCACAGCACGGCTTTCGCGCGCAGCAGATGCTTCAGTTTCGGCAACGAGATTTTCGGTGAATCGAAATACTTCGGGTCGGGCAGAAACCGCAACGTGGTGCCGGTGCGGCGCTTGGGCACTTCGCCCAGCGTTTCCAGCTTGCCGGTCGCTTCGCCGCCCTTGAAGCGCATCCGGTACTCGCTGCCTTCGCGGCGGATCAGCACTTCAAGGAACGACGACAACGCATTCACCACCGACACGCCGACGCCGTGCAGGCCACCCGAAAACGTGTAGTTGCGGTCGGAAAACTTTGCGCCCGCATGCAGGCGGGTCAGGATCAACTCCACGCCAGGCACACCTTCCTCGGGATGGATGTCGACCGGCATGCCGCGGCCGTCGTCGATCACCGTCACCGAACCGTCCTTGTGAACGGTGACGTCGATCTGCTTCGCGTGCCCAGCCAGCGCCTCGTCCACCGAGTTGTCCACGACTTCCTGAATCAGGTGGTTGGGCCGCGAGGTGTCGGTGTACATGCCGGGACGGCGGCGCACGGGTTCGAGGCCCGACAGCACTTCGATGTCGGCGGCGTTGTAGCGGGTGGAGGCGGCCATTTATCGCGTTTCCAGGCAAGGTGAAAGACACAGCCGATCAGGATGGCGAACCGGGGCGCGGTGGTCAATCCTTCCTCGCGCTGAATTGCAAGATGGAGGATTAAAAAAATACCCGTTTGCGTTCAGCGTCCAGACTGCCGATCGGGCAGAATATGCGCAGCGCCGGGCCATCGTGGCCCGCGCTATTCCAGGAGACCATTGCAATGCGTAAGCTGATCCTTGCCGCCATCGTCGCGGCCGCTTTCTCGATCCCGGCGTTTGCCGCCCAGACCACCCCGGCCAGCTCGGCGCCGGCCGCCGATCAGGCTGCCCCGGCCCAGACCTCGGCTCCGATGACGTCCGAGCACAAGACCGCGAAGTCCGAGCATCACGCCAGGAAGCATTCGAAGAAGCATCACCACCACGCGAAGAAGGCCGAGTCCGCGGCTCCGGCTTCCAGCGCCAAGTAAGAAGGCAGCCGCAAGGCTTGCTGATTTGAACGCCCCGGCTCGCCGGGGCGTTTTTTCGTGGGAAAGGGAATCCGGCCGCTTTTGCGCGGCGCGCCCTTGTTGCCAACCGCTTGTTGCGGCTAGAATATCCGGCTCACCTGCCCGCCCGACGCGGGTTCCACCCATCCCGGCGGCGGCTTGTGCAACGGCATCGTGGTGTCGTTGCACAAGCCACGTGCCGGAACCGGCTCCATTCAACACGTTCATTCATCGAGAAGGCTCCCATGCCGCTTTCCACCGAAGAAACCAGCAAGATCATCGCCGATTACCGCCGCGCGCCGTCCGACACCGGTTCGCCGGAGGTGCAGGTCGCGCTGCTGTCCGCGCGCATCCAGCAATTGTCCGGCCACTTTGAATCGCACAAGAAGGATCATCATTCACGTCGTGGCCTTCTGAAGATGGTCAACCATCGCCGTCGCCTGCTCGGTTATCTGAAGGGCAAGGACGCCGAGCGCTATCAGGCGCTGATCGGCCGTCTCGGCCTGCGTCGCTGAGCAGCGCGCACACATCGATCCCTACGCCGGCAGTCGTCGTATTCGAACGCTCGCCGGCTTTCGGCGTTTGCATGAACGCGAACGCATAAACCAAGGACAACTCTCGTGGCAAAAGTAACCAAAACGTTCCAGTACGGCGAGCATGCCGTCACCATCGAAACTGGCGAGATCGCGCGCCAGGCCTCCGGCTCCGTGATGGTCAGCATGGGCGGCACCGTGGTGCTGGTCGCGGCGGTCGCCGCGCAAAAAGCGCGCGAAGGGCAGGATTTCTTCCCGCTCACCGTCGATTATCAGGAAAAGTTCTACTCCGCCGGCCGCATTCCCGGCGGCTTCTTCAAGCGTGAAGGCCGCCCGACCGAAAAGGAAACGCTCACTTCGCGCTTGATCGATCGCCCGATCCGTCCGCTGTTCCCCGAAGCGTTCAAGAACGAAGTGCAGATCGTCGCCACCGTCGTTTCCTTGAATCCGGAAGTGGACGGCGACATCCCGGCGCTGCTGGGCGCGTCCGCCGCGCTCACGCTGGCTGGCATTCCGTTCAAGGGTCCGATCGGCGCCGCGCGCGTCGGTTACGTGGGCGGCAAGTACGTGCTGAACCCCTCCCGCACGCAGTTGAATGATTCCGCGCTCGACCTCGTGGTCGCTGGCACCGGCAACGCCGTGCTGATGGTGGAATCCGAAGCCAAGCTGCTTTCCGAAGACGTGATGCTGGGCGCCGTGACGTTTGGCCACAAGGAAATGCAGGCCGCGATCCACGCGATTGCCGAACTCGCCACCGAAGTCGGCAAGCCGTCGTGGAACTGGCAGGCGCCGGAACGCGACGCGCAGTTGGTTGCCGCCGTGCGCGGCGAAGTGGGCGACAAGCTGGCCGCGGCATTCCAGATCAAGGACAAGCTGCAGCGCCGCGACGCGGTCGCCGCGCTGAAGTCCGACGTCAAGGAAGCGCTGAAGGCGCAAGCCGAAGAGAAGGGCTGGCCGGCAGACGACATTGCCGGTGAATTCGAGGATCTCGAATACCGCACCGTGCGCGACAGTGTGCTCAAGACCAAGCAGCGCATCGATGGCCGCGGCCTCGAAGACATCCGTCCGATCAGCGTGCGCGTCGGCGTGTTGCCGCGCACTCACGGTTCGGCGTTGTTCACCCGCGGCGAAACGCAGGCGCTGGTCACGGTCACGTTGGGCACCGGTCGCGATTCGCAGATCATCGATGCGCCGGAAGGCGAGTCGAAGGATCCCTTCCTGTTCCACTACAACTTCCCGCCGTATTCGGTGGGCGAGTGCGGCCGCATGGGTGGCCCGAAGCGTCGCGAGATCGGCCATGGCCGCCTTGCCAAGCGGGGCGTGCAGGCGGTCAAGCCGTCGATGGAAGCCTTCCCCTACGTGATCCGCGTGGTTTCGGAAATCACCGAATCCAACGGTTCCTCGTCGATGGCCTCGGTGTGCGGTTCGTCGCTGGCGATGATGGACGCGGGCGTGCCGTTGTCGGCACCGGTCGCGGGCATCGCGATGGGCCTGGTGAAGGAAGGCGACGACTTCGTCGTGCTTTCCGATATCCTCGGCGACGAAGATCATCTCGGCGACATGGATTTCAAGGTGGCCGGTACCGCCGAAGGCGTGTCCGCGCTGCAGATGGACATCAAGATCGACGGCATCACCGAGGAAATCATGCGCACCGCGCTTCAGCAGGCGCACCGTGGCCGCATGCACATCCTCGGCGAAATGGCCAAGGCGATCAGCACGCCGCGTGGCGAGATGAGCGAGTACGCGCCGCGCCTGCTCACCATCAAGATCCATCCGGACAAGATCCGCGAAGTGATCGGCAAGGGTGGCGCGACGATCCGCTCGATCACCGAGGAGACCGGCACCACCATCGACATCAACGACGACGGCACCGTGGTGATCGCCTCGGTCAACCGCGAGGCAGCCGATGCCGCGAAGCATCGCATCGAGCAGATCGTGGCCGACGTCGAACCCGGCCGCATCTACGAAGGCAAGGTCGTCAAGCTGATGGACTTCGGCGCATTCGTCACCATCCTGCCCGGCAAGGATGGGTTGGTGCACGTCTCGCAGATTTCCAACGAGCGCGTCGAGAAGGTTTCCGACAAGCTCAAGGAAGGCGACGTGGTCAAGGTCAAGGTTCTGGAAGTCGACAAGCAGGGCCGCATCCGTTTGTCGATGAAGGCGGTGACCGAAGAAGAAGCTGCAAGCGCGTAATCGACGCTGTCGCTTTCGAAATCAAAAAAGCGGGCCACTCGGCCCGTTTTTTTGTGCCACCCATAGGCCAGGAACTCCGTATGCAAGCCCTGTTTGGAGGCGCCGGTATTTTTTGATGTCGCATCATCGACCCTGCTCTGATGGGAACGATTCACGCAACTGAATCCCCGTCTTGCGCCTCTTTCGCTTTTTCGGGAAACGGTTAGACTCGCCCCGACGGGCGACGCCGGCAGGTCCGACGCCCCCGCGGACGGCAGGAGCATGGCGTGCAACCGACCGACATCCGCAATCCGCAGTATTTCCACAAGGTGGTGGACTGCCAGTGGGCGTGTCCCGCGCACACCCGGGTGCCCGAATACATTCGTTTGATCGCGGCCGGCCGCTACGACGACGCCTATCTTCTGAACTGGGATTCCAATGTGTTTCCCGGCATCCTCGGCCGCACCTGCGATCGCCCGTGCGAACCCGCCTGCCGACGCGGACGTGTCGAGGAATCGAATGGCGAGAAGCCGGAACCGGTCGCGATCTGCCGCCTGAAACGGGTCGCCGCCGACAACCGCAGCGATGGCATCGAAGCGCGCATGCGCTCGCGCTTGCCCGAACGCATTCCAGGCGCAGAAAATTTTCGGATTGCATGCGTGGGCGCAGGGCCGGCAGCCCTGGCGCTGGCACGCGACCTTGCGCCGCTGGGTTACAAGGTCACGATTTTCGAAGCCGACGCCAAGGGCGGCGGTTTCATGCGCACGCAGGTGCCGCGGTTTCGCTTGCCCGAACACGTGATCGACGAGGAAGTCGGCTACATCCTCGGCCTCGGCGTGGAACTGGTCGGCAACCGCCGCATCGATTCGCTGCGCAAGCTGCTGGATGAAAACTTTGACGCGGTGTTCATTGGCTGCGGCGCGCCGCGCGGTCGTGACCTGCATGTTCCGGGCCGCGACGAGGACACCGACAAGATCCACGTCGGCATCGAGTGGCTGGCCTCGGTTTATTTCGGACATATCAAGCAGGTCGGCAAACGTGTGATCGTTTTGGGTGGTGGCAACACCGCGATGGATTGCTGCCGCAGTGCGCGGCGCCTCGGTGGCGACGACGTCAAGGTGATCGTGCGTTCCGGTTACGACGAAATGAAAGCCAGTCCATGGGAGAAGGAAGACGCCGAGCACGAAGGCGTCGAAATCCTCAACTGGCTCAACCCGAAATCGTTCGTGCACGAGGGCGGCAAACTGACCGGCATGTGGTTCACGCCAATGCGCGCCGAGCACGACGTCAATGGCAAGCGCAAGCTGCTGCCGACCGGCGAGCCGGATCGCCTGCTCGAATGCGACGAAGTGTTGATTGCCGTCGGACAGGAGAACGCGTTCCCATGGATCGAGCGCGACCTCGGCATTGAGTTCGACGAGTGGGGCATGCCGAAGCTCGACAAGCTCACGATGCAATCGACGAATCCGAGAGTATTCTTCGGCGGCGACGCCGCGTTCGGGCCCAAGAACATCATCTGGGCGGTCGAGCACGGTCATCAGGCCGCGGCATCCATCCATAATTTTTTGCAGGGCGAGAATGTGCGCAATCGCCCGCCGCCGTTGACCAATCTCGTATCGCAGAAGATGGGCATCCACGAGTGGAGCTACGACAACGACATTTCGCCTGATGAGCGTTACGTCGTGCCGTGGGCACCGAAGGAAAAGACACTCAAGGACATCCAGCAGGAAGTCGAGCTTGGGTTCGACGTGCAGACCGCGTGGAAGGAAGCGCAGCGCTGCTTGAATTGCGACGTGCAGACGGTGTTTACCAAGGATGTCTGCATTGAATGCGACGCCTGCGTCGATGTGTGCCCGATGGACTGCATCACCTTCACGGCCAATGGCGACGAAGTCGACCTGCGCACGCGTCTCACCGCGCCGGCGCAGAACACGGAACAGGATTTGTATGTGTCCGAGCCCGTCAAGACTGGTCGCGTGATGGTCAAGGACGAGGATGTCTGCCTGCACTGCGGCCTGTGTGCCGAGCGCTGCCCGACCGGAGCGTGGGACATGCGGCGATTCCTGTTCGCGGAATCGTATGCGGGTCGGGGCGAGGATTACTCGGCGTTGCCGGCGAAGAAGAAGGTGGCGGCGTGAAGACAGGGTCGGTAGTGCTCGCGCAGTTCTTGCCCCCTTCCTGCGGAAGGCGGTCGCGCCTCAGGCGCGGGGGGATGTACATGGGAGGCAACCGATCATCCCACTCAGTCCCCCTTCGTTCCGAAGGGGGAGGCGACGCTCCCGTTCTGGAGGGGGTGGGTACGATTCGAGGTGGCGCATGAATCGCATCTCCGCCACCAACGACTTCGTCGTCAAGTTCGCCAACATCAACGGCTCGGGTTCGGCGTCGGCCAATGAATTGTTCGCCAAGTGCATCCTGCGCATGGGTGTGCCGGTGAGCCCCCGCAACATCTTCCCGTCCAACATCCAGGGCCTGCCGACGTGGTACGAGGTACGCATCAGCGAAGCTGGCTGGCTGGGCCGGCGCGGCGGCTACGACCTGCTGGTCGCGATGAATCCGCAAACCTGGGATGCCGACGTCAAGGGCCTCGCGCCGGGCGGCTATCTGTTTTATGACAACTCGAAGCCGCTGCCGAGGTTCAAGTTCCGCGATGACGTCACCACCATCGGCGTACCGCTTACCGATATCGCCAACCAGACGTGGGACGATCCACGCCAACGGCAACTGTTCAAGAACATCATGTATCTCGGCGCGCTGTCGGTGCTGTTGGGCATCGAGCGCGACGTGATCGTGCAACTGATCGGCGAGCAGTACAAGGGCAAGCAGGCGCTGCTGGGGCCCAACGTGCACGCGCTCGATCTCGGACGCGATCATGCCTCGCAGCACCTGCAACCGATCGGCTTGAAGATCGAACGCCGGGACAACGTGGGCGATCGCATCTTCGTGGATGGCAACAGCGCGGCCGCGCTCGGGATGGTCTACGGCGGCGCCACCGTGTGCGCGTGGTATCCGATCACGCCATCGTCGTCGCTGGCCGAGGCGTTCCAGAAATACTGCGCGAAGCTGCGCGTCGACAAGGACACCGGCAAGCACAACTACGCGATCGTGCAGGCCGAGGACGAGATTGCATCGATCGGCATCGTCACGGGCGCCGGATGGAACGGTGCGCGCGCGTTCACGGCCACCTCTGGGCCCGGCATTTCGCTGATGAACGAGATCATCGGCCTGGCCTATTTTGCCGAGATACCGGTAACGATCGTGGACGTGCAGCGAGGCGGACCTTCCACTGGCATGCCGACCCGCACCCAGCAATCGGACGTCGCGTTCTGCGCGCACGCGTCGCACGGCGATACCAACCACGTGCTGCTGTTTCCCGAGGACCCACACGAGTGTTTCGAATTCGCGGCGAAAGCACTCGACTTGGCCGACCGCCTGCAGACGCCGGTTTTCGTGCTGAGCGATCTCGACATCGGCATGAACCATCGCCTGAGCAAACCGTTCGAATGGGACGATGCGCGTGCCTATGATCGCGGCAAGGTATTGACCACGGCGGAGCTGGAGGCCGGCAAGCCGTTCGGCCGCTATCGCGACGTCGATGGTGACGGCATTCCCTATCGCACGTATCCCGGCACGCATCCGACCCGCGGCAGCTTCTTCACCCGCGGCACCAGCAAGAACGCCGATGCCAAATATTCCGAGAAGGGTGAGGATTACGTCGAGAACGTACAGCGCCTGCGGCGCAAGCTGGAGACCGCAAGGGCGTTGTTGCCGCAGCCGGTGCTGCACAAGGCACCACATGCCGCGAAGCACGGCGCGATCCATTTTGGTTCCACCTCGCCCTCGATGGCAGAAGCCATCGCGAAGCTCGACGCCGATGGCATGCACATCGACGCACTGCGCGTGCGTGGCTATCCGTTCGCGGATTCGGTGCGCGAGTTCATCGACGCCCACGAGCAGGTATTCGTGGTCGAGCAGAATCGCGACGCGCAACTGCGTTCACTGTTGGTCGAGCAGTTCGAGATCGACCCGGCGCGTTTGCTCTCGATCCTGCATTACGACGGCACGCCGATCACCGCGCGCTTCATCGCCAAGGCGATTGGCGAACGGATGGGCAAGGCGGAAGTGATGGCGTTGCGTGGTGGCAAGGTGGCTTGAGAGCGGGGAATCGGGAATCGAAGAGCATAAATTGCCAGCCGTCATTCCGGGGCCCGCGCGCAGCGCGGAACCCGACTGCGAAGGCAGGATGCCGTAGCGAACATCGGCGGAGCTGATGGCCCGGAGGGCGAGCCACAAGGATGTGGCGAGTCAATCCATTTTGATCCTTACGGAGGCCAAAAATGGATTCCGGCTTTCGCCGGAATGACGCCCAACGTTTTGAGAGTGTTTGACAATGACCTACCTCCCCAAACCCAAACTGCACCACCCTTCGCTGCAACGGAACCGCGTCGGTTTCATCCGCCGCGATTACGAAGGCGCGATCTCGACGCTGTGCGCGGGCTGCGGCCACGATTCGATTTCGGCGGCGATCATCCAGGCGTGCTGGGAACTGGACATCGAGCCGCATCGCGTGGCGAAGATCTCCGGTATCGGCTGCAGCAGCAAAACGCCGACATATTTTCTTTCGGCCTCGCACGGATTCAACGCCGTACATGGCCGCATGCCGTCGGTGCTCACAGGCGCCAATCTCGCCAACCGCGAATTGCTGTACCTGGGCATTTCCGGCGACGGTGACAGTGCGTCCATCGGCATCGGCCAGTTCGTGCACGCGATCCGGCGCGGCGTGGACATGGTCTACATCGTCGAGAACAACGGCGTGTACGGGCTCACCAAGGGCCAGTTCTCGGCCACGGCCGATGCGGGCAGCAAGTCCAAGAAGGGCGCGGTCAACACCGATGCGCCGGTGGACATGGTCGGGATGGCGCTGCAGCTTGGCGCGAGTTTCGTCGCGCGCAGCTTTTCCGGCGACAAGGCGCAACTGGTGCCGATCCTGAAGGCGGCGATGTCGCACAAGGGTGCGTCGTTCGTGGACGTGATCAGCCCGTGTGTCGCGTTCAACAATCACGAAGGCAGCACCAAGAGCTACGACTACGTGCGCGAACACAACCATGCGTTGTGCCGGATGGACTTCATCCCGTCGCACGAGGAAATCACGGTCGAGTATCCGGCCGGGGAAGTGCGCGAAGTGCGTCAGCACGACGGCAGCGTGTTGCGTCTGCGCAAGTTGCCGGATTCGCACGACACCGGCGACCGCGTCGCGGCCATGAATTATCTGCACGCCTGCCAGGCGCGCGGAGAAATCGTGACAGGGTTGCTGTACCTCGATCCCGAGGCGCCCGATCTGCACGCGCACCTCGAAACTGCGCCGGTCGCCTTCAATACGCTGGGCGAGCGCGAGCTGTGCCCTGGCGCGACGACGCTTGCGAAGATCAACGCCGGCCTGCGCTGACGGCCAGCGGCGAGGTGCCGCCTGCTTCGCCGGACGGATCGCGTCGGCGAGCACGCGAGTTCGGGGTGGCCATCGTCCGTTCATGCACAGGTGACCGCCGCCGTGGCAACGTACAGGCATGGTCGACAGGCACAAGCGGCGACTGGATCTCCACCTCGATCGCTGGCAGCGGCTGCTGCCAGGTTGGGCTGGGCGCACCCTGCGCTGGCTGCGCAAGCCGTCTGCGCGATGGTTGCGTATTCCAGTCGGCCTGTTGCTGGTGGCGTGCGGTCTGCTCGGGTTCCTGCCTGTATTGGGTTTCTGGATGCTGGTTCCCGGCTTGTTGTTGCTGTCGCTGGACCTGCCGTTCCTCCGCTTGCCCATGCGGGTGGTGATCGTCCGCGCAAGGACGTGGCTACGCCGTCTGAGCCGGGCGCGCGGGAGCCGCGGCCGCTGAAGGCAGTCTGATTTGTTGCGGCGCAGCATTGCCGCGACTACCATAGGCAGCACTGATTCCCGGAGATCGTGCCATGGCCAAGGGCCAAGACCAGACGCGCCCGCAAAACGATTGGCAGGCGATGTCGCAGCAATACTGGAACGCGTGGAACGATGCCACGCGCAAGGCGTTCGGGGCGTTGCCGGAGGCGGCTGCCAACAAGACGCCGTGGCACGAGGGACTCGAGCAATGGTCGCGAATGTTCGATGCGGGCCGGGCGCAGACTGTGCAAACCGAGACCGTGGAGCGGTTGCTGGCCGGCGCGCGCAGCTATTTTTCGCTGCTGCAGACGCTCGCCGAAAAAGGCGCGCACGTTAATGCCGACCCGCAGGCCTGGGCCGACGCCGTGCGTGAATCCTTCAACTTCCCCGGTGCGGATGCCGCGCTGCTGGACAATCCGCTCGCCCGCGCATTGCGTGAACTGGCCGGGCA
>Ga0207667_10006681_pt1 | contig 13945 bp, 7 predicted proteins | sample KBSCornC52_FD_184301 | JGI IMG/M metagenome (GOLD analysis project Ga0207667, IMG submission 184301) | Corn rhizosphere microbial communities from Kellogg Biological Station, Michigan, USA - KBS Corn C5-2 (SPAdes) (version 2) | ecosystem: Host-associated > Plants > Roots > Rhizosphere > Soil ... | reverse complement strand
CGGTTGCCGTTCGCCGCCGACACCCCATAGTCGATCCAATACGGAGCCGGACCACCCAAACCCGCCGCCGTCGGGGCAGCCGCACACGACCCCGAAGCCGGAGTGAACGCCTGAGTCAGATTCGCCAACTCGTCATACTTGAAACACTGCGTATCCGTCGCAGACACATCCGACGTCGCAGTCTCGCTGCTGACATTCCCCGCATCGTCGTAACCGAAGCCCGTGCTCAACTGATTCGTCGACGTCGCCCCCGACACCGTGGTGTTCTCGATCGACACCAGCCGTCCGTTCGCGTTGTCGTAGCCGTAGTCGCGGTTAAGCTCTTGAGTTCCATGCGACACGTCTTGAGACACTTGACCGAGCGGGGTGTAACCCGCGTTGTCGTAGACGCCCACCGACCCGAGATTGCCGAACCCGTCATAGCCGTAGTGCAGGCGTTCGCTGGCGAGCCCGCCCATCGCCGGGTAGACCACCGTGGCGAGCGTGCCGTCGCCGGTGTACCCGTACGTGGTCGTGTAACTCGTCCCCGCGAATGCAGGCGCACCTGCCGGGATCGTGACCTTGGACGAGGTCGGGTTGTACTGGGCGTCGTAGGCGATCACCGTGCTCGTGTAGGCGAGCCCGTTCGTCGTCGCGGTGGAACCGACATACGAACTGGACGATGTCAGCTGGCCCTTCTTGACCGTGTCGTAGGTCCAGGATGCGAGCAGGGCATTGCCGCCAGTCACCTGCTGCGACTGACTGATCTTGCGGTTGAGCGCGTCGTACCCGTAGGTCAGAGTGATGCCGCGAGCGTCAGTGCTCGATGTGAGGTTTCCGGAGTCGTCGTAGACCGACGTGGTGGTTCCGGTGTCAGGGTCGTTCGCGGTCACCTGCCGGCCCAGCACGTCGAAGCCCCAACTCCAGTGGGTGCCCGCCGGGTCGGTCATCCCGGTCATGTGGCCCGACGGGTCGTAGCTGTAGCTTGTCGTCTCAGTCGTCGCAGTGCTGCTGACCGATGAGGCCAAGTACTGAACGAGTTGCGTCTTGTTGCCGCGTGCGTCCGTGAAGACGCTGGTCGGCGTGCCACCGGTCGGCGGGTTGGTATCGACCCGATCCACCCCCGGATACGAATAGCTGGTGCGGTACCGCTCAGAACCGAACGAGTCGAGGATGGTCGCGGTCGGCCGCCCGGCGCTGTCGTAGTTCGTCAGCGTCTCTGATGGAATCTCGCTCTCGGCCGAGGGCACGAATTGCGTGCCCGAGGCGGTGGAACCGGTCCAGTACGGATTGTTGACGACCCACGTTCGACCCTGACTGTCGTACCAGTTGTCGCTGATCCTCGCCCCACCACCTGGCGCCGGCGTTTGCGATTGCACGAGCCGGCCGAGACCGTCGTAGAGGTCGTACCGCGGGATGTCGACAGAAGGCGTGAGCGTGTCGGTTTCGACGACGTTCGGGGCAGTCCGCGACAGCGTGTAGTGATACGCCACGTTCGCCTGGTTCGGGTTCGTGGCTTGGGGGTGGTCGGGGAGCCAAACATTCGTGCGGCGGCCGAGGGCGTCGTAGGTGACCGTGGTGAGCGATCCATTGGGGTCGACAATGCTCGTCTGCACGCCCCACGCCGGATCCAGGGTGGTGGTCGACGTCCAGCCGAGCGTGTTCGTGCTGGTCGTCGAGGTCAGCGGGCCACTGCCCGCGGGGGCACCCGCCGCCGGCGTGAAAGTGGTGGTGGTGGTATGACCCGCGACATCGGTGATGCTGTTCACTCGGCCGAACGAGTCGTATCCAGTCTGCGAGGCGGTGATCCAGACCGCGGTCGCCGCGGTCGTGCCCGTGTACGCCTTGACGGTCTCGGTCTTGGTCGCATCGCCCTTGGTCGGGGTCGCGTTCCACGCCAGCCCGTCATACGAGGTGCGGACGTCGGAGATCGCCGCGGCAGGGTAGACGGCAGAGCTCAGCGCGGAGCAGTCACTGGCGACGGTCTGCACTTCCGATGCGACGCCCACGAGACCGACGGCAGTGTTGCTCGGTGCGTAACTGATCGTCGTGCACAGGGTCGGCGAACCGGTGGCGGTTTGATTCGAGGTCAGTTGCAGACCGCTCGTGCTATCGAAGGTGCTGGCGGTCTCGCTGGTTCGGGTCGCGCCCGCTGCGGTCGTAGTCGTGATGGCCTGATCTGCTGTTTCAACAATTCGGGCCTGGTTCGTCCCGTCGTTCGCACTGACGTTGGACGACCATGGCGTGCTGACGGTGTCTGAGAGGGCTGTCCCTCCGACGCCCGTCAAGGTGATCACCTCTCGGGTCTGCCCCGCGAACCACAGCGAGTCGGGCAGGGTGGTGGACCCGGTGACTTTCACGGACTTCGTGCCGCCCGAGGTCGACGCCCGGTCGCCATCCATGCCCTGGTAGAAGGTGTAGTCGGTCGCCGTCTGCTGGGATGGCGCGCTCGCGGCGCCCTGCCGGATCTCCACCGTGTTGTAGCCGGCGTACACCGACCAGGTGCGCTTGTCATCCGGAGTGAGCGGGCTGGTGTCGTACCGCCAGGCAGGTGTGCCGGTGTAGACGTAGTCGGTCTCCGAAGCCTGGTCAGTCCCGCCGCCGGTGACCGGGTTGGAGACCACGGAGGTGACCACATACTTGTGGAACAAATCCAGCTGTGGCGCGGCGGGGTAGGTGACCTGCGGTGTCCACCATTGCGGGAAGCAGCGGTACGTATTGTTGGGAAGGTCGGCTTCGATGCTCGCGGCATTGGCCTCGGTGCATTGCTGAGCTGAGTAGTTGACGCTGGTCACCGCGCCCGTGGAGGTCTGGATCGACGAGATGCGGTACTTGTCCAATGGCGCCAAGCCGTCTTTCACCCATACCCGGTTCTGCAAGGTGACGCCTGTGAAGACAGTGTCGGGTTCGGCGATGGTGCCGCCCGCGGTGCCGGTGTGACCGATCTTGGTCAACCACAATGCGGCATTCGTTCCGTCGCCCGGGTCAGGGAAGGAGTGGCTCAGAGTCCAGGAGTCGACCTGCTGGTAGCTGCCCGACTTGAGGACGCTTGTCGTCACGCCGGTGAGCATCGCTGTCGACCAGAACGTCGGCGAAACCAAGGTGGTGCAGGCGCTTGCGCAGTTCTGATCGAAGGGAACATCCGGGTAGTAGGAGGTGTTCTCGGGCGTGCTCGCTGCGCCGTTCGGAGGCTCGGTGACGCAGTTCGCGCCCGTGGTGTCTGTGCACCTTCCCTTGGCCGCATAGCCGAATGTGATCTTGTCGCTGGCAGCGTTCGCTGCGTATGCGTTGCCGGTGGTGAATCCGTAGTCGATGTGGTCGAGCTGGCCGCCACGGGTGTACGAGGTGGTGGTGGCGCCGTCGACGGCGTAGCTGTTGGTCTCCGCGTCGTAGTAGAGCGCCTCGGCGTTGCCGTGCACGTCGACCACGTAGTCGAGGTTCCACCGCCACCCTTGCAGGCACGAGGATGCGGCGAAAGTCGCGGCGTGGCACGGCTCGCCCGCGTCGTTACCGAAGACCGGGACGGTCCAGGCGGAGTCCGTCGTCGGGTTGCCGCTGGTCCAGCCTGGCAGCCGGTTCAGGCCGAACCAGTACTGGGTGCCGTCGGTGGTCGTCACCTTCCAGCAGTCCGTGTCGTAGGTTCCATTGCTGGCGCATCCCGCGGTGGTGCCGACGAGGTGCTCGACCCGAGAGCCGTCGTCGCTCTGGAGCCTCCATGTTCCCGAGGAGGTGTCTTTCACGAGCAGGCCGGAGTGCCCGCCGAACGAGATCGTCGCGTTGTCGGTCTTCCAGCACTCATCACCCGACGACAGAACGGCCGAGGTGTCTTGGGAGCACGGCACGTAGGAGCGTTCGATGAAGCCACCGCCGGACAGGGACCACCCTTCGCCGATCGCCGAGGGCTGGTTGTTGGTCGATGCCGACTCGCCGTCGACACTCTGCGAGCTGTAGTTCAGCGCCACCGCCGGATCGGGACCGGCCGCGGCCGGCGGCGTACGAAGCGGGTACGACCACGACAGACCACCGGTCTGCGCGGAGACATCCCACGAGCTCGAGGGCGTGAGCGGAGTCGCGGTGAACGAACCGGTTCCCGAAGCGGACACCGGAGCGCCGGCAGCGACGAGCAGCATCTTCGACGACGTGACCTGGGGCGTCATGACCGTCGAGGTCTTGCTCGACGTGGTCTTCACCTTGGTCGTCTTGCTGGGGTGCGACTTCGACGTTGTCGGTTTGGTCACCTGGACCCACCGCACGCGCGACGCGTAGTCGGCTCCGAACGCAGCCTTCAGCACGGCCGAGGGAACGGTGACCTTCACGGGTGCCGCTGTGTTTCGCCCGTCCGTGCGGTTCAGCGCGATCACCAACCCGTGCAGCCCATACTTGGCTGCTTCCCTGGCCGTCAGGACTTCCGCGTGAAGCGAGCCGGGCTTCGACGAGGTGCCGCTTCGGGAGATTTCGACGCTGCTCCCGCCGAGCGTGTGACCGCCGATGGCGTCCCATCCGCCATCGACAGGTCCGTCATAGCTGCCCGTGGCCACGGAACCGGTAGGTGGCACCGATGTGGACGACTTCGGGTCGGCGGCGCCGGCGATGGCTGAGGCGGTATGCCCAGGAACCTTCGGGGTTGACGGATGGCCGAGAGCGACCGCTGCGTCCGGCGCGGTGGCGGCGAGACCGCTGATCACCAGTGCCATGATCACCACCCCGGGGATCGCCCGGCGACGCAGCGCCGTGAGGAGTGCGCTCTGCTTGCGGCTGTTCATCGAACGGTGGCCGGTCACGGAAGGTGCGCCAGGATGTCGACGGGCAGCGGATCGGCATCGCTCGCAGCCCAGAAGTAGTCGGACTTCAGTGTGATCCAGTAACTGCCGGAGAAGATCTGGAGTTCGCCGACATCGCCAGTCATCTTGAAATAGGCGCTATCGCCGTATCCGGGTGCGGAGGTACCGCTCGCGGCCGCGTCCTGCAGTTGCACCATCGTTCCGCGGTCGACGATGTTAGCGACTGAGATGTCGATCGTGTCATTGCTTGTGTCATTCACCCAGCGACACGCGACTCCGTTCCAGCTGATCGCACGGGCAGCATCGCTCCCCGGATCGGGCGTCCAGGTGATCGACGAGAAGTTGGGGTTGTAGTCGTACATGTTCTGCGGAGTGACCAAGTCGCCGCAGCTGGCATTGACGACCGCGCCGATCGACTCGTCTGCGGGCGGGTCGTCGTTGGGTGAGAGGACGTTGTAGAGGTTGTTCAGTTGATTGCCGGAGATCACACCAGGAAATACCGCCGGGCGGAAGACCTGCCCGTCCCAGGGCGAAGTAGTCACGAACGACCCGTTGGATATGGCGCAGCTTCCGCCGACGCACAGCCAACTGCTTGCGCTCGTGTCGTTGGCTGGTACCGGCTGCGATGCCACGCCAGCGGGGGTTGCGATCCCATCGTTCACAAGAACCCGGAGGCTTTGATTGGCCGAGTCCCAGATCCCCGTCACGAGAGTCCAGTCTCCGTACTGAATCGACGCCCCGACCGCGCACGCTTGCGACTGGTTCACCTGACTCGTTCGGCAGAACGTCGCAACGCCGTTCACTCCCGTGCCGAGCGAGAACGCAGCTCCGCCAGTGCCGATCTCCGAGATGGCGACATGGCTGACCGTCGTCGACGATGTCGCGGAAGGGTAGAGCCAGGCCGACACGGTGAAGCTGTTCTTCGTGTCGATCGCCTCGCCGCTCGCGGTCATAGAACCCGACGACGACGCCGTGTAGTTCAGGAGGGTTGTGGGAATGCCCTCGAAGTCCCCGTCGATCAGATCCAGCGGTGAACCGAGCGCCTGACGAACCGTCGGCCCGCTGGTCCCTGATGTGGTGTTCAAATCCGGAACGGACGTCGCAGAACTGGTGATGGTCTGGGAGTCCCAGATGTGCCCGACCGCGTTGCTGACGCCCGTTGTGTCGGCTGCGGCTGTCACGTGAAGTGCCGCCGCTGCATAGGTGCCGCCAGCGTTCACGGAGACTCGGCCGGCGTCGTTGTAGCTCGCCACCCACAAGGTGGATGTCGTGTCGATCGGTGCAATGGTGACGTTGGTGGCATTGAGGCTTCCCGCGTCACGGCAGACAAAGCGCACAGGACCCGACGCGGTGCCGCACCCCGGCAACGCTCCGCCAGGAACGATCGGAGTCAGCGCGGGCGGTACCGGCGGAGTCGTTCCGCTCCCCTCCACCCACCAGTAGGCGAAGACCGCTACCCCATCGCTAACGCCTGAACCGAACTGGACGGTGATCGGCTGCCCGACGGTCGCCGTCCCCGTGGACGTCTGGGAGACCGTAGGAATCGCGGGAGCAGTAGTCGCGATGGAGAAGTAGCACGTCGGAGAGAACCCGGGCGAGAGGTCGATCAGATCCCCATTGCGGGCGTTCCAGCTGTATGCCCCGATAGCGAGCGTGTTGGCGGGGATCGTGACTGACCTGGCACCCTGAGCAGAAGTCGGGTAAGAGCCCGACCACACCTGAGTCCCCGACGAGTTGTACACGTAGAAGACGGTGTTGACGTTCTGCCCGGCATCCGCATCTGTCGCCGTCACACCGAGACCAATCGGCTGCGTGCCATCGAGGTAGGTCGGCGAAGCCGACGATGTCGAGCAACTCCGAGATGGGGAGGTGTACGCCGCCGCGCTGGGATTGTTCGGCGGCGTGTTGTAGGTGACGGTAAGCGTCGCAGCTTGCGTGAACCGCTTCCAACTCGTGTTCGAAGCCTCGTTCGCCGCCCTGAGCTCGAGGGTCAACCCCGTGGCGTTGACGTTCGCCGCGCCTTGCACGCCCGCGGTCGCGCTGAAGCCAACCGCCGCGGTGGGACACGATGAGTTGTTGCCATGCGCCACCACCGCGTTGCTCAAGTACTGAATCAAGCCGGGTTGATTGTTCCAGGTGGTGCTGGGCGATATGCCGGCGCTCCAGTACAGGTCCACTTCGCTCGCCGTGCAGTTGAACGACCAGTCTTCGGTCACCGAGAAGACGGCGTTGGTGATGTGCTTGCCTTCGACGCCGGTCGTGTCCACTTGCCAGAGCGATCGTGCCGTGTGGTTACGGTTGTCGGACGAGTACGACGCCGCCACGTAGCCGGTCCGCTGCTGTCCCGTCGCATATTGACCATCCCAGTACGACTGGGTCAGGTATGCCTTGTCGACGTAGGTGTATGCCTGCAAGCCGCCCGTCCAGTCGGGATCGACGAAGACCGGGTACTGCACCGCACGGCTCGAGGTCGCAGCTTGCGCGTCGAGCGAGATCTTCGACCCGGCGGAGGACTGCGTCACGGGCTCAGCAGAGGCGTTCCCAGCCGGGCCGTCTGCCGTCGAGCCGTTCGACGAGTCCCACCAGGTGGGAGACGTCGAGATCACCGTGGATCCATCGGACGCCGTGGCCTTGGCGATCCCGCTGGCGTCTGCGGCCAACGCGCTGCCGGAGACTCCGAACTGGACGGACTTGAGAAGCGGGTTCGCCGCTGCCGACGCGGACTTGATGATCAGGACTTCGGACATCCCCTGGGCGGTCGCGGTCACTCGAAGGTCGACACCCGGCAGCACCTCTGGGTAGGTCGCCGCAGCGCCATCGACGGTCGGACGTGGGAGCGTTCCGAACGGGGACGACTCCATCAGCCACTTGCCCGTCTTGGTGCGGATGCGCGCCAGAACCGTGTCGCCGCCGGCCCCGAACTCGACCGGGGTGTCCGCCGCCTTCGGAGCCAGTAGGCCATCCGATGCTGTCGTCAGGTTCGTGTCAAGTGGCGTCCATCCCGTCGGAGTCTTGACCCGCACCGGCACGGTGTTCTCGACCAGCTGGTAGGTGCCGTCGGGCAACGCCGAAACCTGCTCGGTCGGGGTGGTCTTCGAGTCGATGACGACGGGGTGACCGAAGCGCACGGCCACTTGAGACGCGACACTCTCGGTTGCCGCCGAGTGGGCATCCCGCACGGTCTGAGCAACCGTGGGGGCGACGGCGGCCTCGGCGTTCGCAGGTGGTGCGCCAAACGCAGGAGGCGCGACGAGCGCCCCAGAGACCGCAACCAAGCTAACAAGAACACCCAGGCGCGCCCGACGATTCATCTGTCCCCCACCCACTCGCATTTGGCCGGCAGCCAAGCGGTGCGGCGGGCTCAAGCTATCGGCTGAATCTCCATTGCCGACAGTCCCTCATGTTGAGGACTCGTCGCGTACCCCGCCGTGAAGGACGCCGACGATCATTGAGGAAACGACAGCAGCGCTCGCTGGAGGCCGCGGCCGCCACCCCCGTTTTGGGGGTGCGGTCACCCAGGCGGGGTGTGCGCAGACCCCAGTGCCAGCGCGATCGCCTGCGCGCGATCCCGCACCGCCAGCTTGGCGAACAGCGCGTTGATGTGGCTCTTCACGGTCGAGACCCCGAGATAGAGGGATGCGGCGATCTCGGCGTTGCTGCGGCCCTCCGCGATGAGCGCGAGCACCTCGGCCTCGCGCGCGGTCAGGGCCGGGAAGCGCTCGCGCAGCACGTCGGCCGATGGCGCGCCCGCAGCATCCGGAGCAGTCGGGGTTGACGAAGCAGACCCCGCGAACCCCGCCGCCAACCGCTCGCCCACCTCGCGCGCGAAGGTCGCCTGACCGCTCGCGGCAGCGCGCACGGCGGCGGCCAGCTCGGCGCGGCCGGCGTCTTTGGTGAGGTAGCCGCGGGCTCCTGCCCGCAGCGCTCCTGCGATCGACGCGTCGTCGGCGAAGGTGGTCAGCACCACGACGGCCGTGTCGGGCAGCTGCTCCAGGATGCGCGCGGTCGCCGCCGCGCCGTCGAGCACCGGCATGCGCAGATCCATGAGCACGACATCGGGCCGGGTCTCGAGCGCGAGCCGGATCGCCTGCTCGCCATCCGCCGCCTCCCCCACGATCTCGAGATCGTCGAGCAGGCCGAGGAGCGTCACCAGGCCGTCGCGGACGATCGCCTGATCGTCGGCGACCAGCACGCGGATCACGAGGCCACCTTCTTATTGATGGGCACCTGCGCCGTCACCACGAACGCCCCCTCGCGAACCGCCCACTGGGCGCTCCCGCCGAGAGCCTCCATGCGCTCGCGCAGCCCGGCGAGCCCGCGCCCGCCACCGGCGCTCGACGGGCGACCAACGACGTCGTCAGCGAGGGGTGTCGTCGCCGTCAGGGTGACAGAATCCGCTCCCCAATCCAGCGACAGCGCGGTCGGCTGCCCCGGCGCGTGGCGACGCGCGTTGCTCAAGGCCTCCTGCGCCGCGCGGCGCAGAGCTCCCGCCGCGCCGTCCGCCAGCGGGCTCGGCGTGCCCGTGCTCGACAGCACCGCCGACCCTCCGATCGAGCGATGCGTGGCCACCAGTTGCTCGATGGCCCCGGCGAGGTCGGCAGCGGCATCCGGATCGCGCAGCGCGTCGACCGCGCGGCGCGCCTCGTCCAGTCCCTCGGCCGCGAGCGCGCGGGCCGCCGTCACCCGGCCGGCCGCCTCGGCGGTCTTCCCCGACTCAAGCAGCGCCTCGACCGCATCCAGCTGCAGCACCAGCCCGCCGAGACTGTGCGCGAGCACGTCGTGGATGTCGCGCGCGATCCGGGAGCGCTCCGCAAGCGCCGCGGTGCGGGCTCGCTCCTCGAGCAGGGCGCGCTCGCGCGCGACCCCGACGCGCGCCTGCCGACGGCTGATCCCGACCAGGATCGCCACGATCAGCCCGACGAACGCGCCGAGCGTGGTCGGGAGGTCGGCCGTGAACACCAGCGTGCCGATGCCGACGACCACCGCCGAGCCTCCCGCGGCGCTCAGACCGAGGGCGAGCGGCCAGCGCGGGCTGGCGATGAGCGCGGCCAGGCAGACGATGCCCGCGATGTAGCCGAGCACGCTGGTCGGGGTGACCACCACCGAAGCGGCAGCCAGCGAGACCAGGCAGCTGGCCACGAACCACGGCGATGCCGCGGGCACCAGTTCGCGCGCCAGCCAGCCGAGCAGGGCGACGCCGGCCAGCGCCCAGGCCCAGGCCGGCCGATGCATCAGCGGACCCTGAACCACCAGCAGGATCGACACGACGACGACTCCCGCGATGTTCAGCAGTCTGCCGAACAGGCGGGAGTCGGACGCGTTCACGGCTCCATCATGCTGCGACGCCGGCGCTCGCAGCCACGGGCACGAACCGCGTCGCGCGCTGGGTGATCACCAGGATCCGGCACGCGCGGTTCAGGGCGACGGTCAGCAGGATGACGCCGGTCGACATCAGGAACGTCGAGTGCGTCGCGTGGGCGTACACCTCGCCGCCGATGCGCACGCCGATCAGCACGAGCCAGAGCGCCATGCCCCACCAGCCGGTGCGGGTCTCGAGGGTCGGCACCGTCAGGCTGCGGCCGCGGTCCTTGGCGTGGAACGCGGCGAGGGTGCGGTCGCTGATCGGGCGGAAGTGCGCCATCAGCCCCATCACCGCGCCGAGCCCGATCGCGATCACCGTCTCGATGGCGAGCACGCCGAGGTCGTCGGCGCTGATCTTGTCGCCCGCGCCGCTCTGGAACAGCGTGACGACGCCGATGATCGCCAGGATCGCGGGCATGCGCCACATGCGCTCGGGGGCGACGGCCGTCCAGGTGAGCTGGCGGTAGCCGATCCAGCAGAGCAGGGCGATGCCGATGAGGAGGTCGAGGAGGGTCTGTGTGGTCATGGATCGAGCATCCCGGTCCGCCGTGAACGACGGCACCACCGCGGGGTGGAGACCGGGTGGAGGCCCGGGTGGAAGTGCGAAGATCGACGGGTGGATGCCGCCCCTTCGATCACGCTGGCGAGCGGCATGCATGCCGAGATCCGCGCCGATCGCTGGGTGCCGGGTGCCTTCGAGCTCGTCGTGGACGGAACCCCTCAGTCGCACGTCAACCTCGAACGGCCCACCGAGTTGTTCTTCGAGTACATCGCCCGCATGGGCCACGTGATCGATCAGCTCAAGCTGCCCGGCGAACCGCTGACCGCGCTGCACCTCGGGGCGGGCGCGCTGACCATTCCGCGCTACATCGAGGCCACGCGGCCCGGCTCGCGGCAGCAGGTGCTCGAGCTGGAGCCCGAGCTGGTCGAGCTGGTGCGGCGGGAGCTGCCGGTGCCAAGGGGCGCGTCGATCCGGGTGCGGTACGGCGATGCCCGCGCCACCCTCGCGAAACTTCCGGCCGGGTTGAGGGGTGCGGTCGACGTGCTCGTCGTCGACGTGTTCGGTGGGGCGCGCATCCCGGCTCATGTCACGAGCGTCGAGTTCTACCGGGAGTGCGCGGCCTTCCTCTCGGCAGACGGCGTGCTGCTGGTCAACGTGGCCGACGGCTCGGGCGCGGCGTTCGCGCGCGGGCAGGGGGCGACGCTCCGGATGGTGTTCGGCGACCATCTCGCGGTGCTCGCCGAGTCGCAGGTGCTGCGCGGGCGGCGCTTCGGCAACTTCGTGCTGGTGGCATCCCCCTCGCCTCTTCCCCTGGAGTGGATGCCGCGGCTGCTCGCGAGCGGACCGCACCCGGCCACGCTCGTGCACGCCCGCGAGCTGCGCGACTGGATCGCCGGAGCCCCGGTCGTCACCGACGCCACCGCCCTGCCCTCCCCACCCCCCAGTCGCAGCGTGTTCCAACTGCGGCCCGGCGATTCCCGGGCCAGCGACGGCGCCCGCGAGTAGCGTCGGAGCATGGCCCGCATCCGCCCCCTTGCCGCGCTGCTGGCGCTGGCGCTGGGCGTCGGCGCGCTCACCGGGTGCTCGGCGCCGACCGGTCACGCAACGGGCACGCCCGCGGTGAGCCGCACGCCGAGCCCGAGCCCGACGCCCGCGGGGGTGGCGCCGACCGGCACACCCCACGACGTGGTGACCGGACTGGCGAGCCCGTGGTCGATCCTGCGGGTCTCGTCGCAGCTGACTCTGGTGAGCGAGCGCGATTCCGGCGTCATCGAGCGGCTGACGCCATCCGGGGCGTTGCAGAAGATCGGTACGGTGCCCGGGGTCGTGCACGACGGCGAGGGCGGGCTGCTCGGCCTGGCCTTCCTCGAGGCGAGCCCCGGCACGCGCATGAGCTGGTTGTACGCCTACGAGACCACGGCCAGTGACAACCGGATCGTGCGCATGACGCTCGACGATCAGTTCGCGCTCGGGCCGCCGCACGTCATCCTCTCTGGCCTGGTCACCGCGAACCACCACGACGGCGGCCGCATCGCGTTCGGACCCGACGGCATGCTCTACGCCACCGTCGGCGACGCGGGCGACACCTCGCACTCGCAAGACCTGAAGAGCCTCAACGGCAAGATCCTGCGGATGACGCCGACCGGTGACGTGCCCGACGACAATCCCTTCCCCGGCTCCCTGATCTGGAGCTACGGGCACCGCAACCCGCAGGGCCTCGCCTGGGACTCGCACGGCCAGCTCTACGCGGCCGAGTTCGGGCAAGACACCTGGGACGAGTTCAACAAGATCACCAAGGGCGCCAACTACGGCTGGCCGATCGTCGAGGGCATCGCCCATGACCCTCGGTTCGTCGATCCGCTCGTGCAGTGGCCGACCGACGACGCCAGCCCGAGCGGCCTGGTGTACATCGACGGCACCTTCTTCTTGGCGGGGCTCGGAGGCAGACGACTTTGGGTGATCAACGTGGATGCCGCGGGGGCGGCGACGGCCGCCGCGCTCTACGCCGGCACCTACGGTCGGCTCCGCGACGTGGCGGTCGGGCCCGATGCCGGGTCGCTGCCCTCCCTGTGGATCCTGACCGACAACACCGACGGGCGCGGGTCTCCGCACCCGGGTGATGACCGCATCCTGCAGGTCGCCCTGGCGGCGACGCAGTGACGCGCGTGACGGCGGCGCGCACCGTGGCGGCGGGCTGATGGCCGACCTCGACCGCGTTCGCCGCTGGGCGGATGCCCTCATCGCCCTGCACCTCGACCCGAGCGTGTGGTCGTTCGGCTTCGACCGGGCGACGACGCGTGCCGGGCTCTGCTCCTATTCGACGCACCGGATCACGGTGTCGCGGCACCTGGCCTCCCGGTATGACGACGACGAGATCCATCAGGTGCTGCTGCACGAGGTGGCCCACGCGCTGGCCGGCGCCCGAGCAGGCCACGGGCCGAAGTGGAAGGCCATCGCCGCCGACCTCGGCTACGGGGGCAAGCGGCTGCACGGCGGCGCGATCGCCGACGAACTCGCGCCCTGGGTGGGCAGCTGCCCGAACGGGCACCAGCACTTCCGGTACCGCAAGCCGACCCGCGCGCTCTCCTGCGCCAAGTGCTCGCGCCGATTCGACCTGCGCTTCCGGATCGAGTGGGAGCGCCGCGAGGTGCCGCGCGCCGCGGCGAGCCGGCCGTGACACTCGCGCCGGTCCTGCTTGCCGCCAACCAACCTGCGGACCGCTTCTATCGCGGCGGACCGCGCCTCGCGGCGTTCCGCGGCGAACGGGGCGCACCGGCATCCGGGGACCACGTCCCGGAAGACTGGATCGCATCGGTGACGACTCAGGCGGGCGAAACATCGGTCGGGCTCACCACGCTGCCTCCGACCGCGGCCGGCGAGCGGCGCCTGCTGCGCAGCGCGATCGCGGCCGACCCTCTGGGCTGGCTCGGCTCCGCGCACGTCGAGGCGTTCGGCACCGACCCGATGCTGCTGGTCAAGCTGCTCGACCCGGGTCAGCGACTGCCGGTGCACGCGCATCCCGACGACGACTGGGCCGCCGCCCATCTCGGGCAGCGTCACGGCAAGGCCGAGGCCTGGTGCATCCTCGAACCGGGCGAGATCTTCCTCGGCCTGCGCGAATCGGTGACTCCGGCGCGGCTGCTCGAGCTGGTCGCCGCGCAGGATACCGACCAGCTGCTGAGCCTGCTGCACCGGCGCGAGGTCGCAGCCGGCGACACCGTCTACGTGCCGCCGGGCGTGCTGCACGCGATCGGCGAGGGCGTCATGCTGGCCGAGGTGCAGCAGCCGGCCGACCTGTCGATCCTGCTCGAGTGGCGCGGCT
>Ga0207667_10006670_pt1 | contig 13957 bp, 9 predicted proteins | sample KBSCornC52_FD_184301 | JGI IMG/M metagenome (GOLD analysis project Ga0207667, IMG submission 184301) | Corn rhizosphere microbial communities from Kellogg Biological Station, Michigan, USA - KBS Corn C5-2 (SPAdes) (version 2) | ecosystem: Host-associated > Plants > Roots > Rhizosphere > Soil ... | reverse complement strand
GGCGCCGTGATCGTCTATACTTGCCCGGTTTGAAGCGCCGTATCCCGATTTTCCTTCGGCCAACTTTCGCGGAAGTCCTTCCGCCATTCGGCCCGCACCACTCGGCTCCGTCGTCTCGAATCCGCCCTCGCCTTTTGCGCTGGTGGTAAACACATGCTGCGCGCGGTCACTGGAAAGCGTGCGGCACGACCGGAGTTATTCAATGACGTTCGATTCGCTCGGGCTTGCGCCCGCGCTGTTGCGTGCCCTTTCCGAAATGGGCCACGACACCCCCACCCCGATCCAGGTTGCGGCGATTCCGCTCGTTCTGGAAGGCCACGACCTGCTCGCCGGCGCGCAAACCGGCACCGGCAAAACCGCCGCATTCGCGCTTCCGCTTCTGCAGAAGCTGTGCGCCGGCCCGGAACGCAGTTTCAACAACAAGCAGCCGCGCAAGCCGCGCGCGCTGATCCTCACCCCTACCCGCGAGCTCGCCGCGCAGGTACACGACAGCGTGCGCGCCTACGGCAAGCATCTGCGCGTGCATGCCGCGGCGGTTTTCGGTGGCGTCGGCATGGGCGGCCAGATCATGAGCCTGCGCCGCGGACTCGACCTGATCGTCGCCACGCCCGGCCGTCTGATTGACCACATGGACCGCCGCAACGTGGACCTGTCCTGCATCGAGATGCTGGTGCTGGACGAGGCCGACCGCATGCTGGACATGGGCTTCATGCCGGCACTGAAGAAAATCCTTTCCGCGCTGCCGAAGCAGAAGCAGACGCTGCTGTTCTCCGCGACCTTTGCGCCCGAGATCAAGTCGCTTGCCGCGCAGTTCATGCAGAGCCCTCGCGAAGTTCAGATGGCCAAGCCGAATGCGGTCGCGGTCGGCGTCAGTCATCGCGTGCATCCGGTGGATGGCGACAAGAAGCGAGATCTGCTGCTGCATCTGCTCGCGACGGACAGCCGCCGGCAGACGCTCGTGTTCTCGCGCACCAAGCACGGCTCGGACAAGTTGTGCCATTTCCTGGAACAACACGGCTTCCGCGCCGCGGCAATCCACGGCAACAAGAGCCAGGGCCAGCGCACCCGCGCACTGGCGGATTTCAAGCGTGGCAAGACCACGGTACTGGTTGCGACCGATATCGCCGCTCGCGGCCTGGATATCGAGCAATTGCCGGTAGTGGTGAATTACGACCTGCCGATGGTCGCCGAGGATTACGTGCACCGCATCGGCCGTACCGGCCGTGCCGGCGCGGAAGGTCTGGCGCTGTCGCTGGTCAGCCGCGAGGAAGAAGGACTGCTGCGCGATATCCGCCGCTTGCTGAAACAGGATCTCGCGATCGAGCCGGTGCAGGAGTTCGCACCGTCCTGGTCGTTGCGCATGGAAGGTCCGTCGGCACCCTCACGGCGCCCGAACAGCTCGCGTCAGCAACGCCGTCCGCAGCGCGCGCAAGGTAACCGCGAAGACACCAAGGGCGGTAAACCGCACTCGCACCAGCGCCATGCGCATCCTGCGCGCGGCAACGCTGCCGAGCATGCCGCGGGCAACAAGAAGCGGCGCTCATGGCGCGGTGGCGACGCACGCAAGGCGTAACCAAGCGCGGCTGTAGTGCTGCATCATGAAAGCGGCGAGCTTGCTCGCCGCTTTTTTTATACCGTCACGCGCACGCCCGGCATGGGCAGCGTCACCGCGCATCCCCATTTCTGCTGAAGTGCCTGCGCCAGGGTGCCGCGCCCGGGATCTTCGCCGTGCACCAGGCACACGGGCGGACGACCGGCGATCGCACCGTACCAGTCGGAAAGCCCGTCGCGGTCCGCGTGCGCGGACAATCCGCCGACGGTGTGGATCTGCGCATGGACGGGAATATCGTCACCGAACAGGTGCACGTGTTTCGCGCCCTGGACGATGCGCCGCCCGAGCGTGCCTTGTGCCTGATAACCCACGAACACGACGTGCGCGGCCGGATTGGCCAGGTTGTGGCGAAGATGGTGGCGAATGCGCCCGCCTTCGCACATGCCCGAACCCGCGATGATGATGGCGCCACCGCGGATCGAGTTGATCGCGCGGGAGTCGTCCGTGCTCGAGGTGAATTTCAGATTGGGCATCTGCAGCGGATGCGGTCGCCTGGCCCAGAACTGCTTCGCTTCCGGATCGAACAGGTCTTCGTGGCGGTCGTAAGCTGCGGTGACTTTGGTCGCCATGGGGCTGTCGAGGAACATCCGGTAGCTGCCCAGCCCCCACTCGTCGAAGTGCTCGGCGAAGAAGTACAGCAGTTCCTGCGTGCGGCCGACCGCGAACGCGGGAATCACCACATTGCCGCCGTCGCGGTGCGCGGCCCGGAAGATCGCGGCGAGCTCGTTGAGCGTGTCCTCGCGGGTCTTGTGCGTGCGATCGCCGTAGGTGGATTCCATGATGACCAGATCGGCCGCCGGAACGGGTTGCGGGTCGCAGAGGATCGGCGTGCCGTTCGGGCCCAGGTCGCCGGAAAACACCAGCCGGCGCGTCGAGCGGGTTTGATCAGCTTGTTCATCCGCAGCGAGTTCGACCGTCGCCGAACCAAGGATATGGCCCGCATCGCGCAAGGTAACGTGCACGCCCGGCAGGATTTCGTGCGCCTGATCGTAGGCGAGCGGCTGCATCCGCTTCACGGTCGCATCCACGTCGGCTTGCGTGTAGAGCGGCTGCAGCGGCTTTTGCCCCGGTGCGAGATTGCGGTTGGCATCACGCGTATCCATCGCGGCGATGTGGGCACAATCGGCGAGCAGGATCGCGGCGAGATCCATCGTCGCCGAGTGCGTGTAGATCGGTCCCGCGAATCCGCGCTTCACCAGCAGCGGCACGCGCCCGGTATGGTCTATGTGCGCGTGACTCAGCACCAGCACGTCGATCGCTTTCGGATCGAAGGGGAAATCCGCGGCATTGCGCGCGTCGGCCTCGTGATCGCCCTGCACCATGCCGCAGTCCAGCAGGACGTTCTTTCCGGCAACACTGACGAGATGGCACGAGCCGGTCACCTCGCCGGCCGCACCGTGGAATTGCACTTCCATTCGCACGCTCCTGAAAAGAAAGCGAGCGCATTATGCATGGCCGCGGTGCAACGCCGTCACGCCCGATTCCCGAAGCAGGATGTTCAATCCAGGCAGAAACGAATGCCGGGACGATCCGGCCGTCTGTCAGCAGCGCAGCGCTGCCCTCAATGTTCAGCCGCAGGAGGAAACATGCTTACGGCCGGCCTTCCGGCCGGCCCAGCTCGCTGCGAACCCCTCGGCTCCCCCAGCCAGGGCCTGACCTTCGACACTGTATGATTCGCGGGCTGTCAGCCTAGGCTGGGCGAGTCTGTCCGCGAGGAGGGCGCGGCGATTCGTCATGTTTTGCCCAACTTCTGTCCACTCCGATCGAGGATTTCATGAACAAGCCCCTGTTCAAGCCGCTGGTCCTGGCCATGAGCCTTGCGCTCGGGATGGGTGCGGCCCACGCCGCTTCCAACTTCGACATAAGCGAGCTTTCCAAGACCATCAACCCGTGCACCGACTTCAACGGCTACGTCAACGCCAAATGGATCGAGGCCAACCCGATTCCGGCCGACCAGACCAGTTGGGGCGCGTTCAACATGCTGGCCGAGAAGAGCCGCGATGAGCAGCATCAGATCCTGGAGGATGCGGCGAAGAACGCCGCGCACGCCAAACCGGGTTCCATCGAGCAGAAGCTCGGCTGGTATTACGCGTCGGGCATGGACGCGAACACCATCAACAAGGCCGGTTTCGACCCGATCAAGCCGAAGCTCGCCGAAATCGCCGCGCTGAAGAACAGCAAGGACGTGGCGAGCTTCCTCGATGCCAGCTTCAACGAGGGCGTGCCGTACGTGTTCTCGTTCGGCTCCGGGGCGGATTTCAAGGACGCCACCAACCAGATCGGCTATGCGTTCCAGGACGGTCTGGGGCTGCCGACCAAGGACTACTACTCCGACCCGAAATACAAGGACATACGCGACGCCTATGTCGCCTATATCACCAAGACCCTGCAGATGACCGGCGTCAGCGCGGCGGATGCCAAGGCGCAGGCCAGCCAGGTGATGGCGTTCGAGACGCAGCTTGCAAAAGCCTCGCTCGCGCCGACCGAATTGCGCGATCTGGACAACGACTACCACTTCGTCAGTGTCGCCGACGCGGACAAGGTCACCCCGCACTTCAGCTGGGACACGTTCTTCCAGATCCAGGGCATCAACGCCGGCAAGGGCTTCTCGCTCTCGCAACCGAAGTTCTTCGCCGAGATGGACAAGCTGATCGCGACCGCGCCGGTTTCGCAGTGGCAGGCCTATCTGCGCTTCCACACGATAGACATGGCCTCCCCGGTGCTGAGCGATGCCTTCCAGACCAATCATTTCGATTTCCACAACAAGACGCTGGCCGGCCAGCCTCAGCAGAAGCCGCGCTGGAAACGCGTGCTGGGTGAGGTCAACGACGGCATGGGCATGGGGCTCGGCCAGCTGTACGTCGCCAAGTACTTCCCGCCGGAGTCCAAGGCGCGCGCCGAGCAACTGGTCACCAACGTGCGTGACGCGCTGCGCAACCGCATCGAGCACCTCGACTGGATGAGCCCGGAAACCAAGGCCAAGGCGATCGAAAAGTGGAAGCTGTTCCTGCCCAAGATCGGTTATCCCGACCCGGGCGAGTGGCGCGACTGGAGCGGGCTGACGATCGTGCCGGACAATTACTTCGCCAACGCGACCGCCGCGGCCAAGTACAACTACCACTACGACATCGGCAAGATCGGCAAGAAGTCCGACCGCAAGGAATGGGGCATGACCCCGCAGACGGTCAATGCCTATTACGACCCGACCACCAACACCATCAATTTCCCGGCCGCGATCCTGCAGCCACCGTTCTTCTATGCGAACGGCGACGACGCGATCAATTATGGCGGCATCGGCGCGGTGATCGGCCACGAATCCAGCCATGGCTTCGATGACCAGGGCAGCCAGTTCGATGGCAACGGCAACCGCGAGAACTGGTGGACCAAGCAGGACGAGGCGCAGTTCAAGGCGCGCACCGGCAAGCTGGTCAAGCAGTTCGACGCCTACTCGCCGCTGCCGGGTGTGCATGTCAACGGGCAACTGACGCTCGGCGAAAACATCGGTGACCTGGGCGGACTGAACGCCGCGTACGATGCGCTGCAAACCGCACTGAAACAGAATCCGAAGGAAGCCGGAGAGAAGATCGACGGCATGACCGAGGACCAGCGCTTCTTCCTGAACTGGGCACGGGTATGGCGCAGCAACATGCGCCCGCAGATGACCAAGCTGCTGGTCGCCACCAACCCGCACGCGCCCGCCCAGTTCCGCGCGATCGGTGCGCCATCCAACATGCCCGCCTTTGCCTCCGCGTTCCAGTGCAAGGCCGGCGACGAGATGGTGAGGAGCGGCGACAAGCAGGTGAAGATCTGGTAATGGAGTGACGTCATTCCGGCCATGGATTGGCCGGAATCCAGTGCCACGGACGGCAAGGGCCAACAAAAAACGCCGCGCGAAAGCGCGGCGTTTTTTATCGCCTGCAAGCAGGCTCCTACAAAGCGGCTCCGCAGGAACGCGCCTGCGCGACCGATGTTACGGCCGGCGCGCGAGTTCCGGATTTTCCTTGGTCACCGGCATCAGGTCCTTCTTCGAAACACCCAGCCACAGCAGGATCGGATTGGCGAAGAAGATGGACGAGAGCGTGCCGACCAGGATGCCGATCAGCATGGTGATCGCGAAGCCGTGCACCGCCGGGCCGCCGAAGAGGTACAGCGCGGCCATGGTGATCGCGGTGAACAGCGCGGTGATGATGGTTCGCGACAGCGTGCTGTTGATCGCGCGGTTGAGCACATCCACCGGCTCGGCCTTGCGCGTGGCGCGGAAGATTTCGCGCACGCGATCGAACACCACCACCTTGTCGTTGATCGAGTAACCGACCACCGCCAGCACCGCAGCCAGCACGGTCATGTCGAATTCGCGCTGCACGGCGGCGATGATGCCGACGGTGATCAAGGTGTCGTGCACTTCGCTGGCGAGCGCGGCCACGGCGAAGCGCTTCTCGAAGCGCAGGCCGAGATAGATCATGATGCCCACGATCACCACGATCACGGCGATGACGCCGCTGTTGCGCAGCTCCGCACCGACCTGCGGACCAATGAAGTCCGGCGGCTGCTTGAGGCTCGCATCGGGGCGCTTGGCCTTCAGCGCGGCCATGATGTCGGTGGCGACCTTGTCCACCTTGATCTGCCCGTTCTGCTGCACTGCGCCCGGATCGGCCTTCGGTTGCAGGCGGATCGAGATGTCGCGGGTGCCGCCGAGGCTCTGCACCACTGCGCTCTCGAAACCGGCCGCCGCAAGTGCGCTGCGCACCTCGCCGGTATCCACCGGCTGCTGGTAACTGGCTTCGATCAGCACGCCGCCGGTGAAGTCCAGCCCGTAATTCAGGCCGCGCACCGTGATCGCCAGGACCGAAAGGATGATCAGCAGCGCCGACAACGCAACGCTGATCTTGCGCCAGCGCAGGAAGTTGATGTTGCTGTGGGGATCGAAGATTTCCATGGGCGTTATACCGAAAGAGTCTTGAGCTTGCGGCCGCCATGGATCGCCGCGGTGATCGCGTGCGTCACGGTCACCGAAGTGAACAGCGAAGTGAGGATACCGATGAAGAGCGTCACGCCGAAGCCCTTGATGGCGCCGGAACCCAGTGTCATCAGGCCCAGCGCGGCAAGCAGGTGGGTGACGTTGGCGTCCAGAATCGTCGCCCACGCTTTCTCGTAACCGGCACGGATCGAGGCCAACGGCGTGGACCCGTTGCGCAACTCCTCGCGCACGCGCTCGCAGATCAGCACGTTGGCGTCAATCGCCATGCCCAGGGTCAGCACGATACCGGCGATGCCCGGCATCGTAAGCGTCACGCCTATCGCCGACATCACGGCGATCAGGATCACCAGGTTGAAGAACAACGCGATGTCGGCCACCAGGCCGAACAGCTTGTAATAAACCGCGGCGGCCGCAAGCACCAGTACCAATCCGAGAATCACCGCGCGCTCGCCCTTCTGGATGTTGTCCTGACCCAGGCTGGGGCCGATCACGCGCTGCTCGACGATATCCACCGGCGCGGCGAGTGAACCCGACCGCAGCAGGACCGCCAGCGTCTGCGCTTCCTGCTGGCCGAGGCCCGTGGTCTGGAAACGCTTGCCGAACACACCCTGGACGGTCGCCGCGTTGATCACCTCTTCGGTGGTCTTGGACGAGTGCACTTCCTTGCCGCTGACCATTTTGGTTTCGGGAATGCGCTCGATGTAGACCACGCCCATGCGCTTGCCGACGTTCTGCGTGGTGAAGTCCAGCATCTTCTTGGCGCCGGCCGAATTCAGTTCGACACTGACATCCGGCTCGCCGGTCTGCTGATCGTAACCCTGGCTCGCATCCACCAGCTCGTCGCCGCTGACGATCGTCTTCTTCTTCAGCACGATCGGCTGACCGCTCTTCATGTGATAAAGGCGATCCTCTGGCGGCACGTTGCCGGTTTTCTCCGCCTCGAGCGGATTCACGTTCTCGTCCACCGCGTGATATTCGAGGGTGGCGGTGGCGCCGAGGATCTTCTTGGCCTGCGCGGTGTCCTGCACACCCGGCAATTCCACCACGATGCGCGACTCGCCCTGCTGCTGGATCACCGGTTCGGATACGCCGAGCACGTTGATGCGGTTGCGCAGCGTGGTGACGTTCTGGCGGATGGTGTTCTCGGCCAGCTCGCGCAACTTGTCGGGCTTGATGTTGGCCTGCAGCGCGAAGCCGCCGCCGGCCGTCGTCCTGTCGGTGAGCACCAGGTCCGGCGCGTCGGCGCCGATCGCGGCAGCCGCGGCGTCGCGATCGGCCGAGGAGCGCAGCACGACCTGCACGCCCTGCCCGCTCGGCACCACCGAGTCGTAATGGATATTCTTGTCGCGCAGCACCGAACGGATGTCATCCAGGTAACGCTGTTGCTGCTTCACCAGCACCGCGCTCTGGTCCACCTGCATCAGGAAGTGCACGCCGCCCTGCAGATCGAGGCCCAGCGGCATCGCGTGCGCGCCGATGGACTGCAGCCATCCGGGCACGGTGGTGGCGAGGTTCAGCGCGACCGTGTACTCGTCGCCCAGCGCCAGTCGCAAGGTATCGGAGGCACGCAGTTGCACGTCGGTATTGGCGAAGCGCGCCAGCAGACGATCGCCCGCGATATCCACTTCCTGATAGGGGATCTTGGCCTGAGTCAGCGTGGTCTCGACCTTTTTCTGCAGCGTCGCGTCAACCGTTGCACCGCGATTGGCCGAGATCTGCACCGCCGGTTGCGGGCGGAACACGTTGGGCGAGGCGTACAAAAGGCCGAGCGCGAGCACGATCGCGACCAGCGCATATTTCCAGCGGGGAAAATCGGTCATGGGATGCTGTTACCGGAAACCATTTTTTGACACGGATCAACACGGAAAGTGCGGATGAAAAATGTCTGATCAGCGATCATCCGCAACGTTTCCGCGCGAAAATCTTTGCAAGCCGCTCACGAGGACTTCAGGGTGCCCTTGGGCAATACCTGCGTGATCGCGCCCTTCTGCACGCGGATCTTCACGTTGGGCGCGATCTCCACGGTGCAGAACGACTCGCCCACCTCGTCCACGCGCCCGGCGATGCCGGCGGCGATCACCTCGTCGTTCTTGGCGAGCTGACTCAGCATGTTGCGCACTTCCTTCTGCCGCTTCATCTGCGGACGGATCAGCATGAAATAGAACACGCCGAACAGGAGCAGCAGCGGCAGGAAGGTGATGAACGGGTTGCCCGGCGCGGCCCCCGCGGCGGGCGCCGCGGCCGCGTGGGCCTGGGAAATCAGCGAAAAACTCATCGGAACTCCAAGTGTGGCCGCCATCTACATGACGGGCCTGCAAAAAAGACGGCGGATTATGCCATGCCCCGCCCCCGGGCGCATGGATGCGGGCCGCAACACGGTTACGGCTGCGGCAAGGCTTTGCGATAATGCTGCGTTGACCAGCCCGGGCGCATTGCCATGCAGCACCTTACCGTGATCACCACCGGCGGCACCATAGACAAGGTGTATTTCGACGCCAAGTCCGATTACCAGATCGGCGCGCCGCAGATCGGGGAGATCCTGACCCAGCTCGGGGTGGCATTCGAATTCGAGGTGGTGCCGGTACTGCGCAAGGACAGCCTGGACATGGACGATGCCGATCGCGCGGCCATCCGCTCGGCGATCGAGCGGCAGCCGCACCGGCACGTGCTCGTCACCCACGGCACCGATACGATGGTTGAAACCGCGCGCGCGCTCACCGACATTCCCGGCAAGGTCATCGTGCTGACGGGTGCGCTCAATCCCGCGCGTTTCCAGGGTTCGGATGCGGTGTTCAACATCGGCTGCGCGGTGGGCGCGGTACAGACCGCCGCCGATGGCGTGTGGATCGCGATGAATGGGCGCGTATGGGATCCGCGGCGCGTGCGCAAGAATCGTTCGGCCAATCGCTTCGAACCCGCAGCGTAGGCGCCGGCTTGCCGGCGGCAAGCCGCCGATCGCGCGAGGCACCCCCGTGCAAAAAAAGAGCCCGGCGCGAGCCGGGCTCTTTTCCTCAATCACCGCCGGGCTTAGAGCGAACCCGAAGCCTGGTTCATGATGATGCTGCCGAAGCCGGTGGTGTAATCCCAGCCCGGTGCCGCGGTTTCAGCGCCGTTGCTGCCGGAGACGACGTCATGGAACGCCGTGGCCGGCAACTGGTAGAGCTTCGGTGCGGCAAAGCCGATGCCGGTGCCCTTGGCGGCAATCATGCGCGCCCAGAAGCCGACGAACAGCGGCGAAGCCAGGCTGGTGCCGCCGTACTGTGCGAGGCTGCCGTTGACGATGATCTTGGCGCCGCTGTTGGGATCGGCATCAAAGGCGATGTCCGGCACGCCACGGGTGGTGTGACCCGCATTCTGGCCCACGCCCACCTGCCAGCTCGGTATCGGCTCGAAGGTGCTCGGGCTGCCGCCCGTGCCCGACCACACCGTCTCACCCTGCCAGGTCGTGGTGGTGGCATTGAGCGTGGTCCCGCCCACTGCGACCACGTTCGGCGAACTGGCCGGCCAACTCGGGGTGCTGCCGCTGGGGCTGTGTCCGCATTCATTGGCACCGGAATCGCCCGAGGAGACCGAGAATGTCTGACCTTGCGCGATCGCCTGCTTGAAGATGTTGTCCGCAGCCGCGGCGGAACCATCACCCTGCGCGCTGGTTTCGCACTCGCCCAACGAGACGTTGATGACCTTGGCCGCGTTCGCGCTGACGACCGTGTTGAAGTCATCCACCATGCTCGAATTCAGCAGGGTCGGGATGTTGTAGAAGATGATCTTGCCGATCTGGCCACCGGCCATGCCGAGAATGTCCTGGCTGTCCAGGTCCCACTCGGCGGTGCCGCTGGTGTCGGTGCCGGTGCCGTCGGTGTTGACGATTTGCGTACTGACTGCCGCCAGGCCATGCGAAGAGGTGAACTGGTTGAGATCGCTGAGCGTCGCGGTCAGATCACCATTGGTGATGATGCCGACGGTCACACCCGCACCGGTCGGCAGACCACTGCCGCCGTAGAGGCCGGAAAACTCGGTCGGATCATGGCCGATGATCGAGCCGCCGCCGCCACCGCCGGGCTTGCCCTTGAACAGGTGCGGCACGTTCACGGACTGCAGCCCGAGCACTGCCTTCACCGAACCATGCAGCGACGCCGGGACAACGATGTCGCTGCTGTTGGCGAACGCATCGCGACCGTCATGCGTGCGTACCGAGACCATCTGCGTGTTGAACGCGTGTTGCACCAGACCCGCCGGAGCATCGCCGGAGACGAGCAAGCGGTTCGGCGCGATCGTCACGTTGTGGAACCCGGACTGGGTCAGGAAATCCGCGACGGACTGTGCCTGCGCCGCGGTGGGCGCATAGTCGGCCAAAAATTGTTGCTGCGACATCACGTGATGCTGCGCGATGGCCGCGTCCAGTTGCGCCTCGTTGCGCAGATTCAGCGCGATCGTCACGTGCATCGAATGCGACATCTGCAACGCGCCGGTGACCATGTCACCGGATTGCAGGCTGGTGGCGTGCGCGATCGCCACGCTTTGCGAAGCCGGCGCGGCAACGGCGAATGCGGAACCCGCGGACAGGGCAAGGCCCAGCGCCACGGTAAGGGCGTGCTTGCGAAACGAATGCATGGAATGACCCCTCATCTAAATGATTGCGAGCGTGCCATCACCGCAGCACATCGTCCCTTGCCGCACCTCAGGCGTGCAGCAGATCGGGCGCATTGCCGTGGCTCGGCGCGATGTGTTCAGCCCCCCTTGGCCAAACACGAGAAACGTAACACCGCACGAGCCACTCGTCATGCTGCGTTGCACACGTGCGCACGCGTACGGGGAAGCTGGCCGACACACAAAAAGACCCGGCCGTTTCCGGCCGGGTCTTGAGTCCACACTGCGTGACTGGCTGCCGCGAGTCAGTCATCCAATGACGATTGTGGAAGCCTGCTCTACAGGTTGCCCAGGTTGAGACTGCCGCGCCCGGAGGCCCAGTCCAGACCGAGGTGAGCCACGAAGCCGCCATTGTTGCCGGTGGTGACATCGTGGAAATCGCGGTACGGGAAGGCATACAGCTGCTGGCCCGCCGGCGCACTCGTATTCACCACACCATTGGAAATCAGACGCGCCCAGGAGCCGGCAAACAGTGGCGCAGCCAGGCTCGTACCGCCGACCTGGACATACCCGCCATAGGCCGATACATAAATGATCGCGCCAGTTGCCGGGTCGGCATCAAATGCCACATCCGGCCCGCGGAATCCGGCATAGGTGCCACGATTGTGCTGCCACGCGGGAGCCAGCTCGAATGAACTCGGGCTGCCGCCGGACTTCGACCACTCGCTTTCGCTCGTGTAGGTGGTGCCGGTCGAAACCAGCGTCGTGCCTGCCACCGCGATCACGTACGGCGAGCTGGCCGGATAACTGGCCGAGTTCTTGGCGGGTTTGTCGCGGCAATTGTTGTAACCGCTGTCGCCGGTGGATACCGAGAACGTCTGGCCCTGCGCCTGGCCGATCTGGAACAGCGCATCATCCGCCTGCGCGGACCCATCACCGCCCTGCCCGCTGTCTTCGAAGCGCTCGCATTCCCCGAACGAAGCGTTGATGACCGAAGCGAGTGGAATCCCGGCAGGTGGATTGATGATGTCATTCAGGGAGGCCGTGATCAGGCCGTTGTCACCGGTCGGCGCGGCGTAGAAGGTGATGCTGTTGACGCCGCCGGTCATCGCCACGATGTCTTGGCTGTCCAGATCCCATTCGATCGAACCCTGATCGGTAGTTCCGCAGGTCGGATCATTGGTGATGACGCCACCACCTGACAGAGAACAGACGACATTCGTGCTGGTGGAGGGGAGACTGTTGTCGGACTCGTAACGGGCAAGATCGCTGAGCGTCGGCGCCATGCTTCCCCAGCCCCATACCGCCACGTTCATGTCAGTGGCCGGGCTCAAGCCCGAAGCCCCGTAGATGATCGGGAAATCCAGCGGGTTGTGACCGGTGGCATCCGTCCCGACCTGCGCCTGCTCCACGTTGATCTGGGCCTGGTGCACATTCTGCAATCCCAGCACGGCCTGCACGCTGTCACGCAGCGCACCCGGAAGCTTGATGTCGGCGGTGTTCGCGAAGCTCACGCGGCCATCGTGCGTGCGCACCTGCGCGAGCGAGGTGTTGAACGCGCGCGACGCAAGCGCGGCGGTGCCATCTGCCTGCACCAGCATGCGGTTGCCCGATACCTTGACGTTGTTGAAGCCGGCGTTTCTCAGGAAAGCGGCCACAGCCTGCGCCTGCACCTGAGTGGGAAGATGATTGGCCGCGAGCTGGGTCCTGCTCATCGGCTGGTGCGGCTTGGCATTGTAGGCCTGCAATTGCGCGGCGTTGCGCAACTTGAGCACCACCGTCACATGGATCGGATGCGAAAGCGACAACGCGCCACTGATTGCATCACCGCTCACCATCTGGGTGGCACGGCTGACGGTTGCGAGGGAACTGCCGGAAGCGGCGGCCTGGGCGGCGCCTGTGATACCCATCGCCCCGGAGACGGCAAGCACCAGGGCAGTCTTGTGCAAATTGCGAAGCGTCAACATGAGGTGGTCCTCTGCGCTGAAAAGTGAATGTGCATCGCCGCGAAACCGCGGAGATGGGTCCTTGCACCACACTTCAAAATCACACCGCGAGACAGGCGTGCCGGCAGGAAGGTGAGTCGGCCCGAAGCGGGCCGCACCTGCATCTGCTCTGATGGAAATCGCCCCTCCCCGAGTACGATTCGGGTGACGTTATCAAGACCTGCATCACGAAGCAACGAAAGTTTACATTGCTGCGTCGCACAAGATTTCGCAGCCCAAACCCTGGCAAATGCCAAAAAAAACGCGGCGACATTGCGTCGCCGCGTCCCATTCTTCGCGTGGGGCGAGCGCCCCACGTGTCACTGCATTACTGCACGTTCAACGCGGTGTCATCGATCACGAACGAGGTCTGCAGCGAGCTGTCCTCGGTACCCGTGAACTTCACCACCACCGTTTGCCCGATATATGCGGACATGCTGTTGCTGTGCTGCGTGTAGCCGCTGTTGGCGTTGAGGTTCGAGTACGTCGCCAGCGTCTTCAGCAGCGTTCCGGAGGTGCTGTACACACGCACATACAGATGATCGTACGCACTGCCTGCCGGGTTTTCCGCTGTATCAATATGCAGGTAGTACGTCAGCGTCGCGGACGTCTTTCCGGCCGGAATGGTCACCGTCTGCGACACATTGTCCGTGTGCGTGGTGCCGTAGCCATCGAGGTACGCGTAGTACGAGCCGCTGTGCGGCGACTCACCGCAGGAGCTGGTGCACAGCGTCCCTGAGCTCATCGTCCAAGGCGAGGCCGAACCGGTCTCCCAACCCGGATTGCCGAGCAGCT
>Ga0207667_10006665_pt1 | contig 13960 bp, 20 predicted proteins | sample KBSCornC52_FD_184301 | JGI IMG/M metagenome (GOLD analysis project Ga0207667, IMG submission 184301) | Corn rhizosphere microbial communities from Kellogg Biological Station, Michigan, USA - KBS Corn C5-2 (SPAdes) (version 2) | ecosystem: Host-associated > Plants > Roots > Rhizosphere > Soil ... | reverse complement strand
CCGGGCGCGGCCTCGCACGACCTTCACCATCGAGCTTCCGGTGGCGGCCGAGCCGCGTCGGTCGGCGCAATCCGGCGCGATCGACGTGCCGCCGATGGACCTGCCGCCCGTGGATCTCGAGGCGCTCGACCTGCGCGGCGTGCGCGTGCTCGTGGTCGACGACCAACCCGATGCGCGCGCGCTCACCGAGCGCCTGCTCGCCGAATGCGGCGCGCAAGTGCGCAGCGCGAGCTCCGCCCTGGAAGCGCTCGAGGCGATGCCGATCGCGCGCCCGCACGTGCTGGTGAGCGACATCGGCATGCCGGGCATCGATGGATTCGAGCTGGTGCGCCGCATCCGGGCGCTCGGCGAGGATCGCGGCGGCTGCGTTCCCGCCATCGCGCTCACCGCCTTCGCGCGCCCGGAGGACGGCGCGAGCGCGCTGGGGGCGGGTTTCGAGGTGCATTTCACCAAGCCCGCGGACGCCTCGCGGCTCATCGCCGCGGTGGCGACGCTCGCGGAGCTCGCGCGCTCGCGCACGGCGCAGCCGGTCGCGGACGCGCCCGCGGCGTGAGCGACGCGCGCCCGCCGCGATGAGCGAGCCTGCGCCGCGGCCGCGCCACTTCTCGATGCTCCGCGAGTTCCACCTCGCGGATTTCTTCACGCTCGCCAACGCCGCGTGCGGCGTCGCCGGCGTCTTCCTGGCGATGCTCTACGTGCGGCAGGAATCGCGCGCGATCTTCCTTGTCGCCGCCGCGATGGCGCCAGCGGCCTTCGCCTTCGACGTCCTCGACGGGCGCATCGCGCGCATGCGTCACCAGCACTCGCTGCTCGGACGCGAGCTCGACTCGCTCGCCGACGTGATCTCGTTCGGGGTCGCGCCCGCCGCGCTCGGCTTCGCGGCGGGGCTCGACGGCGGCTGGGACTGGGTCGTGCTCACGTACTTCGTCTGCTGCGGGGTGAGCCGCCTCGCGCGCTACAACGTCACCGCCGAAGCGCTCGCCGAAGGCGGCGACAAGGTGCGCTACTTCGAGGGAACGCCGATTCCGACGAGCGTGGTCCTCACCGCCGTGCTCGCCTTGGCGGCATGGCGCGATCGCGTGGGCGACTCGATCTACGGCGGCGCGTGGAGCGTCGGTCCGTGGACGCTCCACCCGCTGGCGCTGCTCTTCGCGCTCTCCGGGACGCTCATGATCAGCAAGACGCTGCGCATCCCGAAGCTTTGAGCGGACCGGTCAGCCGCCGCCGCTGTCGGCGGGACCGCTGCCGCGGCGCGGATCCGGCTGGTTGCCGTGCCACTGCTGTCCCGTCTGGCGCTCGACGTTTTCCTGGTGCCGCGCCGCCTGCTCGCGCGACACGCTCGGGTGCGCCGGATTCTCGTGTCCCGCCGGCACGCGGTTGGGCGAGGTCTCGCGCTGCATCAGGCGGTCCTGGTGCTGCTGGTACGCGTAGTTGCCCTGCGGCGTGTAGTGGTAGTTGCGCGCGTGCTCCTGCTGCTGGCGCTCCGCGTTCGGATAGCGGTTGCCCGCGTAGTTGCGCTGATAGCTGGGAAGGGGGGCGCGAGCCGGGACATGCTTGCGATCGTAGTGGTTCCAGTCTCGATGGTGCTCGGACCAGTCGTGCCCCCAATGCTCGTCCCAGCGCGGCGCGGCGTTGAGCGCCCAGCCGTGGAAATACGCGGGGCGGCGATGGTAGTAGCGCACCGGCACGCGCAGCACGTAGGCCGGCACGTAGTCGGGCGGCACCGCCGTCCAGGGACCGTTGTACCACTGGCTCTGGTACCAGTTGTCGTCGTAGAAGAGCCAGTAGTAGCCGTCGTAGAAGAAGTAGTTCTGGTCGACGTTGGGGGCGTAGTACACCGGGTATCCGGGCACCGGCACGAGCCTCGGATAGACCGGGATGTTGATGCCCAGGTGCACCGGGCCCGACGAGAACCCGAACGAAATCTGCGCCGACGCCGGGACCGCGAGGCCCACCCCGGCGAGCGCCATACAGACCGCGATCACTAGTTTGCGCATTTTGATTACCTCCGGGCGGTGAGACTACCCGGATGGCCGGGAAGTTGCTTGATCTGGGCCAAGCCGCCGTAACGAGTTATGTCACGAGCAACGTCCCGTTCATGGTCTCGTGGCCGTCGCCGCAGAAGACGTCGCACAGGAAGGTGAACTTCCCGGCCTTGTCGGGAGCGAGCGACAGGCGCATCACCTTGCCGGGCACGATGTCGCTGCGCACGTTGAAGTCGGGGAGGTTGAAGCCCATGAACACGTCCTCGGTGGTGAGCTCGAAGACGACCGGCTCGCCCTTGCGCACGGTGATCTCGTTCGGCGTGAACACGAAGCGGCGCGCGCTCACTTTGATGATGCGCGGCGCGGTCTGCGCGAGGGCGATGCCGCCCAGCCCCGCCGCGGTGGCGGCGAGCGTGGCGAGGAGGAAGGCGCGGCGATCGTTCATGCTCACGCTCCCTGCACCGGCAGCTCGTGCAGCGAGAACATCAGGCCCGCATCCTCGGCCTCGACCTCGCGGAAGCCGAGCCCGCGATACGGGTGCTCGGGATCCCAAGGCAGCGGATCGCGCTTCGGCTGCGAGAGCGGCGCGGGCAGCGGGAAGATCAGCGACTTCGCCGAGTGGTGCGCGATGTGGCCGGTCATGTGGTGGTTCTCCTGGTGGATGTGGCCGTAGAACACCGTTACATTCGGAAACGGCATCAGCAGCTCGACCGCCTTGGCCCCGTCGCGCGTCGCCCAGTCCCACTGCGGCGCGAGGTCGAAGAGCGGCCGGTGCGTGAAGACCACGATGCGCGCGTCCTTCGGCTGCTTCGCGAGGTCCGCGGCGAGCCACTCGAGCTGCTCGTCGCCGATGCGCGCGGCGGGATCGGAGACGTTGTCGAGTACCACGAAGTGCACGCCCTTGTGGTCGAACGTGTAGTGGGTGGGCCCGAAGAATTCCGAGAACGCCTTGCCGTGGTCGAGCGAGGCGTCGTGCTCGCCGGGCATGTAGTGGATCTCGCGTACCTCGAGCTTCGCGACGACGTCGCGGAATTCGGCGAGGCGCTTGCGCCGCTCCACCGGGTTGTCGGTCGTGTGCGTGAGGTCGCCGGTGAAGACGATGAAGTCGGGCTTCACCGCGAGCGCGTTCACGGCTGCGACCGCCTTCGGCAGCGTGCCGCGCGCGTCCGGATTCACCTTCGGGCCCTGGAAGCCCCAATGGGTATCGGAAAGCTGCACGAAGTAGAAGTCGTCGGCCGCGCTTTCCGCGCCGAGGCTGGCGCATCCGGGAAGGCTCGAGGCGAAAACGGCGCCGCCGCCCAGGGCGGCGAGCTTCAGGAAACTGCGTCGATCGAGGGTCATGGGGGGCTCCTCTGGCTCGCGGACGCGGGGATGCGTCGCGCTTCGTCCCTGCACTACCCGCCACCCCCTCCGGATATTCCAATCGCGCGCAGGGAATAAAATGGCGCCCCGCGCGGTACAGGCGGCGTGGAGGGAACGCGATGACCCGTGTTTCACGCTTCGAGCAGCTGGTCCTGCCGCACCTGGATGCCGCCTACAACCTGGCGCGCTGGATCACGAGGAACGACCACGACGCCGAGGACGTCGTGCAGGAGGCGTTCCTGCGCGCGATGAAGTACTTCGACGGGATGAAGGGCGGCGAAGCGCGGCCATGGCTGCTCACCATCGTGCGCAACACCTGCTATACATGGCTCGAGAAGAACCGCCCGTCGGACCTCGTCGGCCTCGACGATGCGGGGCCGCTCGCCGCCGAGGGCATCGGGGTGGGGCAATCCGTTTCCGACGACAACCCGGAAGTGATCCTGCTGCAAAGCGCCAACCGCAAGCTGGTGAACCAGGCGCTCGAGGAATTGCCGGTGGGCTTCCGCGAGGTGATCGTGATGCGCGAGATCGAGGACCTGAGCTACAAGGAGATCGCTTCCATCGCCGGCATTCCCACCGGCACCGTGATGTCGCGGCTTTCGCGCGGGCGCGAGATGCTCAAGCGCTCGATCGAGACCCGCATGAGGAGGGCTTCCTGAGATGGGCGTGAAGAACGAGCCGGTGGCCGAAGAGCCGCTGATCGCGCGCGACGCGACCTACTATCGCGCGCCCGATGCCTTGCGTTCGCGCGTGCGCGCCTCCGTGCGCGCGCGGGCGCGCGAGCAGCTGCGCCCGATGCTGTGGCGCTGGGGCGGCATGGCCGCGGCGTTCGCGGCGACGATCGCGGTGACGTGGAACGTGGCCCTGTTCGAGGCCGGCAACGACGAGGTGAACCGCCTCGCCCGCGAGGTGGAGAGCGCGCACGTGCGCTCGCTGATGGTCGAGGGGCACCTGAACGACGTCGCCTCCACCGACCAGCACACGGTGAAGCCGTGGTTCGAGGGCAAGCTCGATTTCGCGCCGCACGTCGAGGATCCGGCGGCGGCGGGCTTCGCGCTCATCGGCGGCAGGCTCGACTACCTCGACGGCCGTCCGGTGGCGGCGATGACGTACCGCCATCGCAAGCACGTGGTGAACCTCTTCGAGTGGCCGGCGCCGAACACGGCCGACACCGAGCCCGTGGCGATGACGCGCAAGGGCTACGTGCTCGCGCATTGGCGCCACGGCGGCCTCGAGTACTGGGCGGTCTCGGATATCGAGCGCGACGACCTGCTGCAGTTCGCGCGCCTGGTCAATCCACGATGAAGAGCTTCGCTCCGGTCGCGGTGCTGGAGCGATGCGCCTCGGCGTTGTCGGCCACCTGATAGCTCATCCCGGGCTTCAACACGAAGCGCCGGCCGTCCTCGAGCTCGGTGGCGAGCTCGCCCTCGAGGCACAGCAGGATGTGTCCCTTCGAGCACCAGTGGTCGGCGAGGTAGCCGGGCGAGTACTCGACCATGCGCACGCGGATGCCGCCGAAGTCGCGCGTGCGCCACCGGGCGACGCCGCGTTCTCCCTTGTGTTGCGTCGATTCGACGAGCGACCAGTCGGTCGTGCCGAACGGGATTGCCGACATCTCCATCGAGCGGTCCTCGAGGGGGCGGGCCGCTCAGGCTAGCACATCGTGCATCCAGCGCTCGAGCTGCTCGCGCGTGGCCGAGCCCTCGGCGAACACGCCGATGGTGGCGCCCGCGCGCTGCACGAAGAGCGCGTGCAATCCGTCGCGCTCGAGCATGCGCTCGGAGCCGCCGGCGCCCGCGCCGGGCAGGATCACGTACGAGATCGGGCCGCCGGGCCCCTCGACCACGAAGTGGCGCGACTCGATGCCCGCGATCACGCAGTTGGCGAGGTGACGCACGCGCCACCGGGGAGCGGGGACCGCGACGCCGATCCGTGCAAGCGAGGCGCGGAACGCCGCCGGCTCGATGCGCCCGTCGTCCTCGGCCTCGCCCTCGTTCTCGGCGACGTGCTCGATCATCGCCCGGTCGCGCGCGAGCTCGCCGTCGTAGGCGGCGATGCGCAAGTACGAAGGGACGCCGATCGCGAGCGCCGCGACGGCAGCGGCGAGCCCAAGACTCCAGCGCGAGCGCGCGGCGTAGCGCGAGCGCAGCACGACGCGCTCGGCGAGGCCCTCCGGCACCGGCGCCTCGGTGAGGACGCGACGCAGCCGGTCGTCGGTGGCGAGCAGCTCTTCGCGCAGCGCCGCGAGGCGGGGATCGGCCGCCATCGCCTGCGCGAGCTCCGGCGAGATGCGGCGCGGGTCGGTGAGCAGCTCGCGGCGTGCCTCGAATTCGGTCATCGGATGGTCTCCTTGCGCCGGGCGGTCGGCGCCTCGGCCTTGCGCATCAGCTCGCGCAGCGCGGAGCGCGCGCGGCAGATGCGCGTCGCCGCCGCACCCGCGCTCACGCCGAGCGCTTGCGCGATCTCCTCGCACGAGAGCCCGCCGATGGTTTGCATCACGAGCGGCTCCGCCACCGAGGCGGGGAGCCGCTCGAGGAGCTGGCGGACCTCCAGCCCGCGGGTGAAGTCGCGCTCGTCGGCGATCCTCTCGAGCATCGCGTCGTCGAGCTCCTCGGCCGCGTCGCGCTTGGTGCGCTCGGCGCTGCGATAGAACTCGTTTCTCACGATCGCGTACAGCCAGCCGCGGCGCGCGCCCTCGTCCTTCACGTGGCTCCAGCTGCGCCAGGCGCGCGTGAGCGCTTCCTGCAGGATGTCCTCGGCGCGATGGCGGTCGCGCGCGAGCCAGAGCGCGAAGTGGAAGAGCTCCGGCGAATACGCGCGCACGGCCTGGTCGAAATGGGTGGAGGAGCGGGCGAGCATGGGGAGGTCAGTAGCGTTCGTCCGGAACGGCGAGGAGGCCTTCGCGCACCCAGCCCGCGAACCATTCGCCGACGCGCCGCGCGCGCGCCTCGTCGGCGCGCCGGCAGAGGCTGCGCAAGGTGCGGTGCGCGCGCAGCGCGAGCAGCGCACGGGCCTCGTGCGACGAGCAGCTGCGCCAGCATGCGTCGAGCCCCTTGCGCCAGGCGAGCATTGTATGCGGATGGCGGCGCGGTGGCCGGGCGGACGTGGGCTCCCCGGCACGCAACGCCTTCCAGTGCGGCTCCACGTCCCAGGTGAGGCGCAGCACGCTCACCGAGGGATGGGGCGCGAGCGGCAGGTCGTCCCAGCGCTCGACCGGTACCCGGCCGAGGAACGCCTCGTCGACCACCCGCGCGTCGGCCGCGTCGAACGCGGCATCGAGCGCCCACTCCATGCGCGCGAGGTCCGCGAGCCGCCCGTCGGAGAACGTGCCCGCGAGCCACTCGCCGTGCCAGCGGATCGAGTAATGCCGGGACGGATGCGAGCGCGCGTAGCCGTCGGCGACTCGCTCGAAGCGCTCGTCGCCCAGCGCGCGGGCGAGCGCCGGATAGTTGGCGCGCAGCGCCGAGGCGAGCCGGGCGCGCCACGCATGGCGATAGATCGCAAGGCGTGCCGCATCGTCCCGCGCGACGGGTGGCGCGGCCTCCTCCACGATCGCGCGCTGCATCGCCCGTTGCGCCTCACGCAGCGAGGGCATCGGTCTCTCCGGTGGCGAGCGTGCGGGCGGCGCGCTCGCGCGCGATGTCGAGCTCGGCGGCGAGCTCGGCGAGCGCGGGAATGCGGTCGTCGCGCTCGATCATCGTAGGCACCGCGCCGAAGCGGCCGATCGCGTGCTCGTAGAGCCGCCACACCGCCTCGCACACGGGCGCGTCGTGCGTGTCGACGAGATGCGTTCCGTTGTCGGTGTGCCCGGCGAGATGGATCTGGCGCACGGCGTCGTCCGGTAGGCCATCGAGGAACCTTCGCGCATCGAAGCGGTGGTTCACCGCGTTCACGTAGACGTTGTTCACGTCGAGGAGCAGCCGGCAGCCGGTCTGGCGCGCCAGCTCGGCGAGGAATTCCCACTCGGCCATCTCGTCGCCCTCGAAGCGCCGATAGCTCGAGACGTTCTCGAGGACGAGCGGGCGCCGCAGCCGGTCCTGCACCTGGTGCACGCGCGCCGCGACGTGCGCGAGCGCCTCGCGCGTGAAGGGGACGGGAAGGAGGTCGTGCAGGTTCATTCCCTCCACGCCGGTCCAGCACAGGTGGTCCGATACCCACGCGGGCTCGATGCGCGCGACGAGGCCTTCCAGCGCACGCAGGTATTCCTCGTCGAGCGGGTCGGTGCCGGCGATCGAAAGCGACACGCCGTGCATCGCCATCGGATAGCGCGCACGGATGCGATCGAGCCAGTCGAGGGGCTTGCCGCCGGGAACCATGTAGTTCTCGGTGAGGACCTCCAGCCAATCGACCTTGGGGCTGCCGCCCGCGAAATCGCGGTAGTGCTCGGGCCGCAGCCCCAGGCCGAATCCTTCCAGCATCGGCTTACTGGATCACCGTACCGCCGGCGGACTTGCATTCCTCCGCGCTCGACTTGGTGACCCAGCCTTCGCCCTTGCAGTTGTTCAACCCCTTGCAATCGTGCGTGGCCGTCTTGCACTCCGATTCGCCCTTGCAGCCGTTGACGCCCGCGCACATCACTCCGCCGTCCTGCGCGGCGTTGGCGATGGTGGTCGCCGTTCCCGCCGCGAGCAGGGCGAAGGCGGCCGCCGCGGCGACCGATCCGAATTGCCTGCGATTCATCCGTGGTTCTCCTTTGTGGGTAGTGCAGCCCCCATCAGACCCGGGGGGCGGGCGCTTCCTTACGGACTTCCTTCGCGTCGGTGGCGCCCGGCTGCGCATCGGCTTCGTGCGCCAGGATGCGGCATTCGGCGGGCTCGGCGGGCTGCAGCGGCTCGGTGTCGCCCTCGGTCATGCGCAGCTGGCGCTGGAACCACGCGAACTGGCGCGCGCTTTCGCACGTGGCGGACGCGCTCGCCGCGGCGTGCGGCGTGTCGGCCGCGCGCGCGGTGGCCGCGACGAAAGGGACGCAAGCGAGGAACGAGGCGAGGAGCGCGGCGGAAAGCGGCGCGATGCGCAGGGCGTGCATGGAATTTCCTTTCGATGAGAGGGCCGGGATTGGCCACTGCAGTGCACGACCCGGCGCGCGCCCCCGATATTCCATGCGTCGAACATTTCGCGCACGGCGGAATAAACGCGATCGCACGCGGGTCCTGCGTTGCGAAAGCGAGGATCGATTGAGCGAAGCGAACGACGCGGCGAGCTTCGAGCGCGTGGCGATGCCGCACATGGACGCGGCATACAACCTCGCGCGATGGCTCGCCGGCAACGGACACGACGCGCAGGACATCGCCCAGGAGGCGATGCTGCGCGCGTTCCGCTTCTTCGAGACCTTCCGCGGGGGAGACGCGCGCGCGTGGCTGCTGCGCATCGTGCGCAACACCCACGCGAGCCATCGCCGCAGCGCCGCGGTGCGCCGCGAGCCGGCGCCATTCGACGAAGACGTGCACTCGCTGCGGCCCGAGGAGTCGCCCGGGCCCTCGGACGACGATCCGCTCGCCATCGTCGGCCGCTCGCAGGAGCTGATCCTCCTCGACCGCGCGCTCGAGTCGCTGCCGGTGGAATTTCGCGAGGCGCTGGTGCTGCGCGAGCTCGAGGATCTTTCCTACGCCGACATCGCGCTCGTGCTCGGCATCCCGGTGGGGACGGTGATGTCGCGCATCTCGCGCGCGCGCAAGCTCGCCGCCAAGGCGTTCGCGCGCCTCTCGGAAGCACCCGCGCATCGTGCCGCCAGCGCATCGCGCAGCGACGCATGCGTCGATGCGGCGGAATAAGCGCGCCCGCGGGCCGGTCATTCACGCTGCAAGGCTTCACCCATCCCCGTCCACCCTGAAACGAAAAGGAGCTTCCATGTTTTCCGGCAAGTCCCATCGCCTGCTCGCCATCGCGCTCGCCTCCACGGCGCTCGCGCTTCCCGCCGCCATGCAGTCCGCGCAGGCGGCCGTCTCTTCGACCCGCATCGACGTCTACGCCGCGTACTCGAAGGCCGACGCGTTCCGCCGCATCCAGCCGGGCATGAAGGCCGAGCAGGTGGCCGCGTTGATCGGCTCGCCCGACCGCAAGATGCGATTCGACGGAACGCGCACCACGTCGTGGGACTACTCGTTCCGCGACACGTGGGGCTACGACGCCGAGTTCTCGGTGATCTTCGGCGACGACGGCATCGTGAGCTCCACCGTCACGACGCGCCTCGACGACTGAGCCGCGCGCGAAAAACGGCCGCCCGCCTTCGCGGCGGGCGGCCCAACGGCCCCATCGAGCGGCACTCAGAACGTATGCCGCATGCCGAGGAGATACCCGGTGCTGCTCGAGCCGGGCGCGGCGCCCAGTCCCGCGCCGTTGGCGAACTGGTAGCTCGCCCGCGCGTCGTTCGAGACGCGCGTGTAGAACGCGTAAAGGTCCGTGCGCTTCGAGAGCGTGTAGCTGTAGCCGAGCGACACCTGGCGCGCGCCCAGGTCCGACGTGTCGCACGCCGACCCGTCGAAGCGCGCGCAGCTGCCGTTGGAGGCCTTCGCGACGATCGCGCGCAACGTGCCCGCGGCGCCGACCTTCTGCAGCAGCGTGAGCGCGAGCGCATTGCGCTTGTAGCGGCTGAACGCACCCGGCGCCGCATCGCCGCGAGCCTTCTCGTAGCGCAGCGTTTCCGCGATCACGCCGACTTGCGTGCCGGCGAGCTTCACGCGCGCGATGAGCTTGTCGCCGCGATCGCGCGAGGCGCCGGCCGCGTTCACCGGCGTCGCCTGCGCGCCGGGAACCAGCGCGTCGAGTCCGAAGTAATCGCGATGGTCCTCGTGCGCGTAGGCGAGATAGAAGGCGCCGGCGCCGTACTCGAGGCTCGCGGAGACGATGCGCGGGTCCACCCTGGCGGTCTTCGCTTCGTCCACCGAATAGGCGACGCGCGCGGCGAGCCCGGAGAAGGCGGGCGACCAGTACTGGACGCTGTTGCCCTGGCGCCGCTCGAACGAGGCGTTGGGCCCGGCGGCGAAGGTCTTGCCGTCGCCGCTCGTGGCCGGGGTGCCGATGGTGGTGGGCCCCACGCCGAATCCCGGCGTGCCGATGATGGCGCCGGTGTACGCGATGCCGGTGAAGTACATCGGGTCCACGGCACCGGAGATCGTCTTGTACGGCGTGTCCCACTGGCCGAGGCGCCACGAGCCCCACGGCCCGCTCATGCCGACCGCGGTGTTGCGCGAGGCGATGTTGCTGCCGCCGCCGTCCACGTTCACCGCCGACTCCACCTGGAAGAACGCGGCGAGCCCCGGCGAGATCGTCTCCGTGCCGCGGAAGCCGAGGTTGGACGAGTTGGACGTGACGCGCGTGCGGCGCGCCACGTTCACGCCCGTGGGCGTGGCGCCGAGGAAGCCGGGCGGGAGCGTCGAAGCCTGCGTCGCGCCGCCCGCCTCGACGCTTTCCACGTCGACGTTGAGCGTTCCATAGATCTGCACTCCGTCCTCGGCGAGGACGGGAGCCGAAGCGATCGCGGCCGCGATCGATGCGCCGCGCAGGGCGTATCGTGGGAATCGCAATTGAACCTCCGGGAATGATGGATGGATGGGACCGCCTTTCGGGCGGACCCCACGCAAGACGCGCGCGGCGCGCGCTTATTCCCGGCCGCGGCGAACGGGGTGCGCTAGAATGCGGCGCAACGCACCGCGGAGAGCTGTGCCATGTACAAGCGCATCCTGCTGGCGTACGACGGCTCGGAAGCCGGGCAGAAAGCCCTGCTCGATTGCGACGAGATCGCGCAATGGTCGAAGGCGCAGCTGCACCTGGTGGCGGTGATGCCGCCGCCCGCCGCCTTGATCGGCGGCGAGGGCTTCGTCTACGACACGCGCGGCGAGGAGGAGGAACGCAAGCGCTACGAGACGGTGCTCGCCGAAGGCCTGCGGCGGCTCGCCGAATCGGGCCACCGCGCGCAGGGCGAGGTGGTGATGGGCGACGCGGTGGACGAGGTCACCCGCTATGCGCGCGACATGCCGGCCGACCTCATCGTGGTCGGCCACAAGCACCTGGACAGCTGGGCGGCACGCTGGTGGCGCGGCTCGGTCTCGAAGACGCTGATCGAGCACGCGCCCTGCAGCGTGCTGGTGGTGATCACCCGCTAGCGCGGGTCCGGATCAGCGGTGCCCGTGCCACTCGCGGTGCTCGTGCCGCTCGTGGCGCTCGTGCTCGCGCCACTCGTGCCCGCGCCAGTGGCCGTAGTACGGGCCCGATTCGTACACGATGCTCGGGCCGTAGTACACCGGTGCGGGAGCGTCGTAGACCGGCGCCGGCTCGTAGTAGGTCACGGGCGGCGGAACGTAGGCCGGTGCGGGAGCGTAGTAGCCGGGGCCGTCGTAGCCGGGACCGTAATAGCGCGGACCGTAGTAGTACGGGCCGGAATCCGCGGCGATGCTCGAGCCCACGATCGCACCCAGCACGCCGCCCACGGCTGCGCCTTCGTGGCCGCCCGCGCTGTGGCCGATGGCCGCGCCGATGCCGCCGCCGATGAGCGCGCCCGCGAGCGGGTCCGCCGCGGAAGCCTGCGTGGAAACGGTGGCCAGGCCGAGGGCCGCCGCCGTCGTTGCGATCACCAGGGATTTCTTCAGCATTTCGGATCTCCTTCCTGAAGTCATGTCCTTGCGACAGGCCTTTGCGAACCGAGTGCCGCACGACCTGTTACCGGTTTAACGCGCCAGCCCCACGAAGGTAGTCATGAAGAACAATTCGTTACACAACGCCGATCGTGTCGCCCGGGAGCTACAGGCGGGGGGCGCGCCGTGACGCTCCTCCTCGACAACGCCGCCGTCGCGGGCGTGCTCACGATGGGCGACACCATCGAGGCCCTGGAGGCGTCGTACCGCGAGCTCGCCGCGGGCCGCGGCATATGCCGTCCGCGCATCGACATCCGCATCCCCACCCGCGACGAAGCGAAGACCTATCGCTGGGGCACGATGGAAGGCGGCGGGACGTCGGGCTACTTCGCGATCCGCATGAAATCCGACGTGATGTACGAGGAGCGCTCGGGCGCGCGCGTGACCGAGGAGAAGTACTGCGTGCGCCCGGGCCTCTACTGCGGCCTGGTGCTGCTCTTCTCGATCGAGAACGGCGAGCCGCTCGCGATCCTGAACGACGGCGTCCTGCAGCACATGCGGGTGGGCGCGGACGGCGCGATCGGCGCGAAGCACATGGCGAAGCCGGATGCGCGCGTGCTCGGCATGCTGGGCTCGGGCGGCATGGCGCGCTCGCACGTGGAGGCGATCTTGTGCGTGCGCCCGATCGAGCGCCTGCAGGTGTACAGCCCGACCCGCGTGCATCGCGAGTCGTTCGCGCGCGAGATGGCGCAGCGCCACGGCATCGAGGCCGTCGCCTGCGAGCGGCCCGAGGACATCTATCGCGGCGCGGACATCGTGGCCGCGGTGACCGATTCCGCCGTGCCGGTGCTGGACGGCGCGCGGCTCGAGCCGGGCGCGCACGTGATCAACGTGGGCGGCGGGGGCAGGCTCGACGATGCGAGCCTCGCGCGAGTGGACGTGTACCTGCGCTTCGGCAACGCGCCTTCACCGGTCGGCCGGACGGACCTCGCCCTCGACGACGAGTACCTCGCGTGGAGCGCGGAGCCGGCGCCCAAGAAGGCCAAGGCGCGCGGCGTGGCGTTGCCCGGCAAGGTCGTGTACCTCGCCGAGCTCCTGTCCGGAAAGAAGAAGGGCCGCACATCGGCGGCCCAGGTGACCTGGAGCGAGCGCGGGAACCTGCAGGGCGCCCAGTTTCACGCCGTCGCGGGCCGCGCCTACGAGGCGGCCCGCGCGGCGGGAATCGGACGCGAGATCCCCACCGAATGGTTCCTGCAGGAGATCCGCGACTAGCGCATGCTGGTCTTCATGCCGTGCGAGGAGGACGAGCTGCTGTTGCGCGCCTCCTTGTTCCCCTTCTTCGCCTGCTTGCCGCCCACCGCGGCGTCCGCGTTCTGGGCCATCTGCAGGTGCTCCTCGAGCGTCGGAGCGGTCTGCTGCGCGAAGCTCTTCACGTCGGGGTCCTTCGCCTTCTGCGCCTGCTTCTGGAACTCCTTCACGTCCTTCTTGTGGTCCTTGACCATGTAGTCCATGTACTCGCGGTCGAAGTCCTGCCCCTGCAGCTTGGAGAGCTTGCTCTCCTCGTGCTTGTCGGCGGCCTTCGGCCCGGCGGGCATCGTGACGCCCTTCGCCTCGGCGATCTGGCGCAGCTGCTCGTTCGCCTTGGAGTGGTCCTGCTCCATCCTCTGCGCGAACTGCTTCACCTCGGGGCTCGACGCGCGCTGCTCGGCGATCTTCGCGAGCGCGACCTCGGCCATGCCGCCCTTCGCCGCGTCCTCGACGAACTTGCGATCGGAGTGCGAGAGGCTCGACTTGCCGCTTTTCGCGGTGCGCCCCGTGGCCGACGGCATGTTCGTGCCCTGCGTGGTCGCGTTCGGCGCGCCGGTCGCGTTCTGCCGGGCGGTGGAAGAGGGCTGTTGCGCGCCGGCGCCGGCCGCGAAGCCGATCGCGAGAAGCGCCGCGGGCAGGGCCTTGAGATAGTTCATGCGGATCATGGGTTCTCCTCGGAAAAATTCATGGGATGTGAAGGATTCGACCGCTCGGGGCAAGATTCGTGCGCGGCTT
>Ga0207667_10006662_pt1 | contig 13963 bp, 10 predicted proteins | sample KBSCornC52_FD_184301 | JGI IMG/M metagenome (GOLD analysis project Ga0207667, IMG submission 184301) | Corn rhizosphere microbial communities from Kellogg Biological Station, Michigan, USA - KBS Corn C5-2 (SPAdes) (version 2) | ecosystem: Host-associated > Plants > Roots > Rhizosphere > Soil ... | reverse complement strand
CGCGCTCGCCAAGCGAGCTCGCGAGACGAGCATTTTCGTCTCGGCCGTGAGCGGACAGTGCAGCGAAATCACGTCGCTGCGCCGAAAGAGTTCGTCCAAAGTCAGGCGCTCCACGTCATCTTCAAAGCCCAGTTTCGCGGCCGATCCGAGGCGCGCGGCACACACGTCCATGCCGAGCGCGCGGGCCGCAGCGGCGACGCGGCGCCCGATTGCGCCATAGCCCACGATGCCGAGCAGCTTACCCGAAAGCTCGATTAGCGGGCTCTTCCAGTAGCAGAAATCCGGCGAGCGTTGCCACTCGCCCGCGTGCACCGACCCGTCGTGAAGGCCCACGCGATGGCAGAGCTCGAGGAGCAGCGCGATCGTGTGCTGCGACACGCTGCTCGTGCTGTAAGACGGCACGTTGCACACGGCGATGCCGCGCGCGCTCGCCGCGCTCAGATCGACCGCGTTGACGCCGGTCGCGAGCACGCTGATGCCGCGGAGCTTCGGCAATGCGGCGAGCGTGGCCGCGTCGAGCAACACTTTGTTGGTGAGTACGATTTCGGCGTCCGCCGCACGGGCGACCGTCTCCGATTCCTGCGAGCGCTCATAGACAGCGAGCTCACCCAGCTCGGCGAGCGGAGTCCATGGGTTGTCCCCCGGATTGACGGTGTAGCCGTCCAATACGACGATGCGTGCCATCACACCCCCATCCGAGCGCCTCGACCGCGATCATCGACCGATTTCGCCATTCGAGGGCCCTAACGCCGTGCTTCGCTGATCGCAGCGCGGCTCAAGAACTGCTGAAACAGAGCGCGGTTCGCCTCGGACGGCGCCTTGTCGTACGGATACGAGCGGAGCACCTTGTTCGCGAACAGGCAATTGACGGCTTTGTCGAAGCTGCGCGCATCCGGCGCCAGATCGCCGGATTTGCCGCTGTCGTCGGCGATGCGCCGCACGGCCGCTTGCAGCTGTTCGCACCAACCGGGCGTTTCGGGCAAACTGACGGGCGTCGCGGTCTCGCAGCACCCTTTGCGGATGATGGCCGTCGCGGGCAGCTCGTACCAATCGAGTCCCGAGCCGTGAGCGCCCGCGTCTCCCTTCGGCGCTTCGCCGGCTTTTGCCGGCTCGACAGCGGTCGGCGGAGCCGCGTCGGCTGTCGGCGCAGCTGGGCGCACCAACTGGAACAGCTGGGTCGTGATCTCGCGCAGATCGCCGTCTTGGCAAAGAAACGCAAAGTGTTGCGTCGGTTCGAAGGACCCCGGCTCGAAGTAGGAAGCCGCGCAGGTGTCGCGTTGCTCGTCCGGGCTCAGCTTCTTTCGCGCGGGCTCGTGTGGTTTTGGCGTCGCTGCCGGTAGTGCGGGCTCTTCGAGCTTCGGCTTGGGTGCTTCGGCGTCCGGTGCGACGGTCAGGTAAACACCGCCACCGCCGGCGATCGCTGCCACGAGCACGAGCGGCCAGACCGAACGCTTCCGTTCGAATGGATTGATCGATACCCGTTTTTTCAGCGGGACGGCCGGCAGCACCGGGCTACCCGGCCCGGGCAGCGCCGACTCGGGCGCGGCGTGCGGCGCAGAAGCCGTCGGCTCGCGCGGCAGCTCGGGCGCATCGAAACTGCCTGAGGGTGCAGCGGGTGGAGCCGGTAGCGGGGATACTGACCGCGCGGCGATCGCAGACGCGGCCGGCACCGGCGCAGGCGGACTCACTGCCGGCTTCGGGTTGAGTTCGGTTCCTTCGTCGTCGGGCAGCGACGTGTCGTCGATCACGATCTCGTCGTCGCCCCCCTTGCCGAGGCCCGTGCCGCTCACGATATCCATCAGGCTGCGCGGGGCTGGACGCGGCGGGATCTGACGCTTGCCGGGCATCGCGCGCGGATCGCGCTCCCAGCCGTCGAGCGTTTGGCTGAATTCGGCGAGCTCCGTGACGCGCACGCGCTTTTCGTACGCGAGCCCACGATCCAAGATTTCTTGCAGGGCTGGCTCGTCGATACCGAAGGCGGACAGCGGCTTCGGGCGGCCCGAAAGCATCTGCTTCAAGAGCGCATCGCGCGTAGTCGCGTGATACGGCGGGTGGCGCGTCAGCGCCGTATACAGCGTCGCGTGCAGTGCCCAAACATCGTCGGGCGCGGTTTCGGCCGCGCCCTTCAGGCGCTCCGGCGGACAAAACGGGCCGATGCCGGGGGCGACCAATTGCGACAATACCGGAGCAATCGCGCGCCCCTCCGGAACGGCGATCACGCTGCGTGGGGAGAGCGCGGCGTGCACCGCGCCCGCGCCGTGCAGCGCCTGAACTGCGTCCACCAAGCGCAAGATCCAAGCCACCGCCTTGGCCGGATTCATGCCTCCCTTGGCGAGCTCCGCGTGCAGCGTTTTGCCAGGGACGAACTCAGCGACCGCGACGCCAAAGCCGGGCGGAAGTGCCTTGCCGCTCGGTAAGCTCGAAGGATCCACATCGCGCACCACCTCGACGACGTAGGTCAGGTGGCGATGTTTGACGCCACGCGCAGAGTCGAGCGTGGTGAGGCGTCCGGAATCGGCCGTGGCGATGACGACGCGTCGACCCGTGTCGCTCTCGACGGCGATCCAGCGTTCGGTCGCCTGGCTATTTTTCAGCAGGCCGGCGAACGCGTAGCGACCCGCAATGGGAGTGCGAGGATCTGCCATGTCAGCTACGCAGCAGCGCGATCATCGGGACATCTTCGAGCGGCAGAATCAGAAGATCTTAGCACTACTGCCCGAGCCAGCGCTATTTCACCCGACGAGCGGCCAGCAGGCCCAAACAAGACCCGCCATTTATTGAAGGCCGAGACGCGGACGTCGCGCAGACGCCTGTCGGTCGTCCGCTTGGGCCTAGCGCGGCGCTCGCTCGCTGCTGCTTTCGGCAAGGTGTGGATGTGGGCGACCTTCCCGGGTTCGGCCCCGCCGAGGCAAGCATCACCCAAGCATGACGGCGGTCCCCCTTGACCACGCGGTCTCGCCCGCGATGTGCCCTAGAGCGGCTTGCCCTGAGCGACCCAGCTCTCGACCAATTGAATGTCCTCTGCGGACAGCGGGGGCAGCCCGAGCGGCATGCCCCGCACTGCGGGGTTGGGTGCCTGCTCGAGCTCCGCGTGGCGTGCCAAGAGCGCCGCAAGCAAGCGTGGCGTGCCGTCGGACAGCGGCTCGAACAGGCTGCGGCGCTGACCTTGGGCATCCAAGTAGCCCGCGAGAATCGACGCGTGCGACGAAAAGCTCACCCCGCGTGGTGCGAAGCCGAAGCCACCGGTGTTGCCCGGCCCGCCGTCACCGCCGGCACCCTCCGCATCGGTATGGCAATGGTGGCACGTTCGGGAGAACACCTTGGCATTGACCTCGTCGTAGGCAACGCGGCGCGTGAGCACCGGCAAGCGCGCAAACTGCACGCTCGGCGCGGCGATCAGTTCGGCACTCAAGATATAGGCCGCAACGTCGCGAGCTTCCTCGGCAGAGAGACCGAAGTTTGGCATGCGCGTATCCGATTTGATGGCTTTCGGATCTTCGAGCCAAGCAACTAGCCGGTCACGACGAAAGCGCTGGCGAGTGAAGCGAAGATCGGGTGCCAGCGCGGCAGTCCTGCCAAGCTCACTCTCCGGCGCTACCGGCGCTGAGCTCGGGAATGGAGGCACGCCACTGAATGCGTGACAATTCGTGCAGCCTTTCGCGTCCATCAACTCGCGACCGTGGGCCGGGTTCGGGTTGTGCAACTCGACTGAGATGCTGGGCGTTGCGCCGGCAGTGAGGTAGGCCGCGATGTCTTCGGCTTCGCCTTCGCTGAGCGCGAGCCGCGGCATCGTGGGCGTGAGATTTGGCCGCAAATCGCGAGGCGAGAGCAGATAACCGCGAATCCACCCGCTGTCCAAGCGCTCGCCGATAGCCGTCAGCGACGGTGCGTCGCGCGCGTCCGCGATGTGCGGGCGAAAGCGCGCGAGCGCCTGGGCGCTGACGTTGAATTTACGTTCCCAGATCTGCTCGTGGCATTGAAAGCAATGTTTCGCGAACGGCGCCGCCGACAAACCGGTGCCTTCGTGGCAACGGTTACATTCGAAGCGCTGCACGAGCGCGCGACCACGACCAGGGTCCCCGTGCAGCACTGGCGTGGGGGTGCTGGGTTCGGGCGTTCGCGCGAGCAGCTGAGCCCGCGGTTGAACGCGCGCTAGCGGGGGCGCTCGCCGCGAGCACGCAACGCCCAACCCAGCCACGAGCAGCAAACACCAACCAACCCAACGCGCGCTCACGGTCGACCTTCAGCTCGCGCGATGCGTGTCCGCCTCGCAGACTTTGGCGCTCGGAGCCATGCTCTCGCAGCGCTTCAAAGCCAGCTTCTGCCCCGCCTCGTCGCCCTTCTGTAGGCGCAATTGCGCGAGCGCCTTGTAGCCCTCGGGACTTGCCACCAGGTCGCGGGCAGCGAGCGACTCGAGCAGCGAGCGCGCTTCTTCACTGCCCCCCTCGACCTGGGACAGCGCCTCGCCGAGCTCGGTCATGCCGCCCGGATCCGCCGGTTTCGCGGCCAGCTCACGGCGCAGCGTCGCGACCGACCAGGTCATGTTCTGGTCATGATCAGCGGACGTCTTACCTTGCCAATGGCTGAGGATTTCACGCGGAACCTCTCGTTCGAGCCCAAGCGAGCCGTTCGAACGTTCGAGCGCAACCGCGAGCACGCGCGCTGCCCGCTGCACGAGTGGATCGTGCGAGCCGTGCAGCGTTTCGATATGGGGCATCATGCGCACCACACTGCCCGCAGCCGCCACGTAGTTGCCGTGGCTGAGCGACTTTTCCGCCTGAAGCACCCCAATAATTCGCGGATCCACCTCCACCTCGGGGTACCAATCACCACCACAGGCAACGGCATGAGCCGCGCTCGAGAGCCCAATAAGACTCATCGCCAGTTGGATCGCTCGAATACCGACCTTCGAAATTGCCATTTTGAACTCCTTGTGCGTGCCAAAAGCTTCATTCGGTCCATCGCTCTCGGCACGATCCGTGTGACAGCGGACCGACGAAAAGGTTCACAGCAATCCTCGCGCCAACCACGGATTGGGGCGAATGCCCGTCAAATGCGCGATTTCAGCCGGTTCGAGCGTGTCTACCCGCACACGCCCCGTGGTCGTTTACGGCCCGCGCTCTCCGACAATGGCAAGCAAGAGTTTCGTTGCTCGCGCGTAGTCAAAGCTTGGACCCAGATCTCGAGTCGAAAGCGCGGAGGTGTGCGCGAGAGCGGCGCTGCCCGTCTAATCCGGGACCGCTGGCCACACTGCCACACTCTTTTGGGCTGTTCGGAGTTGACAGGAGATCGCACACTGAATATTCAAGCCCGCCATGGCAAAGAACTCAGTGAACGATCGAATCCGTAGTCGCGTAGAAGCATTTGCCGAGGAGCTCAGTGCTCTGATTCGCGACTCTGCGATGGAAACCGTGCGCGAAGCGCTCGGCGGAGGCGCAGCAGCGCCGCGCCGCGGAGGTCGCGGAGGTCGCGGCAGCGCGTCCACAGCGCCGGTTCGCGGCGGTCGGCGCGAAAAAGGTCAGAAGCGGGATCCGGGCGAGATCGAGCGCCTCACCGGTCGTCTGCTGGATTACGTGAAGAGCAACCCGGGCCAGCGCATCGAGCAGATCGCCGGCGGCTTGGGCACGGTCACCAAGGAGCTCAATCTCCCGGTGAAGAAGCTGATCGCCCAGAAATCGCTGAAGACCAAAGGTCAGAAGCGCGCGACCCAATACTTCGCTCGCTGAACCGAGCGCAGAGTGACGGGCGGGGCTTGCTGAAGAATTGGCGAGCCCCGTCGCGTTTTGTGCGGCGCGTGGCGCTTCAGAACCGACCGCGCACGCCCAGCGCGCCGAGCCCGACGAACGGTTCTACCGAGGCGCGAGCGCCGTCGCTCGTGGCGCTCGGATAGACGAGCCAGGTGGTGACCAGCGCGGCGGCACCGACGCCGCCAGCCACGAAACCGACCGTGGAAAGCGTCCCATCGCGGTCGTGATCGTCGATAGCCGTGTGTAGATCGGTGCATGCTTGACTGAGCGTGCCCGGTGAGCTGCACGCGCCCGGGTTGCCGGGCGCGGCGGCGTCGATCCGGCTCTGCGCGGCTTGCACGCGGTCACGCGCCGAGGCGCCGGCGACGGCGTAACCAATGCCGAGTGCCAGCCCCGCTGCGGTGACCACCGACTCTCCAACCAACCAATAGAGCTTCGCCGACGAGCGACGCGCCGGAACGCTCGGTCGTTCACTGCTTGGCGCGCCGGTCGACGCGATCGCCTGAGCCTTTGGGCTCCGCGCGGGGCTGCTCGGCGCTGGCCGCGTTTCGGGCAGGTCCGCGCGAAGCGCGAGCTCTTCGCCCTCTTTCATGGAAAACGAGCTCTCGAACGGGCTGCGACCACGGGCTGCGAGCTTCAGCTGATGGGCGCCGGGATTGAGCGCTTGGTGGCTCAGCTCGCTCGGCGCGACCACCTTGCCGTCGAGCTCGGCAACGGGGTTCGCGACATCGTCCGGGATCTCGACCTTGATGTGGGGGATGCGGCGTTTGAGCTCGGCGCTGGCTGGAATCAGGAGCTTCTGAACGTCCGGCGCCTTTGCTCCTTCACGCAAGAGCTCACTGGCGCGGTCGTAGTCGGCCGCGGCTTCGACCAATAAGCCCTGCTCCGCCTCGCAGTGCGCCAGGTGAAAGCGCAGGCCGGGCGTATCTTTGACGGCCAGCGCTTGGCGGAGCTTTTCTGCCGCTTCCACCCACTTCTGCTCGGCCTCGAGCACGGCCGCGCTCTCGAAGGCTTGGCGCGCGTTGCTGAGCTCCTGCGCGGAAGGCTCGGCGTGCGCCGGCCGAGAGCCGAGCAGGGCGGCGCAGAGCAGCAGGGCCTGAGAGGAACGGGCAGGGCGGATCATGACCGGGCAGGCCCCGGGCTGCCGAGGCGGTCGCACGATAGTCCAATCTTTCGCATTTTCCCTGGCAAACCGGTCGGCACGCCGCGCACGCCGGTTGTCCCAGATCGCCCGGCTCGGTCCGAGACTGAGCCGAATTTTGGCCGTCGTTCCAGTACCGGCTAAAAGAGGGTGGACCTCGGGCCGGTTTCCCCGAACCCGAACCCGCAAAGTGCTGTAGATCCGGCCCAATTGTCGGTAGAACCGGATCCCCCGCGAGCCTTCGTCCGGCCCCTCCCCCCGATGACCCAGTTTAGTCTCCCCCGCCGCCGTATCGCACTTTGGAGTTTGTGTGGCGTCTTGCTGGCCGCGCCGGCCGTGGCGCGCGAAAGCGGCGAGCCACAACGGTTCCACGTCGTTTATGCCGGCCAGCGGCTGACCACGATCGCCAAACGCTACAAGGTGAGCGTGGATGCGATTCGCATGGCGAACGGCCTGGGCAAGGCCGAGCGCTTGAAGGTCGGCGAGAAGCTGATCATTCCCGGGCTCGACGATCCAGACGGGACGCGCGCACGCACGCTCTATCCGCCGGCTCATCCGAACGATATCCCGACGGTCGCAGCCTCGACGCGCAAAGACAAAGACGAGCGCGACGACGACTCGGACCGCGACTCGGCGAGCAGCGATTCCGATGACGGTCCGCGCACGCATAAGGTCTACGCCGGGCAGCGGCTCGAATCGATCGCCAAGCGCTACAAGGTGACGGTCGACGCCTTGTGCGCCGCCAACGGCATCACGCGCCGAGTGAAGTTGCACGCGGGCCAAGTGCTGACCATCCCGCAACCCGGCGATCGCATCGGCGCGAAGACGGACGACGACTTCGACGACAAGCACGGCGGGCGCAAGTCCGCGCGCCTCGGGCTACGCAAGGGCTACCTGGATCTGTTCACCTACTCGAGCCACTTCCACGGCTACGCGCTCGACAAGAAGGGCAAAGTCACGCCCACGGCCGAGGCCGAAGTCTCGAAGCTGTTCGGTGCCACGGCCGCGCGCCAGACCACGGATCCCCGGCTGATTCGGCTGTTGACCAAGGTCAGCGACCACTTCGGGAGTCGGCCGATCCGGGTCGTCAGCGGCTACCGAACGCGTTCGTTTTTTCAGGACTCGCGCCACAAGCTGAGCTGCGCCGTCGACTTCAGCATTCCCGGCGTCGACAACGTGACGCTACGCGATTACCTGCGCACGTTGAGCGACGTGGGCGTCGGTTACTATCCGAATTCGTCGTTCGTGCATTTGGACGTGCGCGACGCAAATACGTATTGGGTCGATTACGCGGGCCCCGGTGAAGCACCGCGCGGCACCAACAAGCGCGACCACGACGAAGAAGCCGAAGGCGATCTGCGCGATCCGGAGGTCACCGAAGGCGACCGTCCGAGCGAGCGCGAGGCCCCGGCACTCGGAGCACCCAGCAGCGCGACGCCGATGCCCGTGCCCGCGCCGCCGCCGGAGATGGCACCGAGCGAGCCTCAGAACCCGCCCAAGTAGCGCGGCGGCAAACCGATCTTCGTTTCCGCGCGGATCGCGGAGGGAGCTCCGAGTTCGAATGCGTCGTCGAGCGGGAAGCGCAATATGCTGCCCCCGGATCGCTCGGCATCGGCGACGAAGCACACGCGGCAGGCGGGCATGCACCGTACATCGCCGAGCGTGAAGGGCGAGTGCTCGGCGCGCAGCACTTCACTGAACGCGCCGCTCGCGGTGTCGAGCCGGAACAAGATGTCGAGTGAGCCCACGCTGTTCGATGCCGTAAAATAGCCCAAAGAGCCGAAGATCAGCTGTCCCGGGCCAGCATAATCGAGCCCAAAGCCGACCGGGTTCGGACCGAAGGTCGCGGCGCTCAGCACGTTTTTCAGAGAGAGCTCCTGATCGAGATCGACCAGCGCAATACCGGACGCGCCCAAAGCTGGCGGCGCATCGCTCAGATCGGCACCGGTGCACGCGACAGCAAGTTCCCCGCCGTCAGGCGAGGCGGTGAGCACGTCGCAGCCTTTCAGGCCAGCGAGCAAAATCGTGGCGCGGATCGAGTCCTGCTCGGGATCGAGTTCGACCAGCCGCGACACGGTCGCGCTGGCGTAGTCGGCAGCATAGGCCGCGAGCACGACGAACACGCGCTCGCCCACGCGCACGAGCCGGCTCGGATGCGGCGTGAAGCGAGCGGGTTCACCGCTGAGCGCGGCGCCGAGGTCGATGCGACCCATCACGGCGGGCAACACGGGGTCGACCAGCAAGATGTCGCCGCCTCGATCCCACGGCTCGCGTCCCGGGTTTGGATTCGTGTCGTAGCGCGCGACGTAGGCTTTGTGCTCGGAAAGCTGGAGATAGTCGTGCGGGTTCGCGGAGAAGCCCGTGCCGACCGGAAGCTCCCGAACCGGGTTCGCGCTCGCGACGTCGATGAAATGGAGCACGCCTTTCGGCGTGCGATCGAGGATCACGATTTCGGAGCCGCTGCTCGAGCTCCACGGCGGGGCGGCGTCACCGCCGAGAGACAGCGCAAATCCGCCCGACGCGGCACTCGAGCTGGCAAAGGACGGCGATAGCACACTGCCGTCGAAGCCGAGCAAGCTGACGTTGCTCGATTGGTAGTCCGACTCCACCACGACCACGCCGCGCCCGCACTGATTGGGAGCCACCTGCGTCCCTTGCGCGTCGGCAGTGACGCGCGGCGCGCCGCAGGCGACGGCGGCGGCAAAAAGCAGGCACCCGAGAAGCCGACGCGAGCCGAAGGTCATGGACAACTGGCGTGCACAATCGACACCGCATCCAGATCGAACGAACCGGCGGTCCCGGTTTGATCGACGCGGTCGGTGATGCGCACGAAACGCACTTCTGCGAGACCGAGGTCCGCCAAATCGAACGCGTCACCGCCCGCGACCGCAGGATCGGTGGGATCGGTCGAGTTATCGTCGGCGTTGGCGAGCACGGCGTGCCAGCCGGCGCAGCTGCCGTACGGGTACGCCGTGGCCGTGCACGGGAAGCCGTGAAAGGTCTGACCGTCGTCGCTCACCTCCACCGTGCCGAGCTCTGCGAACGGTTTGGTTGGGTCGCCGTTCACGTAAAATGGGTTCTCGAACACGATGAAGTCCGGCCCGGGGCGATCGACGATCGCGCTCGGCGCAAATCCGAGTGTGATCGAGCCGCCATTGCCGAGCGTGGCCACGTCCAGTGAGCCGTGACTCTTGCCCCCACCGCGCGGCGGACCGAGCACGATTTGCGGCAGCTCGCTTTGCCCCGTGGTCGGCCCGGGGCCCGCCGTGAACGACTCGACTGAGGTAGCAAAATGCGAGACGCAGGCATCCGCTGCAGTTCCGCCCGCCAAGTTCGCTGGAGCTCCGGCCATGGCATCCGGCGCGCCCGCCGCTCCGCCTTCAGCCGCTGCGCCTCCGCTCGCGTCCGCGCCGCCATCGGGGATCGTGCCGGAATCCGCGCCGGCCGCGTCGCCGGCTTCGCTACTCGGCGAGCCGCCGCCATCGCCGGCATCTGTCCGGACCGCGTCGTGCCGCGCCGAGCTGCACGCAGCCAAGAATAAAACCGCTAAACCGACGACTCTGCGCCTGAACCTAAACACTGGCTGACTCCCGAGCGAGCTCGCGCTCCGTGGTTGGAAGCGCCGTCGCGACTCGACCATCGCGGCGACGCGCCTCAGACAGGTCTTCCGACTTCCCTTCCCATTCGCGGGTCGCCTTCCCGGTCAGCGGACCAGTGGCTACTCATGACACGCGAATACTCGGGGTTACGGCGGCGGCTCCGTGCCGGATTTTCACCGGACTTCCCAAGGTGGAACGCTCCACCTCCCCTCGCGGGGCTCCGTAGGCGGGGCAGGCGTAGCCCGACCACCCGGCCTTGGCAAGCTCGCCGAGCGAGGCCGTCACGGTGCGCGCGCGGAAGCTCGGATTTCGGCTAGCACGGGCAGCCGCGCGGCGTGGGTTTCGCTATATGAGCCCTTCCCCATGCCCGGCGTCGCCGTTCCCTCTGCTGGAGGTCCGTTCGCGGCGTTCCGACAACGCGACTTTTGCTTGCTGCAAGGCGGACGCTTCTTGTCCGTCGTCGCCATGCAGATGCAGAGCGTCGCGGTTGGCTGGCAGATCTACGCGCTCACCGGTCGAGCCTTGAATCTGGGGCTGGTCGGGCTCGCCCAGTTTTTGCCGGCGTTTCTCTGTTCGCCCTTTGCGGGGCACGTGGCCGATCGCTTCGATCGGCGCGTGGTGCTCGTGCTCTGTCACACCGTGCTCACGCTGTGCGCGCTGTCGCTCTATCTGACGACGCGCGGTCACGGCTCACCGGTGCTGGCAATTTACGGCACCCTCGCCTGCATCGGCGCGGCACGTGGCTTCGAAGGGCCGTCAGCGCAAGCGTTGGTTCCGAACTTGGTCCCACGCGAGCATTTCCAGAACGCGATCGCTTGGAGTTCGTCGATCTGGCAGGTCGCGGTGGTGCTCGGGCCGGCGCTCGGTGGCCTCGTGTACGGCGAAAATGCCGCAGGCCGGGTGTACGGCGCAGGCTTCGTGCTCGAGCTCTCGGCGATTGCGATCTTGCTCGTGCAACGCAGCCACGGCCAAACGCACCAAACCGGGCGCAGCTTCCGCGACGTGGTCGCGGGCGTGCGTTACGTTTGGCAAAATCGCATCTTGTTCGGCGCGATCTCGCTCGATCTATTTGCGGTGCTGTTCGGCGGCGCGGTGGCGCTGCTGCCCGTGTTCGCGCGCGACATCTTGCACACCGGACCGCGCGGGCTCGGCTTGTTGCGCAGCGCGCCGGCAGTGGGCGCAATTCTGGTGGCGATCGTACTGGCCTATCGCCCGCTGCGCCGCCACGCGGGCGCGGTCATGCTCGGCTGCGTCGCGCTGTTTGGCCTGTCCACGATTGGCTTCGGCTTGTCGCATGATTTCGGCTTGTCGCTCGCGGCGCTCGCGCTTTCGGGCGCGGTCGACATGGTGAGCGTGTTCATCCGCCATACGTTGGTGCTGCTCAATACCCCGGACGCGATGCGCGGCCGCGTCGCCGCCGTGAGCCACGTGTTCATCGGCGCTTCGAACGAGCTCGGCGAATTCGAGTCGGGGCTCACGGCCGCCTGGCTCGGCGCAGTTCCGGCGGTGATCGTCGGTGGCATTGGCACCTGCGTCGTGGTGTTGCTGTGGGCGGCATTGTTTCCAGAGCTGCGCGCCGCCGATCGCCTCGGCGGCGCGGACCCCGAGTGACGTTCGGTCGCGGGAGCCTTTGGATCTGCGACGAAACTGTGCTTTTGTGAGGGCGCTTTGCCTTCCCAGATCCAGAGCTTCGGTGCCTTTGCGCTGCTCGTCGGCGCACTGCTCAGCGCTTGTCATCATCCGCCGCCGGCCGCGCCCGTTACCGCGCAGGCCGCCCCGCCCTCACCGCCGCCGCCTCCACCTCCGCCGCCGAAGTGCGAGGCGTTGAGTGAGAGCTGCGTCGCCACGGACGCGATCGCGCTTGCGATTGGCGCGTCCGGGGCGAGCATCAAGCCACCGCCTGGCTGGAAGTACGCCAAAGAAAGTGAGCGCTCCGTGGCAGTGGGCGCGGACGGGAAGGCGGTGCTGAGCGCGGTCGAGATCGCGAGCGCGGAGCCGAGCGCGGTGCTCGAGGCGCTGGAGAAACAAACGCTCGCCGCCGGGATCGAGAAGGTCCAATTCGATGCGCTGAAGAAGCGCCTGAAGAAACCGCAAATCACGGTCGACGCCAGCGGCACGCCGGTCGATCTGTGGGAGATCAGCAAGTCGACCTCGAACCACGTCAACCCCGAGCTGCGCGAGCAGGGCGTCGGCACGCTCTTGGTATTCGTGGCCAAGCTCGAGCCCACGCGAGTGATCACCGGGCTCGGCTTCGTCGTCGTGCCCGACGCCGAAGCCGACGCCGCGAAAGTCATGGCCGCGGTGCAGACATTGAAGGGCAAACCGTGAGCGCGCCGCAGCCCTTGATGAGCACCGGCGCCATCCTCTCCGGTCGCTGGCAAATTCAAGATTTCATCGGCAGCGGCGATACCGGTGAAGTGTACGGCGTGCGCGACATGCACAGCACCGGCACCTTCGCGCTCAAGCTATTTTGGCCGAACGCGCTGAGCCAACCGGAAATTTGGTCGGCCGTGCAACACACCGCGCGCACCGTGTCCGGACTCGGTGTGGAGGGCATCGCGCGCGCTTACGACTTTGGCATCGACGCCAATTCGGCGCGACCATTCTTGGTCGCCGAGCGCGTGTCCTGGTCTTCTTTGGCCGAGCGCGTGCGACTGCGCGGGCCGCTCACACCGGCTGATATCGCGATCGCGCTCGAGGTGCTCGGGCGCGCGCTCGACGCCGCGCACGCCGCCGGGATCGTGCACCGCGATTTGAAGCCGCAGAACGTGTTCATCTCGCCGGAAAACGCAGCCTGGGTCCGGCTGAGTGATTTCGGCGTGTCGCTGCTGCGTTCGGCTGCGCCGCCTCCGCCGGGTTGGGGCGGCACGGTCGGCTGGGTCGCGCCTGACGGTGCCGATCCGAATGCGCGCTCGACCCCGGCGCTCGACACTTTTGCCATGGGGCTCGTGACATTTTTTGCGCTCACAGGTGGCGCGCTGCACCGCGCCGCCCGCGCCGAAAAGATCGACCCAGGCGCGCTGTGGCAAGAGCTCGGCGCGCCCCTCGGATCCGCGTCGGCGCGCGCACGCGAGCTCGGCGCCTCGCTCGATCCCGCGTTCGACCCCTGGTTTCAACGCGCGGTCGCGGCAGAGCCGCAAGCTCGCTTCGGCTCGGTCGGCGAAATGGCAAGCTCGTTCGTGGCGATCGCGCGCACGCTGTTCGCGCCGCAAAGCGCCAATGCCGTGGCCCTGCCGGGGATCGCGGCCGCCATAGCGCAGCCCTTGGTGTTCCAGCCCGAATCACTGCCGCCACCGGCGGCCCAGCCGCGCCCGGTGGATCCGCCCTCTCGCGCACAGTCTGCACAGGCTGTGGCCGCGCAGAACGCGCAGCAGAGCGAGATCCCGGGCCTATCCAAGCGCTCTGCCGCGCCGTTCTTCATCGGCGGAGCAATCTTGTGCTTTGCGCTGACCGCAGTCGGCGCCGTAGCGCTGTAT
>Ga0207667_10006660_pt1 | contig 13964 bp, 11 predicted proteins | sample KBSCornC52_FD_184301 | JGI IMG/M metagenome (GOLD analysis project Ga0207667, IMG submission 184301) | Corn rhizosphere microbial communities from Kellogg Biological Station, Michigan, USA - KBS Corn C5-2 (SPAdes) (version 2) | ecosystem: Host-associated > Plants > Roots > Rhizosphere > Soil ... | reverse complement strand
AACGTCGCGCCTCTCGCGCGCCGAGCTCGGCGGCGGCTTTGCGCAGTTTCAGCAGACGCTCGCAGCGCAATTGACGAGCGTGTCCACCGTGCAGAATCAGCAGATCGCCGGTTTTGCCACGCGTCTTGCGCAATTGACCGAGATGAACGCGGCGCAACTCGACGCGATGCGCGACAGCTTGCAGCGGCACGCGCACGAGTCGCGCGACGAGCAATCGTCGGCGCTCAAGCGCTTCGGCGATACGCTTGCGCAGCAGCTCGCTCAACTCATCGAGGCGAACGACCGGCGCTTCGGCGAAGTGCGCGCGACGCTCGAAGCGCGGCTCAAGGACATCGAGGCGACCAACGCCGCGAAGCTGGAAGAAATGCGCCGCACCGTCGACGAAAAGCTCCATGCGACCCTCGAGCACCGGCTCGGCGAGTCGTTCAAGCTCGTCTCGGACCGGCTCGAGCAGGTCCATCGCGGGCTCGGCGAAATGCAGACGCTGGCCGCGGGCGTCGGCGATTTGAAGAAGGTGCTGACGAACGTCAAGACGCGCGGCACGTGGGGCGAAGTGCAGCTCGAAGCGTTGCTCGAACAGATACTCACGCCCGACCAATATGCGAAGAATGTGGCGACGGTACCGAAAAGCGGCGATCGCGTCGAGTTCGCGATCAAGCTGCCGGGCCGCATGGAGGGCGGGCCGGGCCAGGGGGCCGCTACGCCGGTATGGCTGCCGATCGACGCGAAATTTCCCCGCGAGGATTACGAACGGCTGATCGATGCGCAGGAGCGCGCCGACGTGGTGGCGGTCGAGGAAGCGTCGCGCGCGCTCGAAGCCCGAGTGCGCGGCGAGGCGCGCACGATCGCCGAGAAATACGTCGCACCGCCCCATACGACCGATTTTGCGCTGCTGTTCCTGCCAACCGAAGGGCTATACGCAGAGGTCCTGCGTCGTCCGGGGCTGACCGATCAACTGCAACGCGACTATCGCGTGACGATCGCGGGGCCTACGACGTTGACGGCGCTGCTGAACAGTTTGCAAATGGGTTTTCGCACGCTCGCGATCGAGAAGCGATCGAGCGAGGTTTGGCAGGTCCTGGGCGCGGTCAAGACCGAGTTCGGCAAATTCGGCGATGTCTTGGCGAAGACGAAATCGCAGCTCGAAACGGTCACGCGCTCTATCGAAGCGGCGGAGCGGCGCACGCGCGTCATGAGCACGAGGCTGCGCGAGGTGGAAGCGCTACCGGGCGATCAAACCGAAGGATTGCTCGGCGAGGCCGATTCGGGCCTACAAGAACCGGACGTCTGAACGCGAGCGTTGTTCTCAACGAAGGGGCGTGGGCCGGGCGGGCTATGCCGTGCCGTATCAACGCAGGCCGTGCCAGGCCTAGCATCGAGCCGGGCCGCGCCTGCTCCAGCTTCTTGTCAAGCGGCGCCGGCGAGTTGCTTCAATGCGTCGTCGGTGATGCGCACGATGCGCCAATCGGGCAGGACCGTCGCACCCATCCTCGTATAGAAGTCGATGGCGCTCTGATTCCAGTCGAGGACCGACCACTCGAAACGCCCGCATTGGCGCTCGACAGCGATGCGCGCGACGCGCCGCAGGAGCGCGGTGCCGAGCCCGCTGCCGCGGAGTGCCGACTGCACATAGAGGTCTTCGAGATAGAGGCCGCGCCGGCTCAAGAACGTCGAAAAGTTATGGAAGTAAAGCGCATAGCCGACGACGCGGCCATGGCGCTCGGCAACCAGCGCTTCGACGGCGGGCCGTTCGCAGAACAGCGCGTCGCGCAGCGACTCCTCCGTTGCGACAAACAAATGCGTGAGCTTCTCGTACTCGGCGAGTTCGCGCATCAGGCCGATGACGGCTTCCACATCGAGCGGCGTGGCGCTGCGAATAACGTCCGCCATCACGCTTCCTCGGGCGCGTCGGACAGGACGATTTCGATGCCGCCAAAACGCCCGGCTACCCAGTTATAGGCGTGGCAAGCGATCCAGAGCAGCACGAATCCAAGAATCGCATTGAGCAGCAGCGCACTGAAAATCGTGCTCAACTCGACCGATCCGTGGCGGACGAATGCGACGAGGATGCCGAGCAGGACGATCGGCATGCTGAAAGTCAAATAGACGAGGATGAGCGCCTTCGCAGTTTGCCCCGGGGCGATCGATAAGATTTGTTTTTTCATGAAAGAGCTCGTGGAGAGACGATGTGCTATCTGGAAATCCGGTGGCATGCGGCCGCACGCCGATTAAATAAGGCCGTCGAAGGGCATGATGTCGACGAGTTCGCCGGCGGCGATGCCGGTTTGGTCGTGAGCGAGAACGATGAAGCAGTTCGCTTCGCTCATCGAACTCAGGACCCCCGATCCTTGCGAGCGCGTAGGTGTGACGTTCCACTGCCCCGTTGCGTCGCGCGTTGCGATGCCGCGCAGAAACTCCGTACGGCCGGCGCGCTTATCGATCGGTACGCGGCTCACGGCGGCGAATTGTAGCGGCGGCGCAGCGTTTGCGCCCGACATCGCGAGAAGCGCTTCGCGCACGATCTGATAAAACGTGACCATAACGGCGACAGGATTGCCGGGCAGGCCGAAAAAGAGTGCGCTGTGCGCGTTTGCGCCTCGCTCGGCCGGCCACAATCGGCCGAATGCGAGGGGGCGGCCGGGGCGCATCGCGAGTTGCCAGAAGGCGACATCGCCGAAGGTGGCCGTCATGCGCGCGGTGAAATCGGCGTCGCCTACCGATACCCCGCCGGAGGTCAGCACGACGTCGGCACTCGCGGCGGCCATGCGCAGCGCGCGCTCGAGCGCTTCCGGGTTATCGCGGACGACGCCGAGATCGATCGCGTCCACGTTCATGCGTGCAAGCATCGCGTGCAGCGTGTAACGGTTGCTGTCGTAGATGCAACCCGTCTCGAGCGATTCTCCGATCGAGCGCAATTCATCGCCCGTCGAGAAAAACGCGACGCGCACCCGCCGATGCACCGCCACTTCGGCCACGCCGAGCGAGGCGAGCAGCCCGAGATCGGCCGCACGTAGGATGCGTCCCGCCGTCAGCGCGGGCTCTGCGCGCGCTAAGTCTTCGCCGGCGCGCCGGCAGTGGGCACCCCGCTCGAGTCGCCCGGCATCGAAGGCGATTTGGGAACCGGTACGCGTGACGCGTTCTTGCGGCACGACGGTATCGCAGCCCGGCGGCATCGGCGCGCCTGTCATGATCCTGACGCATTCGCCCGCGCGGCATGTTGGTTCGAATGGATGGCCCGCACGCGCTTCTCCGGCGACGACCAGCGTGAGCGGTGCAGGGCCCGAGCACCCGCCAAGCGCGGCGCCGTCGAACGCATAGCCGTCCATTGCCGCATTGTCGTGCGCGGGCACATCGATGGGCGATACGACATCTTCGGCCAACACCCGATCGAGCGCGGCGCGTAAAGGAACGCGTTCGGCAACGCGTTCGACCGCCGCCACGTGCGCGACCGCACGTCGGACGATCTCGCGTGCGGCGTCGACGCGAAGCGGGTCCGTGGCGGGTGGGGCGGTAGGGCCGGAAGTGTCGTTGGAAATCGTCATCGAACAATGGACGCGACTGAGCGCCGACAAGCCGTGCGGGGCTTCGCACTGGCCGATTTATCGTTGGCGCTCAGGGTGAACGCCGAACGTTCGTTCGAGATCGGCTAGCTCGTGCGAGGAGTTGGCATTGTAAAACGCGCGCTCGTCCGAAAAAGGCACTTCGACGTGCTTGTGGCGTGCGTACCACGTGCGGACTTTACGCTCGCCGGTATCGAGGTAACTCGCCAGATCGTCGGCCAGGGTGGCCCGTACGACGGCGACGACAGGATGCAGGCACATACGACCCTCGGCATCACACGTGGCCGCGACGGCGACGTCGGCCTGCTCGGTATCGAGTGCGGCAACGAGCCGTGTGGCGAGATCGGGCGGTAGCCTGGGCGTATCGCAGGGGACACAGAGCAGAAGCTCGGTGTGCGTTTCCCGCAGCCCAGCCAGCAGGCCGCCGAGCGGCCCGGGAAAGTCGTTTGATGCGTCCTCGACGACGCGAGCGCCGAAACTTGCGCCCAATCGACGGTATTCGCCGAGGTGACGATTCGCACTGATGAGGAGTGCGTCGACTTGCTGCGCGATGCGCTTGGCGGCGTGAACGGCAAGCGGCTCGCCCGCGAGCCGTTGCAGCCCCTTGTCGAGCCCGCCCATGCGCGTACCGCGGCCCCCAGCGAGGACGAGGCCGGTAATACGCGAGCGCGTAGGCTGATCCATGATCCGGTTTGGCGGTTAACCGCCGATGTACGACATTTCGACGCGCGCGCTGCCTTTGGATGCAACATCGGCTGCGGCGCTGCCGCGCAATTGAGAGTAACGGTCCTCGCGTGCCTGCCAGATTCGGCCGATGGCCGTAGCAATCTCGCGGTCCGCGGCGCCGCCGCGTAGGAGTGCACGTAGATCGTGTCCCGTGGACGCAAAGAGGCACAAGTAAAGTTTGCCTTCCGTCGACAGGCGGGCGCGGGTGCACGTGCCGCAGAAGGCCCGAGTGACGCTCGAAATGACGCCGATTTCCCCGCTGCCGTCAGCATAGCCCCAGCGCTGCGCCGTTTCGGACGGCGTATTCGCTTCGAGTGGGGCGAGCGGAAAGTGTTCGGCGATACGCGCCACGACATCGGCCGACGGCAGCACTTCGGCCATGTTCCAGCCGTTGGACGTGCCGACGTCCATGTATTCGATGAACCGCAGCACCGCGCCGGAGCCTTTGAAATGCCGCGCCATCGGCAAGATCTCGCGGTCGTTCGTGCCGCGCTTGACGACCATATTGATCTTGATCGGCGCGAGTCCGGCCGCCTGGGCGGCTGCGATGCCGTCGAGGACGGCGCCGGGGGCAAAGTCGGCGTCGTTCATGCGCTTGAACAGTGCATCGTCGAGCGCGTCGAGGCTAACGGTGACGCGGGTCAGGCCGGCCGCTTTCAAGTCGTGTGCTTTGCGCGCAAGCAGCGAGCCGTTGGTGGTCAACGTGAGGTCGAGCGCCCGTCCATCGGGCGTCGTCAGGGCAGCGAGTCGCTCGATGAGCTGCTCGATGCCTTTGCGCAGCAGCGGCTCGCCGCCCGTGAGTCGAATCTTGTCGACGCCATGTGCAACGAAGACGCGCGCGAGCCGCTCGATTTCTTCGAAGGTGAGCAGCGCGCTATGCGGAAGAAACGGGTAGTCGCTGCCGAAGACGGTGCGCGGCATGCAATAGACGCACCGGAAGTTGCATCGATCGGTGACGGAAATACGCAGATCGCGCAGTGGCCTCGCGAGCGTATCGGCTAACGTCCCGCGCGGAGCGAACGGCGTGCCGGCAACGTCGGGCGCGGCGCTGACGTTGGCGACTGGAATGATGCGTCGGGACATGACGAGGCAAAAAACGGGCAGAAGCCCATTCTAACGGAACCGGGCGCGGATGGCGGCATGGCCCGCCTGACGGCGCGGATAACGCGCAAACGACAAGGCAGATCGACCCTGTAGGCGCTCGTTCCGAGCGTGCATGGGATAGGCGCATTATTGCGGGTCGGATGAAAAAAAGCCCGCCACTGAGGGCGGGCTCGTCGATCCGGGCAGGCGCCGCGGCGCCTTAGCTTACGGCTCTCAGGCGTCCTTACGCGTTTCGATTTGCTGCATCGGCGCTTGATCGACGCTAGGCAGCGGCTTGCGCTCGCGCGGCACGTGGGTCGGGGCCGGCGCTTGCGCAGCGGCTTCGCGTGCGGCACGCAGTTTGTCCGCATCCGTGTTGACCCAGACCAGGCCGGCCGATTCGAGCATCGGCTGCAGATCGCCGATGGGCAACCCGTTCGCACGCGGGCGCTGCGCGACAGCGGCCTCGAATGCTGCCGGGCGATGCGCGACTTCCGTCACGGCGCTGGCTGCCTCGACGGGCGCCGACGCGGCACTCGCCACCGGCTCCGCCGATACTGCCGGCGCGGCCTCTGACACCGGCTCTGACACCGGCTCGGCCTCGGTAGCCGGCGCCGGCGCCCGTACTGCGGCCGCTTCCGTTACTTCGACGTGCGGCACGTGCGTGAGGGCCGATTCGGGTTCTGCGGCAACGGGAGCAGGCGCGGCCGGTGCAGCGGGTACCGCCGCCGGATGTTCCGCGGGGGCGGCTGCGGCTTGGGCCGGTGCCGGGGCAACGGGCGCCGCAGGGGCAAGGGCCGGTGCTTCGGGCAGCGGGGTCGCGACCGGTGCGTGCATCGGCACCGGCGTCACTGCTACGTGCTCGGTGTGAGCTTGCGCGCGCGGTTCCTCCGTGGCTTGCGCCGCAACCTCGCGCGGCTCGGCGCGCGTGTCGAGGGCCGCTGCCGTTGCCGCTTCCGGCGATACGGCCGCTGCGTTGCCTTCGGCTTCTGCCACATCGGCAGCCAGCGTCGCGTTCACGCCTTCTTCCTCGCGCTCGCGGCGACCGCCTCGACGGCCGCGACGGCGGCGGCGGCGCTCTTCGCCGTCCCGCGCCGTTTCCTGCTCGGGCGCCGGGACGCCGGCGGCAATAGCGTTTTCGGCGGCCTGCGTGTCAACGAGGGCGGCCGCTTCGGCCGCTACTTCCGGTTGTGGCTTGCGCCGCTCACCGCGTTCGGGGCGTTCCGCGCGCTCCTGACGCTCACCGCGTTCGACCCGCTCACCGCGTTCTGGACGCTCGCCGCGTTCACGACGCTCTTGGCGCTCGCCACGCGGTGTTGCTTCGACGGTCTCGGCACGCTCTTGTCCGCGTTCGCGACCCTCGCGGCCCTCACGGCCTTCGCGACCTTCACGGCCTTCACGGCCCTCGCGACCTTCACGCGGCTCACGCCCGGGGCGCTGCTGCTGCTGCTGCTGACTGGGGCGTCCGCCGACGGCCGCCGCTTCGGTCCGGCCGGCGCCTTCGCGGCCGCCACCCGAACCGCGGCGATTGCGGTTGCGATCGCCGCCGCGCTCGGTACGTTCACCGCGCTCGCCGCGGGCGGGGCGTGCCGGTTGCGCCGATTCGGGCGCCGGCACAGGTGCGGTTGCCGGCTGCGCGCCGAACAAGCGCTTGATCCAGCCAAAGAATCCGCCGGTGCCCGGCGCTACGGCGACAGCCGGCGCGGCTGCCGTGGACGCCGCTGGCGGGCGTACCGGCGCGCTCGGCGCGGGCCGCTCGGGTGTAATGCCCTTGACGGCCGCTTCCTGCTTCGGCTTCACGTCTTCGGCCCGCTTGCTGTATGCCGTCTCGGATTCGAGTTCGCGAGCGGCTTCCTCGGTCATCTTCCAAGAGGCGAGCGGCTCGTCCAGGCGTGCGTCATCGTGACGCAGGCGCTCGAGCTTGTAGTGCGGCGTATCGAGATGCTTGTTCGGAATCAGGACGACGCCCACCTTGAAGCGCGACTCGATCTTGTTGATTTCCTGGCGTTTCTCGTTGAGCAGGAAGGCGGTCACTTCGACCGGCACCTGGCAGTGGATCGCCGCGGTGTTTTCCTTCATTGCTTCTTCCTGAATGATCCGCAGCACTTGCAAAGCGGACGATTCGGTATCGCGAATGTGTCCCGTGCCGTTACAGCGCGGGCACGTAACGTGGCTGCCTTCGGACAGCGCGGGGCGCAGGCGCTGGCGCGACAACTCCATCAAACCGAAGCGCGAGATCTTGCCCATCTGCACGCGGGCACGGTCGTGCTTGAGCGCGTCTTTCAGGCGTTGCTCGACTTCGCGCTGGCTCTTGGCCGATTCCATGTCGATGAAATCGATCACGATCAGGCCGCCGAGGTCGCGCAGACGCAATTGGCGCGCCACTTCGTCGGCGGCTTCCAGATTCGTGCGCGTGGCCGTTTCCTCGATATCCGCGCCCTTCGTGGCGCGCGCCGAGTTCACATCGATCGCGACGAGCGCTTCCGTGTGATCGATAACGATCGCACCGCCCGAGGGCAGCGGTACCGTACGCGAGTAGGCCGTCTCGATCTGGTGTTCGATCTGGAAGCGCGAGAAGAGGGGAACGTCGTCGTGGTAACGCTTTACCTTGCCGACGTTGTCCGGCATCACGATATCCATGAAGGCGCGGGCCTGGTCATGAATTTCGGTCGTATCGATGAGGATTTCGCCGATGTCGGGCTGGAAGTAGTCGCGGATCGCTCGAATGACGAGGCTCGATTCGAGATAGATCAGCATCGGCTGGCCGCTCTGGCCGCTCTGCGAGGCGGCCTCGATGGCGCGCCATAACTGCATGAGGTAGTTCAGGTCCCACTGCAGCTCTTCGGCGCTGCGCCCGATGCCGGCCGTGCGCGCGATGATGCTCATGCCGTCGGGCAATTGCAGCTGCGCCATCGTTTCGCGCAGTTCCTGGCGGTCGTCGCCCTCGATGCGCCGCGAGACGCCGCCGCCGCGCGGATTGTTCGGCATCAGCACCAGATATCGGCCGGCGAGCGAGATAAATGTCGTGAGCGCCGCGCCCTTGTTGCCGCGCTCTTCCTTTTCGACCTGGACGATGAGTTCCTGGCCCTCGCGCAGGGCGTCTTGAATGCGCGCGGAGCGCATGTCGACGCCTTCCTTGAAGTACTGGCGGGCCACTTCCTTGAACGGCAGAAAACCATGGCGATCTTCGCCGTAGTTGACGAAGCAGGCTTCGAGCGACGGCTCGATGCGCGTCACGATCCCCTTGTAGATATTGCCTTTGCGCTGCTCGCGCCCGGCGGTTTCGATATCGATGTCGATAAGCTTTTGCCCATCGACGATGGCAACGCGCAGTTCTTCCTGCTGCGTTGCGTTGAACAGCATGCGTTTCATTGAACGGCTCCAGAGCGGCGTCGCTGCACGCGCCCGGCCGGATTGACGCCGGTCGGACGACGCGAGGGTGGCGCGCCGCGTCCTTATTGTGTTTTCACCAGCACGCGGGAGCGGGAACGATGGCGGGGAGAATTGCCTGAGAGGACTCGGGATGGCCGACGAGGGCCGCGAGCCGCATGGGCGCATGCGAACACGGCTTCAAATAACGGCGTCGCACAGAGCGCGCAACGAGCGCTCGGGTGCCCGCCGCGCCCGGCGCATCGTTCGATGCCCATGCCGAAGCGGGGAAAGCCGCGCCGCGTGTGGCGGCGCGAAGCCCGATACATGCTCGACCGCCGCGCGGCGTGTCTCGCCAATTTTTTGACGTCGCCGAAAGTTCCGCTTCACGCGGAACGCAAAGGGCGCTCGCCGTAGGTTTCGCAATCCGGGGAGCTCGGCCTCGCTCGACCTCGCGCGATACCGCCAAAGCTCACCTGATGAATTCTTTTTTACCAAAATTCCGTTACTGTCGGTGTCGACCGGACCGAACGCGCCTGCGGGCGACGTCCCTGCCGCGATGAGCACCGTGCGTGCAACTCGTTGCTACTCGATTTAGGGCGAGCAACCGGCCCTTGGGTACAGCCAAACAAGTAAAATAACAGGTTCCTGCTTCACCCTGCGCAATCCGGACGACAGGCCGCGAAAAAAGGCGGCACGCACGGACGGCTGGGGCAAATTATATTCAGAATGAATGAGTTAGGCAAAATATCCCAGAAATCGGTCGCAGCCGACCAAGTATCGATGATACAGGTGGATGACGGCGCCGCCGGGCAGCGCATCGACAATTTTTTGCTGCGCGTCTGCAAAGGCGTCCCAAAAAGCCACATTTATCGGATCCTGCGTAGCGGGGAAGTGCGCGTCAACAAGCGGCGCGTCGATGCGAAGTACCGGCTCGTCGTGGGCGACATCGTGCGCGTGCCGCCCGTGCGCATCGCGCAGCCGGACGCATTCGCGGCCGAAATGGCCATCCCGGTGCCGGCGGCGAACTTCGAGGTGATTTTCGAAGACGAGCACATGCTCGCGATCAACAAGCCGGCCGGGGTGGCGGTCCACGGCGGCAGCGGAATAGCCTTCGGGGTGATCGAGCAAATGCGCGCGGCGCGCCCGCTTGGCAAATTCCTCGAACTCGTGCATCGGCTCGATCGGGAAACGTCGGGCGTGTTGCTGCTCGCAAAAAAACGGGCGGCCCTCGTCGGCTTGCACGAACAAATTCGCGAGAACCGGATGGACAAGCGCTATTACGCCTGCGTCCATGGCGAATGGGCGAGCGATTGGGGCCGGCGGCGCGCCGTCAAGGAGCCGCTTTACAAATACCTGACGCCCGAGGGCGAGCGGCGCGTGCGCGTGCAGCCGGACGGGCTGCCGTCGCACACCGTGTTCAACCTCGTCGAACGCTGGCCCGGCTATGCGCTGATCGAGGCGGAACTGAAGACGGGGCGCACGCACCAGATCCGCGTTCATTTGGCGCATCTGGGGCTACCGATCGTCGGCGATGCAAAATACGGCGACTTCTCGCTCAATAAGGCGCTCGCGCGCGCCAACGCGCGGCCGTCGTTCAAGCGGATGTTCCTACATGCATTCCGCTTGCGGCTGACGCATCCCATCACGGGTGAGCCGATGGAGCTCGCCGCCCCGCTGCCGGACGAATGCCGGCGCTTCCTCGACCAACTGACCGCCTTGCGCAACGAGACGCAACCCGATGCCCCGACAGCAATTTGACCTCATCGTCTTCGACTGGGACGGCACGCTCATGGATTCGACCGCGCATATCGCGCGCAGCATCCAAGCCGCTTGCCGCGATCTCGGCTTGCCCGTGCCTGCCGACGAAGCCGCGCGCTACGTCATCGGCCTCGGTTTGCGCGATGCGCTGCAGATCGCCGCGCCCTCGCTCGATGCAGCGGACTATCCGAAGCTGGCCGAACGCTATCGCTATCACTATCTCGTTAAGGACGCCCAAACCGAGTTGTTCGCAGGCGTGCGCGAATTGCTCGACGAACTGCGCTCGCTCGGGTATCTGTTGGCCGTCGCGACGGGCAAGAGCCGGGTCGGCCTGAATCGAGCGCTCGACGAGGTGCGGCTCACGAGCATGTTCGACGGGACACGCTGTGCGGACGAAACCTTCTCGAAGCCGCACCCCGCCATGCTGCAGGAACTCGCGCGCGAGCTCGGACAGGCACTCGAACGCACGGTCATGATCGGCGATACGACGCACGATCTGCAAATGGCGACCAATGCGGGTGCCGCCGGGGTCGCGGTGACCTACGGGGCCCATCCGGCCGACGCGTTGGTAAAGCTCGAGCCGCGCTTCGTCGCGCAGGACGTTGCCGGATTGGCCGATTGGCTGAGGCTGTACGCATGAGCACCGGCGAGCGGCAATCCGTGCGCGTGTGCGCTGCCGAGGAGCTTGTCGACGGCGGCAACGGGGTGCGCCGGGCTGCCCGCTATCTCGACGGCGATGCCGTCGTCTTTTTCGTGCGCTACGAGGGGCGGGTTCATGGCTACCTGAACCGGTGCGCGCACGTCCCGATGGAGCTCGATTGGGTTGAGGGTCAATTCTTCGAATCTTCAGGCTTATACTTGATGTGCGCCACCCATGGCGCGATTTATGCTCCGGATACGGGTCGCTGCGTCGGTGGTCCGTGCCGTGGTGCGCGGCTGCGCACCGTCGAAGTCGAAGAGCGCGACACGCCTGAGGGGCGCGCGGTTTTCTGGCTGCCCGACGACGGCTTGCAGCCCGCACCCACCGCGGCCCCATGACTTCGACGAAATTCCTTCCATAACAACGACCGAGCGACCGAGCACTCATGGCCGACCAACACACGCCCGAACCGCAGCAGCCTTCCGAGCCGCAATTCCAATCCGAACCGCCACTCCCGCCCCAAGCGTCTGCGCCGCCGCAGGCGAGCGTCCCTGCCCGAGAGCCCACTTGGGAGCGCGCGGCGCTCGAGCGGATCGCGCTGGCGGCCATTCATGAGCAGCGGGCGGCGCGACGCTGGAGGATTTTCTTCCGGTTCGCGTTTCTCGCCGTCTTGCTGCTGCTCGTGTTCAGCGTATACAACGCGTCGCACAAGACGGTTGCAGCGACGGGTCGTCATACCGCGTTAGTCTCGCTCGAGGGCGAAATCGCCGCCGATCGGAACGCGAACGCCAAGGACATCGATCGCTCGTTGCGGCGTGCGTTTGCCGATGCCGATTCGGTCGGCGTTATTCTTTACATCAATAGTCCGGGGGGCTCGCCCGTGCAGGCCGGCATCATGAACGCCGAGATCCGTCGGTTGCGCGCGAAATATCCGGCCAAGCCGCTGTATGTCGTCGTCGGCGATATGTGTGCATCGGGCGGGTATTACGTCGCCGCGGCGGCGGACAAGATTTTCGTCGACCGTGCGAGTATCGTCGGCTCGATCGGTGTTCTGATGGACGGCTTCGGCTTCACCGGGCTCATGGACAAGCTGGGCGTGCAGCGGCGGCTGCACACGTCGGGTGCGAATAAGGGCTTCTTCGACCCGTTCTCGCCCGAGACACCCGAGATGGATGCGCATGCGCAGGTCATGCTCGATCAAATCCACCAGCAGTTCATCGATGCCGTGCGGCAGGGCCGCGGCAAGCGCCTGCACGAGACGCCGGACCTTTTTTCAGGCCTGTTCTGGACCGGCGAAAAGAGCGTCGAACTGGGCCTAGCCGACGGCTACGGCGATACGGGCCACGTGGCGCGCGACATCATCAAGGCGCCCGAGATCGTCGATTACACCGAGAAGGAAAGCATTTCCGATCGCATTGCGCGCAAATTCGGCACGGCCGTCGGCGAGGGTGCGATTCGCGCGCTCGCGCCTGCCCGTGTGCAACTGCACTGAGCGGGGGGCGCGGGCCCGCAGTCAGTTCGCCAGCATGAGAAAGATCGCCGGCCGTTTGTGCAGGTCGAATGCGCCGGCGTGTTTTTTCCACTCGCTGGCACCGCGAGTGGCGATCCGCTCGGACTCGAGCGTCAGATCGACGGCGACGGTAACGAGCGTCGACGGCGCGCAGCTTGCGGTCAGCGCATCGAGCAGCGCGCGGTTGCGATACGGCGTTTCGATGAAGATCTGGGTCTCGCGCCCCTTGCGCGAGCGCTGCTCGAGTTCGCGCAGCGTCTTTGTCCGTTCGGCCGGATCGACCGGCAAATAGCCGTGGAAGGCGAAGCGTTGGCCGTCGAGCCCGGAGGCCATGAGTGCGAGCAGGATCGAGCTGGGCCCGACGAGCGGTACGACCTTGACGCCGCGCTCATGCGCCCGGCGTACGAGCAGTGCACCGGGGTCCGCCACGGCCGGGCAGCCTGCTTCGGACACGAGCCCGCCGTCCGTGCCGGCCAGGATCGGCGCCAACAGGCGGTCGATCTCGGCGGCCGGTGTATGTACGTTTAATTCGCGGATCTCGATTTCTTGGATCGGCCGTGTCACGCCCACACGCTTGAGGAACGCGCGCGTGCTTTTAGCGTTTTCCCCGACGAAATAGGAGAGCATGGCCGTGCGCGCAATGACGCCGGCGGGCAGGATCGCGGCCAGCGAGGCAGCGTCGCCTTCGCCGAGCGCATTCGGGATCAGATAGAGCGCGCCGCTCATTGCGCACCTGCCGAGGCCGAGAGAAAAAACGGGTAGCCGGCCGCGCGCAGCATGCGCGTGAGCGCGATCAGCGGTAGGCCGACGAGCGCGGTCGGATCGTCCGAGTCGATTGATTCCAGCAGTGCGATCCCGAGCCCTTCCGACTTCGCGCTGCCTGCTACGTCGTAGGGCGTCTCGAGGTGGAGATAGGCGTCGAGTTCGGCGTCGGGCAGGTCCCGAAAGCGCACGCGCGTCACGACATCTTCGGTTTGCGCGATGTCCCGTGCGTGGTCGAAGAGGCATAGTGCACTATGAAATTCCACGACGCGGCCGCGCATCGCACGCAACTGCTCGAGGGCTTTCTCATGGCTGCCCGGCTTGCCGATTTGAAGGCCGTCGAACGTGGCCACCTGGTCCGAGCCGATGACCAGTATGGGTGCCGGGTCGCCCTCGGCGGTCGTCTCGCGGGCCGCGACGGCACGCGCCTTCGCTTGGGCGAGCCGCAAGGCAGTGGCGGCCGGTGCTTCATCGGCGCGCGGCGTTTCGTCGAGCGCCGGAACGGCCACGTCGAACGGAATGCGCAACCGCTCCAGCAAGGCACGGCGGTAGG
>Ga0207667_10006659_pt1 | contig 13964 bp, 11 predicted proteins | sample KBSCornC52_FD_184301 | JGI IMG/M metagenome (GOLD analysis project Ga0207667, IMG submission 184301) | Corn rhizosphere microbial communities from Kellogg Biological Station, Michigan, USA - KBS Corn C5-2 (SPAdes) (version 2) | ecosystem: Host-associated > Plants > Roots > Rhizosphere > Soil ... | reverse complement strand
GGTGTATCGCATGAATTACAACACGGCGATCAGATCGAACTCGGCGGCGCAGCTATCCTTGTTTTTTTGAAGTCAGAAGTCTGAAGTCAGAAGTCCGATGTCTGCTGTCTGACATTTTCCGACTTCTGACCTCCGACTTCCGACTTCCTATTTCACAGCTCTCGCACAAGCAAGTGTATCAAAGCAATCGCGGAAATGAACGATCATTTCGTTATCATCAAATTCAAACGTCATGGCAAAAATGGTCCCAAAGCGTTTGCCGGTTTGTTTGGCGGTTGCATTAAAATGACCGGAGGCAATAACCAGGTTACCATTTTCAAGAATGTGTTCTACTGAAAATTCGCTCATGTCGAGACAGTCATCCAGTTTACCAAAGAATTCTTTGATATCGTCTTTTCCATGATAAATGCCTGAAAAAGGTACATCGGGCTGACCCATTACTTCCCATATGCAATCTCTGCTCAGGGAGTTCAGAACGGAATTGATGTCACCTCTTTTGTAACAGTCATACAAGTCATTAACTTTTTGCCCATAATGCACTAACGTTTCCATAAAAAAGTTTTTTAGGTTAAAAAATGGGATTCCATCTATCTGTTTGCACAGAAGGCATTTGTAATACGTTAATGTGGGATCAGAATTTAAATATCCATGGTGTGCGGAGTGACCAGAGAACGGTGTAAGAAATATTGGAACAGGATAATAGTATGCTGTTATATAAATATACTACATAATAGAGCCGATCAGTGCAAACAGCAACAGGTTTATTTTTGACCGACCGTATTTAACACAGGTTATTTAACCGTTAAATGATCGTAGCTTATACCGTAAAATATTGTTTAATACACTCCGTATAAAGTAATGAATGATGTGTATATAGAACAGTATGCAACAATTCTGTGTCTCTCATATCTTAAAAAAACAAATAAATTATTTTCAGTTTTTTGTTAAACATTTTTATTTTTCGAACGAATATTTTAACTTACTACTTGATTGTGATTAACACCCTGAAACTTCCTTCTAAGAGAATACAGTTCTCTCTCTGATTAATAGTATCCGGTACCAATTAAGACTCTGTTTAGATTGAATGTTTGCTGATTGGATGAAAAGCATTTGTTTTTGTTAGCGTAAATACCCTCGCGTACTTACCTGATTTGTATTGTTTACTGTTATACCTCAAAAAATGACGACTAAAAAACCATTTATTTTAATCGCAGATGACGACCAGGAAGACCGATTTTTATTACATACAGCCTTTGAAGAAATAGGTCGTTCCAATGATATTCTCCTTGTAGAAAATGGAATGCAGGTGCTTTCGTATCTCGATGCTTCTGCGCATCAGCAAAACATGCCTTCTTTAATTGTGCTTGATCTCAATATGCCTATACTGGATGGTATGGAAACTTTGTCGCGCTTAAAAGCCCATAATGTATACAGAGATATCCCTGTTATTATTTATACTACTTCCATTCATGAGGTGGAAAAAGCAAGATGTTTGCAGATAGGCGCTGCTGATTTTATAAAGAAACCCGCTCGTTTTCAACAGACTATCTCTGCAGCAAAGTTTTTTCATGAATCAGCCAGCGGTGGCCAGATGACAACAAACAAGCAGCTTACTTAGCGTCCTTTGCGGATTCTCAGCGTCCTTTGCGTTCCTCTTTTGCGTCGATTTTAGTAACGCAAAGGAAATACTTCTTACTTCCGACTTCAAACATCGGACCTCAGACCCTGGCGCTCTCAAAAACCGCTTCTATCACTTTCATATTGTTAACGGCATCCTCCAGTGGAGTAGGGACCGGTTTATTATTCAACACGGCCACCGAAAACAGATCGCCCTGAAGGGTATATTGATCAACAGGCTCAAACGATATTTCCTCTGATCCGTTTTTGGTGTGCAGCCATAAGCGGGTAGCTGACAAGGGTGGTGCATTAAACGGGATCTCTATTTCAATTCTTCCTTCAGTACCCACTATATTTACCCGCTGGTAAGGCATAAGCTGGGTTGAACAGGTAAAGCATGATGTTCCGGCAGAAAATTCCATCACGCCCGATGCCATCGTATCAGTTCCCAGCACCGGATCAAATTCTACAATTGCTTTTACCCCAACCGGCTCGCTGTTAAATATAAAGCGGGCAAGGGAAACACAGTAACAACCGATATCCATCATTCCGCCACCGCCCATTTCGGGTTTATTCCTGATGTTATTGGGATCAATATTGTAATATGAAAAGAAGGAATGAATAGTTCTTAACCGGCCTATTTTTCCGTTGTCAACCAATTCTTTTGCACGAACCCATTGTGGATGAAAACGGTACATAAATGCTTCCATTACTTTTACTGTCGGGTTTGCCTGTGCCACCTGCAACAGCCGGGTCGCCTCTGCCGATGAAAGTGCAATTGGTTTTTCGCATAATACATGCTTGCCTGCCTGCACACATTTAACAGCCCACTCAACATGCATATGGTTCGGCAGGGGAATATATACTGCATCAATATTGGGGTCGCTTATCAGTTCATCGTACGACCCGTAAACTACCGGTATTTTTAACCGTGAAGCTACCTGTTCTGCCTGCGCTTTATTACGCGAAGCAATGGCCACAATATCACAATATTTACCGGCCTGCATACCGGGAATTACTTTTTCCCGGGCAATTTTAGCAGTACTTAAAACACCCCAGCGAACTTTTGTCATGATTATTTATTTGTCGTGAATCGGCAATCGTGAATCGGCAATTATTGCCGGATCAAATATAAAGAAACCCTAAAAAGAAAGGTGAATCATTCATTTAGTTAAGAATGATTCACCTCCTAATTATTTGCTTAGTAACGCTGAGCGAATCCGATAGCTATCGGATCGAAAGATTGCCGATTGCCGATTCACGATTGCCAGCTGCCTACTGATTATCCACCTGTGCTTCAATTACACTTTGAACAGAAGCCGGTATATTCGACAACAGATCATACCCTGTAGCAGCTTCAATAGCATCTACAGAAGTACGGTATTGCTTCCAGTCGCTGTTAATACTATTGATATTAGGTGTGTTTACAGCTATAACGCGTGTAGAAGTAGTAACCCTGCTTAAATCGCCTGAACCATTTGATAAAACAACCACTACCTTCCAAACATTCGAAGGTACATTCACATGACCGTTATCTACTGAATTCAGTGTGCCGCTGCTGCCGGTACCACCGGTGCCGTAAGAGCCCATGATAATATAAACTTCGTTGCCGGCTGTTACCAGCGTACGAATATAACTCTCCATGTTAGCCCATGTTTGCTCGTTATTATTGGGAGCCTGAGGGATCATATTCGTCATTAAAAAAGTAGCAGAGTTGGCAGCAACTGTTGAGGTGCGGTCGGCCGAAGGACAGTTATGTCCGCGATCAAACCCACTGCCTGAATAGCTGGTGTTCTGAACATGATACCAGCTTACCGGTAATGTGTTATCGGCTCTGAAATCGTCCTGGCGTGCTACGCTGCCCAGGTCGCTCGACTGTACATGCCAGCTTACCCAGTTGGGTTCGCCGCGGTCGCGGTTATAGGAAAGCGAATAGTAAGTTCTAACCATCAGATAATTGCCGAATTTGGTAGTATCAGCTGTTGCGCTACTTGGGTTTCCCATAAGCATATTATCATCATCTGTGCCGGTGCCACCACCGCCGCCACTGGTGCCCGAAGGATTGATCACGAAATCGTCGATATTAATGCGGTTAGTACCACCACCGGTTTTTACAATCGCAAACCTAACATTACCTGTTAAGTTTACAGTAAATGTTGCTGTTTGCAGGATAGTAGAAGATGTTGTAACGGTGCTGCCTACCTTGGTATAGGTGCTTCCGCCATTAGTCGATACCTGCAGTTCCCACGTACTGCTGCCATCAGAACTGAATACAGCATGTTTTACAGTTACCGTGCTGGCGCCGCCGGTGTAATCAAAATTCATTTCAACGGTTCCCGTATTTCGTATACGGGCTGATTGTGTACCGTTCTTTCTGTCGGTTGATAAATTGCCAATGAGGGCATCGTCGAAATACCAGGAACCAGAACTTAAAGTAACATTGCCTGCAGCATAGGAAGTTTTGGTACCCGATTCAAAGCTTTCGGTAAGAGCAGTCAGTTCGGTTTTTGCGGAAGTTGAATTCGTGCCAGCATTGGTTGCCGGCTCCATGTTCTTCTTACAGGCTGTAAAAAGAACGGTAAAGCATAGCGCTCCTGTAAGGAGTTGGTTTAATCGTTGCATATGGTTTTAGTTTGATGTGACGAAGTACGTTTAAAACCGGCGGCTATAACTTTAAGGAATTATTATTAAAACTTTATACGGCAATTAACAGTTGTGGAGAGCGTCAACTACACTATGCGCGGGCATTCCATCGTTAACAATTCGATAATCTGCAGGAAGATACGATTTTTTAGACTTTTGTTTCCAAATAACACTCTTGTATGAATCGCAGAACACTGTTGAAACAGGCCGGTTTATGGGCAGCGTTAAGCACCTTGCCGGGTATCCGCACTTTTGCCAAAGCGCCTGAAGAAACAACCGGCAACAGAAAAAAAGTAGCCTTACGTTTTGCACATTTAACCGATGTGCACATGAAACCCGAAATGCATGCACCGGAAGGACTTGCGGCCTGCCTGCACCATATGCAATCACAAAAACAGGCCCCGTCGTTTATCGTTAGTGGCGGTGATTCAATTTTTGATGCATTGAAAACACCAAAAGATAAAGTGGATGTACAATGGAGGCTTTGGCACAATATCTTTCATCAGGAAAATTCATTACCAATTGAATACTGCATTGGTAACCACGATTGCTGGGGATATGGTCAGAAGGAAGATCCTTTATATGGTAAGAAATATGCATTGGAGCAAATGCGTCTTTCGGCGCCTTACCGCAGCTTCGATACAGGAGGATGGCATTTTATTGTGCTTGACAGTATTCAGCCAAAACTGATAGATGGCAGCTGGTACAGCTGTTACCTCGATGAGGAACAATTTGTATGGCTGCAGGATGATCTGGCAGCAACGCCCCGCAATAAACCGGTAATCGTTATTTCACATGTACCCATTATGTCCGCTGCAACAGTGGTTGTTGATGATAAAGTGAAAGGGGATGAGCTTGGCTATGTATTAGGACTTGGCTCTATGCACGTTGATGCTGCCCGCATAATCAGCCTCTTTGATAAATTTCCTAATGTAAAATTGTGCCTGAGCGGTCACATTCATTTGTATGGGCAGATCGTGTATAATGGTGTCTATATCAGCAATGGCGCTGTAAGCGGCAACTGGTGGAAAGGTATTCGTTATCGTACCGATAATGGCTACGCCATGGTAACCCTGTATGACGATGGTAGTTTTGACAATGAGTACATTACTTATGGATGGAAGGTCTGATGTCTGAAGTCTGAAATCGGAGGTCAGAAAATGCTGTTTTTCCGACCTCCGACCTCTGACTTCGGACTTCTACTTCCCTTTGGATCCTCTCCTAAAAGCTTTACGTATGCAATAAGAGGTTTAAAGTCCCCTTCGGCAATAACTCCTCCAAACGCGGGCATTTTCATATTTCCAAATTGCTTCGGATTGCTGATATACGATATCATCTGTTCATCAGTATATTTCTGACGTGCCTGCCGCAGATCGCCTACGCCAACTCCTTTTTCACCGTGACACGATTTGCAGCTGTATTTTACATATAGCTTCGCGCCTTGCTCTTTGTCACTCTTTTTGCCTTTATCTGTCTGCCACGAAATAAACAGCGTGGCAGGCAGTACAAAACAGCAGCCAGCAATGATTATTCTTTTCATCATCTATTTGCGGGGTACTTTGTTTTTGATCTTCGGAATCGTTTTAAGGTAGGCATATATGGCTCCTGCTTCTTCATCACTCAGTTCGGAATATTTCGGCATAGGGATCCTCAGTACAGCATTATCTTTATTGAAGCCATCTTTTACGGCTCTTACAAAATCATGCTCCGTCCAGCCGGCAATGCCTGTTTCATCGAAAGTAAGATTGGACGTCAGGATCTTTTCACCGCCCGGTGTTTTCATTTTAAAGCCGCCACCCATATATCTTTTCGATTTCTCCGGCTCCATCACGTTGATCTTTGTTATGCCTGCAGAATGACAATGAAAACAACTCAGGTTGTCTACCATATATCTGCCATAAGCTACTTTGTCTTTAGCCAGATCGGGCCGTTCAATTTTTTTGTCAGAGTAGGGAAGGGGAGAAGAATACTTGCTCAGTCCGAATTTGCCAAACACGCTATAATGCGTTAACGGAGGCGATTCCTTCGATGGCGTTACCAGTTCATCATTAGAGCGCAAAAAAGCAATAATATCATTCAGGTCTTTATTCGCCAGGTTAGGTCGTTGCATGTAAGGCATCAGTTTGCCGTCGCGGGCAATACCTGTACGGATCAGGTAAACCAGTTCACCATCGGTATACTTGCCAATGCCTTTATCGGGGTCCTGCGTAATATTTCTTGAATAAACCTTACCGGCTATTTTAGGTACATCCGACATGCGAACGCCGGTGAGCTTTTTTGTGTCAGGATTATAGTGGCAACCGGCGCAGGTGAGCATAGTAAGCCGCTTGCCTTCCTGTAGTCCGTCTCTGTCTGAACTAACCCTGTAATCAACTTTTTGTGTATTATAATACATTTTGCAGGCTGAGATAGCCACAGAACAGGCTATTCCGCACAGTATAAAAAAGAAAATAACCTGTTTTTGCCGGATGTTTGTCATGGTGTTCGTGTTTCCTGGTTCGCAATTTAAACAATGAAAGATTTGGCCGGAAAATTAAACTCAAAGTGGAAGCTGAAGAATATGATGAAGGTTATAGATCAGGATTTAAACAAGAAAAGGGGCACTTCGTTTAAACATTGGGTTAAAAGAGGGGCTGGATAGACATCCGCCCCCGTTTTAATCCAAAAATACTCTTTGAAAAACTATAATCAATAATTCAAATTGTAAGCCAATCGCGTAGTAAACTACCTTTTGTATATGCAAAAAGTAGTAATGTGAATTAATTTCCTCATTAATGGTAAAAATTACTCCAATTAACTTCCTGATTTGAAAAAGATTCCAGTTTTAGGAAACGTAAATATCGATGCGGTACATCCTTAATGTTTTAACATCAGGCACTTTTCTTCATTACTTTTTCTTTTTTGCTGCCGATGAAATTATCCAGCCATGTTTTAAAATCATAACCGGCGTACTGGGGAAATTCGTTGATAAGAAAGAAAGACAATGCCTCATTAAAGGGCTTGCGCGAAAAGTTAAAAGCGGTTAATACCGGCATGTCGTTAATACTAACCGATTCATAAAAACGCTTCAGCGGCCGGTAAGGCACCTGTTTAAAGAACTGATCGTTCATGAGGTTTTGCACCAGGGTGGGCGATAATGATTTTTCCAGCTCACTTATAATAATATCGGCCGACAGATCACCAGATGTGCTGTTGATCAAATGGGCCATAGAAGGCATGCCTTCACGGGTAAAGAATGCTATCAGGAATTCTTTTACCTGTTCTTCCAGCTCCTGTAACAGGTTCGTGGTGTAAAAAGCATATTGCCTTTTAAAAAGATCGGCTGAAAAGTTTGCGTTCAGTGATTCCACAATGAAACTAACAAGCTGTGCTTCCTGTTTCATTATATTTTCAACCGAAGGAGTCGGAATAAGCGGATTATTACCTGAATAATGCGCCATGGTTTCAAACAGGCGGCTCTTGAAATTCAGCGCCCGATGACCATAGGTAACTGTGATATACACAGGGTATACATCCTCTCCGAAAAAAGGTATTTTATGCTTTACCCTGGTATGCTGGTAAACGCGATATGATACTTTTTCCTTAGGCATTGCTGGTTGTGGGTTCTTAATTTTTTTTACTGCAGAGGCGCGTCAGCGCCTCTGCAGTTTATTGACTAATCCATTTCTTGTCCAACTTTTCTGTATCCCAGATAAAAGAACAGCGGGAATACCAATAAGGTAAGTACAGTAGCCGTACACAAACCTCCGATCACCACAATGGCGAGCGGACGTGAAGTTTCGGAACCAATACCATGCGACAGAGCTGCAGGCAACAAACCAATAGCAGCCATCAGTGCCGTCATGATTACCGGACGCACCCTTGATTTTACACCTTCCTTAATGGCTTCTTCCAGACTATGATGGGTGAACTCATGCTTCTTAACCTTTTGCAGATTGCTTTTGAACACCGAGATCAGGATCACCCCGTTCTGAATACAAATACCAAACAGCGCAATAAAGCCGATACCTGCCGAGATACTGAAGTTCACGCCCGAAAGCAATAATGCGGCAATACCACCAATGATCGCGAATGGCACATTCAATAACACCATGCCCGCATCTTTCACATTACCAAACATCACAAACAGGATCAGGAAGATGATCAGCAGACTCACCGGTACAACCTGGCCCAGTCGTTTACTGGCGCGTTGCTGGTTTTCAAAGTCACCGGCCCATTGCATTTCATATCCTTTCTTTAACTGGATAGCCTTATCTACTTTGGCCTGAGCTTCGGCAATGGTGCTACCCATGTCGCGGCCGCGAACCGAGAATTTCACAGCGCTATAACGGTGGTTATCATCTCTGAATATAATGCTGGGGCCTGTTAACCGCTCGATAGTAGCAATATTCTTAATCGGCACCTGCGAACCGCGGATCGTGGGCACCATCAGGTTACTGATAGCTTCGGCATTATTACGATAGTTCTCTTCGTAACGCAGGCGTAACTGGAATCTCTTTTCTCCTTCATAGATCTGCGACACACCTTTACCACCAATAGCCATTTCAATGATCGCATTGGCGTCGGCTGTGGTTACACCATACAGGGCCATCTTGTTTTGATCAAGGTCAATACGCAATTCAGGCTGACCGATGTTACGTATTACACCAAGGTCTTCAACACCCTTCACATTTTTCATTACATTGTATACCTGATAAGCTGTTTTTTCGGTGTAAGGCAAACTATCACCATAAATTTTCACGCACAGTGAACCCTTAACACCCGATACCGCCTCTTCTACGTTATCCATGATCGGCTGCGAAAAGTTCAGGTCGATGCCGGGAAAAACAGACAAACTATTCTGCATTCTATCTATCAGTTCTTCTTTCGTTAAACCGCTTTTCCATTCTTTTTTGGGATAGATGTCAACATGGAACTCGATGTTATAAAAACCGGTAGCATCCGTTCCATCGTTGGGGCGGCCTGTTTGAGACATTACCTGTTTTACTTCGGGATAAGTAAGAATGATCTTACGCATTTTATTCGCCAGGGCGCGTGAGTCTTCAAGCGATACGCTCAGCGGACAGGTGGCACGAATATAAATAGCGCCTTCATCCAGCTCAGGCAAAAACTCTGATCCCAGGAATTTGAATGAGAACAATCCGATTGCCACTACTGCTATTGAAGTAAGCAGCGCCAGCTTTTTATGTGCATACGTAAAATTGAACAGTCCCATCACACCCTTCGTAATTCCTTCTACAAACACATTGTGTTTTTCACGCACATTCTTACGAAGCAGAATGCTGCTCAGTAAAGGAATAAGCGTGAGTGTTAAGATCAATGCGCCGAGTAAGGCAAAACCAAGTGTCCATGCCAGCGGCGAGAACATTTTACCTTCTACCTTCTGGAAAGAGAAGATGGGCAGCAAACCGGCGATGATGATCAGTTTTGAGAAGAAGATCGCCTTACCCAGTTCGCCACCGGTATTTTTGATCATACCCAGTTTAGATAAGCGGTTGAAACGCTGCATACCTAACTGATGCGACTTTTGATCGAGTAATACGAAAATACCTTCCACCATCACCACGGCGCCGTCAATGATAATACCAAAGTCAATCGCCCCCATCGATAGCAGGTTCGCGCTCATGCCGCGCAGGGTTAAACATATAAAGGCAAACAGTAACGCCAGCGGAATTACAATGGCAACAATCACCGTAGTGCGCCAGTCGGCCATGAAAATAAATACGATCACCGTAACGAAAATGATACCCTCCATCATGTTGTGCAGTACGGTATGCGTAGCAAAATCAATCAGGTCGTCGCGGTTGTAAAAAGTATTGATCTTAACATCTGAAGGCAATACTTTTTCATTCAGGTAATCGATTTTTGCCTGAACCTTTTTTATTACCTCACCGGGGTTTTCGCCTTTACGCATTACGATAATACCTTCCACCACATCATTTTGCTTATCGCGGCCTACCTGACCAAGACGGGGTAGTGCCGATACCTGCACATCAGCCACATCTTTTACCAGAATGGGTGTACCATTGATATTATCAACAATGATATTGTTTATCTCTTCTACGTTATTGATCAAACCTATACCGCGTACAACATATGCCTGTGAGTTGTCGACAATTACATCACCACCCACGTTGATATTACTCTTTGAGGCGGCATTGTATACATCGAGCGGCGTAATACCATACGAGGCCAGCTTTTGCGGGTTTACCTGTATTTCATAGGTTTTAACTTCTCCGCCAAAACTTACCACATCACCTACACCGGGTACACCTAAGAACTGGCGTTCAATTACCCAATCCTGCAGTGTTTTAAGTTCTCTTACCGACTTAGTGGTACTCGCCAGGGTGTAACGGAAAATTTCACCCGTAGGTCCTGTTGGCGGCTGAATATCAGGATCAGCGCCATCGGGTAATTGCACATCGCGCAACAGGTTGTTTACCTGCTGACGGGCGAACGCATCATCTACATCGTCATCAAAAATTACTTTTACTACACTCAAACCAAATACCGTTGTAGAACGTACCGATGTTTTTTTCTGCACCGGGTTCATCGCTACCTCAATGGGAATAGTTACAAATTTTTCTACTTCTTCAGCACTACGTCCCGACCATTGGGTAATGATAGTGATCTGTGTATTGGTAACATCGGGGAATGCTTCGATTGGAATATTCTTGAAAGCAATAGCTCCCCAGATGATCAATATTATCGTGGTTAGGAATATGAATAGCCTGTTCTTGAGCGAAAAGGCTATAATCCGTTTTATAGCTTTATTCATGATTTTTTGTACGGGTTGATTATTGTCAATGTGCAATAGTCAATGGTCAATTCTTTTTCTCATACTTCAGACTTCAGACCTCTGACTTCCGACTTCCGACTACTGCTGATTCAGCGCCTGGTAAATAAATACCTGCGAATTGGTTACTACCTCTTCGCCTTCTGAAAGTCCTTTAACATAAGCCTTGGGATCAGCCCGTTTTACCAGTTGTATTTCTTTTATTTTAAGATCATTGCCCTGTTTTACAACCACATAATTCTTGCTGTTGTCGAGCACGATAGATTGTGAAGGAATGGAAACCATTTTATCGGTGGGCTTTACATTCACTTTCACGGTTACAAACATCTCAGGCTTTAATTCATTGTTGGGATTGGTCATGCTGATCCTCACCTTCATGGTGCGGGTAGCAGGATCAAGTACATTATAGATCTTGTCGATCTTTCCATCGTATTCTTTATCGGGGTTAGCAAGCGTAGTTACTTTAACTGCATCACCCAGTTGAATATGATCGATATCTGATTCGTACACGTTTGCCATGATCCATACGCTCGACAGATCGGCTACAGAAAACAGTGGGTTATTATTATCCTGACGTACCTGCGAATTATTGGTGATATTTTTTTCAATCACATAGCCGCTTATCGGTGACGTTAACACAAACACAGAATTTTTACCACCGGTGATGGCAGATACCTGTTTGGCCCGGTAATCTGGCCATAAAGCTTTATTGTATTCAACCTGTGTAGCCAGGTAATCACGCTCTGTGGCCAGATTACCCTGGTACAGTTCTTTGGTGCTTTCCATGGTCTTTTTGGTGATGGCCACATTTGATTCGGCCAGTGCCACATCGTTCGATACATTGGCTACTTCAGTACTTTGCAGTACGGCGAGCGTTTGGCCTTTCTGAACTTTATCGCCCAGGGCGGCGCTTACGCTGGTTATTTTTCCACTCACAAGCGCATATATTTTAGCCTGATGTTCTTCATTGGCCTGTATTTTACCATTCAGCTTTATCGCGTCTGCAGGTGTTTCTTCGGTAGCTTTTGCAGTTTGAATATTTTTCACAACGCTGTCCCACACGGCATTGGGGTTTCTTGCCGGTTCAGCCTGGTTTGAACTGCAGGCTGTGAAAGTGGCAGCGGCTATTGCGAAAACAGGGATAATTAATATTTTATTGGTGATCATTTCTCGGGATTTTAAAAATTAACGATGGGTTTACCAACAGTGAAGTTTAGGGTTTCAATAGCCTGTATACGGTCGTTTTGCAATTGGTTGTATTGCAGAACATTTTGTTTGTATGAATCATAGAAATCGGTAAACTCCAGCAAACTGATATTTCTTTTTTCGAAGTTTTCGGTTATGCTTTTTAAAAGTTTATCAAAGTCGTTTTGAAAATTGGGGTCAATGGAGCCCAGCATTTTTTCGGTGTTCAGCGCTTTTACATAAGCTGCCTGTACTTCATTCTCCACGGTGGTTTGGGTTTGCTGCAGACTCACTTTACTTTGATCGATATTTAATTTGGCAGCCCTAATATTTCCCTGGTTTCTGTTAAAGAAAGGCAGGTCCATGGCAACGGTTAAAAAAGAAGCATTCTTAACATAGCTTCCCCGTTTATCGAATTGGGCGCCAACAGTAAGATCAGGAACAGCCAGTGCTTTTTGCAGGCTGTAATCCAATTGGCTATACTTTAGATTGTTTTGAGCCAGCTTCAGATCATTACGATTGGCATAGGCACTGTCAACCAAACCGGGCAGATTGTATTGCCTCATCTGAGGCATTGTAGCAGGTGTAACAGTTGCGTCCGGAACGTACCATGTATGATTGTTCTGCAACAGCAACTGCATTTCTGCTTCTATATCATTGAACTGATTTTGCAATGAAGTTTGTTCGGCCTTCAAACTGTATAGCAGCGATTTTACACGTACCACTTCTTTCAGGGTGATTACCCCTTTTGCCTGCAGCTCATTATAATTGGCTGTCAGCTTTTCAAGTGAGGCGATCTGTACCTGATAGGCCGAAATGGAGTTCTGCAGAAAATAAGCCTGGTAAAAATCACTATGCAGAGTTAACCGAAGGGTACGCAGCAGATCATAGAACCGGTTCTCAGCCATAGTGGTATTGGTTTCAGCCAGTTTGATCTGTTTATTACGTTTCCCTGCCAGAATGATCAATTGCTGTACACCTGCAATATATTCCCCTGTTTGACTGCTCACATCCAATACCTTTTTTTCCTGTGGATTCCAGGCAGCGGCAATCAACTGAATATTGGGATTATTGTACACTCTTGCCTGAATAACCTGAGCACGGGCGATGTCGATGTTGTATTTCTCTGCTATCAGAGACAAATTTTTAGCGGCAAACTGTTTTTCCGCATCCTGTAGTGTAATGTGCAACGTATCCTGTGCAGGACAGTACAGGACAGTGCACAGTACGCCTGTAAAAACGAAAAGGAATCTTGCAAGGGTGGTGATTTTCATTTTAAACTGTTTGATTATAGATTTCAATAAGGTTTTGGTTTGCTCATACTAAACACACTTTTATCGTACGGCAGCATCTTTTGTATGTTGCCGGCAAGCATCGTGGTGATCCTGTGCAATAATGAACCGATGATTATTGATTAATGATGATAAAACATCAGCTTTCACCTGCCGCGCCTATGAAAGTTTAGCAGGGGTGGAATATTGCTTCAACAGATTCAGAATGTTGTTATTGCGTGTTTATTGTTATCCCGTGGTTAACGGAATTTTTTACGCTTTGGGAGGAGGGAGTACAATGTTGGTATAGCCTGGTTCAATTTTGTTTTCATTATAAATGGGGAAAGAAGGAGTTGTTTCTTCCCGGATATTTATCTTTTCGTGTAATTCACTAAAAAACGGCTGAAACGCATAGTCAACCATTTTAATGATGTGAAAATTCTGCCCGCTGT
>Ga0207667_10006658_pt1 | contig 13965 bp, 17 predicted proteins | sample KBSCornC52_FD_184301 | JGI IMG/M metagenome (GOLD analysis project Ga0207667, IMG submission 184301) | Corn rhizosphere microbial communities from Kellogg Biological Station, Michigan, USA - KBS Corn C5-2 (SPAdes) (version 2) | ecosystem: Host-associated > Plants > Roots > Rhizosphere > Soil ... | reverse complement strand
TACCGGCGTCCTGATCGCTGTTGGCGCCTTTCAGGCTCGTCGCCGTCGAACGCGCGCGCAGAAGCGCCACGCCACCGCCCGGCACGATACCTTCCTCGACCGCCGCGCGCGTGGCGTGCAGCGCATCGTCGACGCGGTCCTTTTTCTCCTTCATCTCGACTTCGGTGGCAGCGCCTACCTTGATGACGGCCACACCGCCGGCGAGCTTCGCCACGCGTTCCTGCAGCTTCTCGCGATCGTAGTCGCTCGTGGTTTCCTCGATCTGCGTACGGATCGACTTCACGCGCGCCTCGATGCGCTCCTGGTCGCCCGCGCCGTCGATGATGATCGTGTCTTCCTTGCGGACCTCGACGCGTTTCGCGCTGCCGAGATCCTCGAGCGACGCCTTCTGCAGTTGCTTGCCGGTTTCTTCCGAGATGACGGTCGCGCCGGTGAGGATCGCGATGTCCTCCAGCATGGCCTTGCGCCGGTCGCCGAAACCGGGCGCCTTGACGGCCGCGACCTTCAGGATGCCCCGCATCGCGTTGACCACCAGCGTGGCCAGCGCTTCGCCGTCGATGTCTTCCGCGACGATCAGCAGCGGCTTGCCGGCCTTCGAGGTCGCCTCGAGAACCGGCAGCAGATCCCGGATGTTCGAGATCTTTTTGTCGTGCAACAGGATCAGCGCGTCGTCCAGATACGCGGCCTGCTTTTCCGGATCGTTGATGAAGTAGGGGCTGACGTAGCCGCGGTCGAACTGCATCCCTTCGACCACATCCAGCTCGTTCTCGAGCGACTTGCCGTCCTCGACCGTGATGACGCCTTCCTTGCCGACCTTCTCCATCGCGTCGGCGATGATCTTGCCGATCGCCTCGTCGGCGTTTGCCGAGATCGAACCCACCTGCGCGATCTCGCGGTTCGTGGAAATCGGCTTCGACAGTTTGCGCAGCTCGTCGAGCACGGCGGCCACTGCCTTGTCGATGCCGCGCTTGAGGTCCATCGGATTCATGCCGGCGGCGACGTGCTTCATGCCTTCCTGCACGATCGACTGCGCGAGCACGGTGGCCGTGGTCGTGCCGTCGCCGGCCACATCGGCCGTCTTCGAGGCGACCTGCTTGACGATCTGCGCGCCCATGTTTTCGAAGCGATCCTTCAGCTCGATTTCCTTCGCGACCGACACGCCGTCCTTCGTGATGGTGGGCGCGCCGAAGCTGCGCTCGATCACCACGTTGCGGCCTTTCGGCCCGAGCGTCACTTTCACCGCATCGGCGAGCACGTTCACGCCCTTGACGATGCGGGCGCGGGCGCTGTCATGGAATTTGACGTCTTTTGCACTCATGTTGTTGCTCCGGATAGTAGTCGTTGACTCAACGCGGCGCGAACGGCCCGTCGGGCGTTCGCGACCGGCTCAGGATGTCAGGCGGCCTTGCGGGACGCGCCGGTATCGGACTCGAGGACGCCCATCACGTCTTCCTCGCGCATGACGAGGAGTTCGTCGCCATCGACCTTGACGGTCTGGCCTGCGTATTTGCCGAAGAGAACCTGGTCACCGACTTTCACCTGGAGCGCGCGCAGCGTTCCATCCTGCAGCAGCCGGCCGCTGCCGACCGCGACGACTTCACCCTGCTCGGGCTTTTCCGCGGCCGAGTCGGGGATCACGATGCCCGAGGCCGTCGTCCGCTGCGTCTCGATTCGCTTGACGATAACCCGGTCGTAGAGGGGACGAATCTGCATTCTCATCTCCTGAGCGATTGAAGGTTCACGAAAAAGGAATCCGGTTGCCGGGCGTCCTCACACGTAAGAGTCGCCGCCGGGCAGCCGCACCACTGTCTGGCGGATAGCGAAATAGAGGCGCCCATCGCGCCCTTCAAGAGGCGTCAAAACGCCTCTTTGTAACAAATTGTTTCATCGTGGCAGCACGATGCGATGGACCGTACCGAGGCGGTAAACCGTGCGGCCGCGCCCATTCGCGCGACGCGGCACAGGCGGCACAGTACACGGTGGCTCGCGTCCGCCATCGGCGTCGAGCGTGTCGTCCGGCTCGTCGAGCGTGCGCCACACGCCTCCCTTGACGGGCCGGAACAGCCAGCGCACGTAGCCTCGGCGCGCGGCAAGCTGCATCAGCTCGTCGCGATCGGTTTCGTCAACGAGAAACTGCGAGGGGGCGGCCGCGTTCTCGCCATAGTCGCCGAACGCCTGACGGCACGCGAGCGCCTCGGCAGCGCTCGCGCCGATCACGTTGCAGCCGCGCCGCTCGACGCGCTCCACGTCCCATGCGCCGGATTGCCACGCGGCATCGAGCAGCACGGCTTCGACGGTCTCGAAGCTATGCCAGGGTGCATCGATCTGGAAAGCCGAGCCCGGAACCGGCCGCGGCGGAATCTCGACGCCGGGCAGCACGAGCGGTGTCGCGCGCCGGAATCCATGCCAGTGGAGTATCGCGAAGAGCGGGGTATTGACCTGTGCGGCCGCCGTGACCGTGACGGCAAAGAGCGGCATGCGCACGCTGTCCATCTGTTCCCGAAGCATATCGAAAAGGACCATGAAGCCTCCCGGATGACATGTTGCAGGGCCTCTTGAAATTTCCGTTGCTTGCGCTATTTTATGCATCGCTCAGGCAGTCGCGATAAGCGCTGCGTGTTTCGATTTGTTTGTCGGCGGAGCTTTTCCACGGACGGGCGAACTGGAGCGCGTGGTCCGGTTCGTTCTTCGTGAGAGGCCTCCGGTTTCAAGGAGCCAGTCATGAGCGATCTTTTCTTCAGCACGAATCTGCTGGGCGAATTCGACCGCCTGCACCGGCAGATGACCAGCGTCCTTGCTGGCTTTCCCGCGCGCCTGCGCGCGATGCGCAACGAAGTCTTTTCTCCACATCGGCCGCACCGACGACAGCGTCGAGATCACCGCGATCGCTGGCGGCGCTCGACCGGCAGCGACCGATGGATCGCTTGAGCAGGGGTGCTGACGATCAGCGACGTGTGCAAACCGCCAACGCGCGCGACCCGGCACCATTGGCGCCGGCTGTCTCGACGACAACGGCTCGCCGGCGCGCTTCCTCGCGCGAGTACGCCGCGGCGCATGGCGGTGGCGCCGTTCCATACGGCCTGCACGACGCGTCGCTTTTCTGCACCGTGCCCCTGCATTGGGACGATGTCTTATGGGAGACCAAAATGCTCAGCCCGCACGAATTTGCGACCTTGATGCTGGTTCGCCAGGCGCCGGACCAGATCGATATGAATCGCGCCGAGCTCGACGCACTGTTGGAGCGCCAACTGGTGATGCTCGAACATTGCGCCGCAGGCGCACGCCGCGCATACCTGACCGAGAAGGGCAAAACGTTCCTCGATGCGCTGCACCCGAGCGATACACCACGCCGCAGCCGGCAGACCGCTGACAACGGCGGATGATGAAGCAGGGAGGCGGCTACTGGACGCGCTGAGTGATTGACTGCGCGATCCCAACGACAAGCTTTTCGTCGCGCGTCGGGCTAGCGGCAGCCGACATCGTGTGGCCCGCGCCCAGGCGATGCAATGCAGGAGGTGTCGTATGCAAACGGACAACGTCATCGAGTATCACGGCTGCGAGGTCCGGCCGGTGGTAACCGCTACCGGCGGTGGCCGCTACGCAGCATCGGCCATCGTCACCGACCGCGCCGGCGAAACACGCACGCTCGGCGTCGATGGGGACTTCGCCGATGCGCAGGAGGCGCGCAATGAAGCACTGGAACTCGCCGTCGCATGGATCCAGCAGCGCTCGGTCGTGTCGGAGCGGTATGTCAGACGTACCTAGCGTGCCGGTTGGAAACGGAGCTCGCGAGACATTCCATGCATGAACGTGCGCACGAACCACGAAATCGAGCCGATGCAGTCGCGCATATAAGCCGAATGTGCTCACCGGGTACGAATCGCCGATGAAACGACCGGAAAGGAGGGGTTTATAGGCGAATACGACTGGATGTTGACGAGCATACTTGAGATCCCAATGACTAAACCGGGCTCGTCCATGGTGACCCTGAATATGCAAGCGATTGCGTGCGGCAAGACGATTCACGTTGTGCTGATGGCTGATGCCGGGAGTGCCAACGTCTTCGTGATGGACAACGAGAACGGCTCCCGTCAATCGCAGAGCATGAAGGTTCGCCAATACCTCGACGCGGGCATGACCGACGCGAGTGTTGCCCGCCATGTGATCAGTGTTGTCGTGGCGGCGATCGAACGTCGTGGTCACCGATGGGCACACTGAACTTCTGCTTGCTCGTTGAGGTTGATCACGGCTCACGGCAACCGGCCACGGAGGGGGGGCAAATGCTCATCAATTCGACGCGGTTCCGAATAGATCCGACGCCGCGCAGGGCTGACGGAGAATTCATCGCGCACGTGAGGATCATCACGATTCTGGAGGACGGCGACGAGAGAGAAGTGCACGTCAGCGGCGACCTGGCCGGCTTCGATGTGCGTGACGACGCAGTTGCGTATGCGACGAAGTGGGCGGAGGAATGGCTGGCCGCTCAATTTGGCTGAACTTGACGAACGGTAACGCCGCTTCTGCGGCCATCGCGGCGCGCTACATTCACGGCCGCTTCATCTCCTCGCTTTCCATCACTGCCTGTCGCTCTTCGCTTGCGGAAACGGATTCCATCGCATCGTCGACCGACGCCAATGCATACTCGCAGGCCAATTTCGTTTCTTCGATGTCGGCCTCCGGCTCTTCGTCGTCGTTCGGAGGCGGATCGAGCATGTCCCGAAGCATCGTCGCCAGCTCCGGCGTGTCCCATGGTTCGCCTTTTTGACTTTTCCGCTTGATGTAATGACGAATTTCCGCGTCTTGTTCGAGTGTGAGCGGCAGGTGCCGAAACGTGCTGTTCGGGTTGGCGTCAATCATGATGTTGCTCCCGGGTCATGCAGGGTGGATGCCGCGACTATCGAGGGCCCGCACGCGCGCGGCAAACTTCTATTTGCGGAAGCTCGCATCCTGGATTCGCTGGAGGCGAGCAAAAAGCTCATCCATCTGCAGTTCGAGCACCTTGTTGCGCTCGAATCGCAAGCGGAGCTTGTTGAGCTTGACTCGCCAGTACGCGGGATCATTGACGGACGATCGGTTGACGAACGCATGTTGCGTCTTTTCAAGCAATCCGATCGATCGCCTGATATTGGCCAGCTCGTGCTCCACATCGCAGTACCAGCTCATGATTGCCACCTTCCATTCGGGATTTGAAATTATTGTTCGCTGAGCTGCGAAAACTCGTCACGAACTGATGGCGCTCGTGGCGACGAACCGTGAAGATGAGCCCGTTCTTTCCGGATCGCCAACGCATGGCGGGGTGACGCGAAAGGGGCAACGACACGTGCGAGAGAGGGGCGGGGGCGGGGTGAGCAGTCAAGCCGCTTACGTGCACTCGGGCAAATTCATCATACGCGCATCCAACCTCGCGCGCGGGTCTTATTTTTTGTCGCTGTGAAGCTGCGTTCGGCGAGAAATTGGGCTCGACGGGTATCGAGACGAGGCGTGACGTGCGTGAGTGGAATCGGAGTGCGTGACTGTCGGCGCGTTCGTGTCGATCATTGCGATCGTGGCGGCCACATGGTGCTGCGCGCGCTCGCTGTAGGGGGCAAGCGTGTCATACCGCATGGCGCAGTTCGATTCAGCCCGACGCGCGGTTCCGATTCGACGCATGTGTATCCGAGCGTGCGCTGGATATCCGGACCCGGCTCCGGACCAGCAGCAACGCTCCCGTCGGCTTCCGTTTCGACCATCTTTTACGCGTCTTTCAGCCAGGGCATTTCCACGGGTGACACGACCAGTTGCCGGAATTCGCGTTTCAGATCGAAGATGAATCCGACCAGGATCATGGAGTCTGCGTAAGGAATCGGAAAGACATGCGGATTTTCCGGAGTACGCAGGGGGCGCTCGGGTGTGTCCGCTGTCGCCGCGGCGTTCTCGCGAACGCTTTCCAGTTCGTCGGCCATGGCCGGGCCACTGACTTTCAGCACACGGCTACGCAAGTCGCTAAAGGGCTCGATGCGCGCGGCGTCTTCGTGGTATTCGGGCACTTCGTAAATGAACCAGGACATTTTCGTCTCCCATGAGAAGGGGCGCTATTCTAACGCTGCGCGAGGAGCCACCGAAAATCGACCATGTTGTGCGGGGGCGCGGTCGCTGCGAGCCAGCTACCAGCGGCGATTTCTGACGACGCGGGCCGCCGCCGCGGAAGCGTTCTGTCGGCTGACCCAATCATCAGTCGTCAGTGTTCTCGTCCGGAGCGGGCGTCGCAACCATGGTTTCGCGTTTTTCCGCCCATTTCGGCATCGCGTCCAAAGCAGGACACTAAAGCCTGCCCCCAATCCGTTAGACGGTACTCGACTTTCGGCGGCACTTGCGGATACAGCTTTCGCGACACGATTCCATCGGATTCCAGTTGCCGGAGTTGTTGGGCCAGCATCTTCTGAGAAATCCCGGGGATCAATTTCTCGAGGTGGCGAACCTCATTGCATTCCTGGCTTCCCCGCGCGCAGCAACGATTACCGGAACGGAGTATGTGATTGATGGGGGCACGATTCCTACTGCATAGGCATTCGGAAATATGAAGCGGCAAGGTGGAATCGCATCGCGCGGCGTCTTGCGCGCGTGCGCCAGCGCAAACGGGCGCGCCGACGGAAGGTGTGCCGCCTGCCCTGATCTGCGAGCCTATCCAGCCTGTTGGCTCGCCATGCCTTCCATCCATTGCTCGAACGCGGACACCGCGGCATCGTCGGCCCGATCGGCGTTCGTCACCAGCGTGTAGTCGTCGGCGCGCCATACAGGCGATGCGATGGGGCACACGAGGCGTCCTTCGGCGAGATCGCGCCCGATCAGCGGCAGCGACGCCAGCGCCACGCCCAGCCCCTCGATGGCCGCACCCAGTTGAAGATTCACATGATCGAATTCGACATGGCGCGCCACGCGCAGATCGGCAGCGCCCGCTTCCCGCAACCAGTGCGACCAGGCGGAGCGCGTCGTGGCCGAATGCAGCAGCGTGTGATGGCGCAGGTCGGCCACGCTCTGTATCGGACGCTGGCGCAGCAACGCGGGGTTGCAGGCCGGCACGCGCAGGTCGGGCATCAACGGTCGCGATACGACGCCCGCACCCTGTTCCGGACCGGAGCGTACACCGATATCGAAAGCGTCGGCGACATAGCGCAGCTTGCGCGATGTCGTCGACACCCTGACGTCGATGTCGGGATACCGCGAATGGAAATCGGCAAGCCGTGGCAGCAGCCAGCAAAACGCGAAGCTCATCGGCACATTCACCCTCACGACGCCCGATATCCGGTGCGTGAGGGTATTGTGGCGCAGCCGCACCACCGCGGTACCGAGGTGTTCGAACGCGTGGCTGACGTCGTTCAGCAATACGGCCCCTTCGTCGGTCAGCACGACGCCGCGCGGACGACGATCGAACAACGGCAGGCCGAACCAGTCCTCCAGCAGCCGGATCTGTTTTCCGACGGCCCAATGGGTGACATGCAGTTCCGCCGCCGCGCCCGCGAAGCTGCCGTGTCGCGCGACCGCATCGAAAGCGCGCAGCGCATTGAGCGGCGGCAACTCGTCCCGATTCTTCGCAGCACCTCGGCTTTCGCTCATGACGTACGTGACTTTTTCTCTCCGTTGACGCGATTTTAGCTCAATTGAAATGGCTGATACCTCGGCCATAAAATTGACGCGTCGAGCCTGAAGAACACACCACGAGCGGCTCCTATCAGCCACTCGTACAGAGAGAATGTCGATGCGTTTGCCGGTTTTTTCTCCTCCCGTCACGCGGGACGCTGTGCCATCACGACCGCGCGTGCTATGGCTATCCTGCATTGCACACGCAATCCACGACGGCTATACGGACATGATCTATGCGCTGCTGCCCGTATGGCAGTCCGAGTTCGGACTCGACTTCGCGGCCCTGGCTATCCTGCGCGGCCTCTATGCCGGCACGATGGCGGCGCTGCAGTTGCCGGCAGGACGTCTCGCGCAACGCCTCGGCAGTCGCGCCGTCCTCGCGATCGGCACGCTGCTCGCCGCACTGGGCTATGCAATCGCCGGCATGTCGGGTGGCCTGCTCGGTTTGTGCGTGGCGCTGGCGATATCGGGCGGTGGATCCAGCACGCAACATCCGATCGCATCGGGCGCCATCTCCCGCACCTATGGGCGTGACGCGAGAGGCCCGCTGAGCCTCTACAACTTTTCCGGCGATCTGGGGAAATCCGCGCTGCCGGCAGCCATTTCGCTGCTCGTGACCATGATGCCGTGGCGGCACGCGCTATGGGTCGTCGCCGGATTGGGCTGCGTCGCTGCAGCCGGCATCGCGGTCTGGTTTCCCGCCGTGCCACGTGGCGCCGGAAAGACGGCGGCAAAAGAGCAAGCGTCCGCTCAACGCGGGAGCACCCAGGGGCGCGGATTCAACGCGTTGTTTTCCATTGGCGTGCTCGATACGGCCGTACGCATGGGACTGCTTACCTTTCTACCTTTCCTGCTCGACGCAAAAGGCATCTCGCCTCAACTGCTGGGAACGGCCCTTGCGCTTGTTTTCATTGGCGGGGCGGCCGGCAAATTCTTTTGTGGCTGGCTTGGCGCGCGTATGGGTGTGGTGAGTACGGTGCTACTCACGGAAGGCGGTACAGCCGCGTGCATTATCGGCGTGATGTATCTGCCGTTGGCGCTTACCATGGTGCTGCTGCCGATTCTGGGCATGATGCTCAACGGCACGTCGTCCGTGCTGTACGGAACGGTTCCGGAGATGTCCCCGCCCGAGCGCACGGAGCGCGCATTCGCGATTTTCTACACGGGAACGATCGCATCGGGCGCGATATCGCCTGTCCTCTACGGTTTCCTCGGCGACAGGATCGGTGTGCAGGCCGCCACGTATGCCACCGCGTTCACCGCTCTGGCAATTTTTCCGCTCGCGCTCGCACTGCGCCCGCATCTCGGAGATCACTCGACAGGATGAACACCATGACGAAGTCTGACTACCCGACCGTCGCCGTTGTCGGTCCGGGCGCAATCGGAACGACCGTCGCCGCGGCCCTTCATGACGCTGGCCGCACGCCGTTGATATGTGGCCGCTCGGCGCACGAGCGGTTGACGCTGCGCTTCGATAGCGGCGAGATCGTCGTGCCCGGGCCCGTGCGGACCGATCCGCAAGCGGTCAAGGAAAGGTTCGATCTCGTGTTCGTTGCGGTCAAGTCCACGCAAGTGGCGAGCGCGGCACCCTGGATCCCGGCGCTATGCGATGCGAATACGGTTGTCTGCGTGCTGCAAAATGGCGTCGAGCAAACAGGCGCCTTCGCGCCATATGTGGCCGGCGCGGCGATCGTGCCGTCGGTCGTGTGGTTTCCGGCGCAACGCGAATCGGATGCGTCGGTGTGGCTGCGCGGCAAACCGCGGCTCACTGTGCCCGATACGCCGGCGAGCAACGTGGTGGTCTCGGCATTGCGCGGCACGCGATGCCCGGTCGAGGTGGCGGACGATTTCGTCTCGCTCGCATGGCGAAAGCTTTTGCAGAACGCGGTGGCGGGACTCATGGTGCTGACTGGCCGCCGCGCCGGCATGTTCACGCGAAGCGACATCACCGAACTGTCGCTCGCCTACTTGCGGGAATGTCTCGAAGTTGCCCGTGCGGAGGGCGCGAAGCTGGGCGATGAAGTGCCGCAGGAGATCGTCGACGGATTCCATCGCTTCCCGCCCGATTTGGGGACATCCATTCTTGCCGATCGGCAGGGCAACCGCCCCCTCGAATGGGACTGCCGGAATGGCGTGGTGCAGCGATGCGGACGAGCTCACAGAATTCCGACGCCGATCAGCGATCTGGTCGTGCCGCTTCTCGCGGCCGCCAGCGATGGTCCGGGCTAGTAGCAAGGAGCCCGGTGGCCAACCCGACTTGCGTGAGCCGCCACCGGTCACTCGAACTTGCCGAAATCTGTTTCTTCCTTGACGAGTTTTCCTGTCAACAGGAGTGCTCGTTTGATGTCCGCGACTATGGACGCGTTGTTGATTGAGGCGGTCACGAAGAGTCCCCAGATATCGTCGTCTATTTCATAGTAGCCGCGAGCATATTTCCAATGGCTGAAATAGCGATCCTGAGATTGGGCGATCAGCGATCACCGGCTTTCCACCGAAAATCCGAAAAACCGTAACCACGGAGCGGCGGCACAAATCCCGAGCCGCATAAAACCGTCACGCCTGAACGCCAATTATCTCGCGGTCGCCGGAAACCGACATATCAGTTTGGATCGCAGTATTTTTGTATGTGCGAGCAATCGTCAAGTGTTTTGGTTTTAATTCCATCCAAACTGCACTTAATGAAACGAAGATCCGGATAGTTTCATGTTCCTGCCTCGAGTGCCAATGAGGCTCAGTTGCGGCGCGATCCGCTGGGGATAATTTTGAAGATAGATTCAATCGCGATCTTTTCATAAATAATCAAAAAAGCAACCCCGATTGCTTATCTGTCAGGATTTACAGGTTTATTTGAGTAACCATTCTGTGTAAATTTCAAATCGCGGGACAACTTGATGGGTCAAGTTTTCATACGCATCGTCAACTGCTCGACGATTGAGGATCGTTTTGAAAAGTCCGCGCAATGGCCGACCCATTTATTTCAATTGGAGATACTATGTCACGCGTTACCGATGTGCTCGTTTCGATCGATACCGAAACAATTCTCCAGAAGTATCCGAACCCCAGCCGGGATCCGAAAAATCCGACGCTGATCGACTGGAAGCACGTGTACATGGTCACGAACCAGGACAACGTGGTCTCCGGGCAGGCGGGCGGCGAACTGGATCTGAAAGCGCAAGTCGGCGACCTGATCCGCTGGCGCGAAACGAGTCTGTCGCTGGGCTTCGAAAAGCAGGTGGTCTTCTATGGCTTCATCGCCAATCAGGGCAAGGACCTGATCTCGACGCCGACGCCGCGCAAGGCCACCGCATCGATCCCGATTCCGAACCCGAGTTCGCCGTCGACGCCGACCTGCCAAAAAGTCGACAACTACTACTGGTCGTCGGAAACGCTGTCCGAAGGGCGCGTTACCTACCACTTCTACTTCCAGATCATCGACCGCAATTGCCAGTCGCTGGGATGCTATCAATGGGATCCGTTCATCTCGATCCATAACTGATCGCGGCACGCGGGTGGCCGCATGGCGGTCGCCCGTGTCAATGTCTTGTCCCGGAGGAAGCGCCCATGTCTGGACTTCGTTGCGATGTGCTCGCGATCGTCGACGCAGCCACGTTGCTGTCGGCTTACACCGATGCAAGCCGGAACGCGGACAAGCCGACTGTGATCGACGGCCGGCACATTTACGTTGTGAGCCCCGGCGATACCGGAGCGCTCGGCCACAACGACAGCCGGCTCTTTGCCGGCCTGCATCCAGGCGACCAGCTCAATCTGCGCGAAACGGCGCTGGCGCTGCGTGCCGAGCTGAGTGTCCTGTTCATCCGGTTCACAGTGAAGGACGCCGGCATCGTCGCGCCGATCGTCCCGGAGGTGCGCGACGCAGCGGTGCCGGTGCCGAATGCCGACGACCTGCTCAATCCGGAGTGCCGCCCACAGCAAGACCACTATTGGCGCAGCGACGTGCTGGCTGCGGGCGCCACGTCGTGCATGGCTGATTTCGCCGTACTTGATCGCGACGGTGCCGTTTCGGGTTATTACCGCTGGGAGACGTCGATCGAGATCGGCGGCGGCAAGCAGGCTGCCACGCGGCCCGACCCCAACTAGCCGGATTTCGAGCCGCCGCCTCACCGCGGCGGCAATTTCCATCTGCCGCCCGATACCGACGTCAGCTCGCTCGGAGATCGGAGATCGGAGATCGGCGCAGCACTCCCATGCCCGCAAGATGCTGACATCGTCGCCCGGATCATCGACAATCCGGCGTGTGCGCCGCGCCACCCGCGCGCGCCAAGCCGCCCGAGAGACGCTTCCATGTCCGGACTATCCATCCGATCCGCCAGCCTCGCCGATGCGCAGGCGATCGCCGATTTTCACGTCAACGTCTGGCGCCATACCTATCGCGATCTCGCGCCGGCGCAAGCGCATGCCGTCCTCGACGCGCACTATCGCGGCCGGAAATGGCGGGAGAAGCTGGCGTCGAACGATGGCGACCAACTGGTGCTCGTGGCGGAAATCGACGGCACGATAGTCGGAATCGGCGCGGCCGGCGCGCCGTCGGAGCCGATCTTTGGCGGCCGTGGCGAGATCAAGTTCCTGTATGTCGACCCCGGGTTCAAGCGTCGCGGCATCGGCCGCACGCTGCTCGCTCGACTCGCCACGCATTTGCAGCAGATGCGGTATCGGGGTGCGGCGTTGAGTGTCGTCAAGGGAAACGACGCCGCGATCGCCTTTTACGCGTCGCTGGACGGCCGGTTGGCGGGCGAGTATGTCGACCCGGGGCCGATCTGGCGATCGCACAACATCGTGATGGTATGGGACGACCTGGCCAGTCTCGCCACCTGAGTCCGTCCCCAACCGCGCGCCCGCGCGTCACGCGAGGCAGGCGCGCAACCACGTCGTGAATGCGGTCACGAGCGGCGAATCGGCCAGCTCGTGACGCGTGACCAGATAGTACGCATGACGCGACGGCACCGCGGCGCTGAACGGCCGCACGAGCGTGCCGTCGATCAGATCGTCGCGCACCGAGAGGCTGTCGCCGAGCGCGACGCCTTGCCCGTGCACCGCGGCTTCGACGCCGATGTGCGCGTTGCCGATTTCCAGAATGCGGATGCCCGGCAGCTTGTCCGCGTTCGCTTCCGCCAGCCAGCGCATCCACGAGCCCGCGTGCTCGCAGAACAGCGTGCGTCCCGCGAGATCCTGCACCTTGCGGATCGCATCGGGCCCGTTCATCAACGCCGGGCTCACGACCGGGAACAACGCCGGATGCGCGAGCAGCTCGACGCGCCGGTTTCGCCAGTTGCCTTCCCCGTAGCGAATGCATACGTCGACGTCGGGCGAGTAGGTTTCGCGATCGTCGTTCGACGGAATCACTTTCAGGTGGATCCCCGGATAGCGCTCGAGAAAATCGCCGATGTGCCGGGCGAGCCAGCGCGACGTGAGCGACAGCGGCGTCGACACGACGAGATCGCCTGCGGCTGCCGGCGAATCGAGCCGGACGGTGGCGTTCGCGATCATGTCGAACGCGGCGCCGACCGGTTCCAGCAACGCCTCGCCTTCGGGCGTGAGCTTCACGCGGGCTTTTGATCTGACGAATAGGGCGACGCCGAGCGTGCTCTCGAGAATCCGGATCTGATGGCTGACCGCGCTCGCGGTCACGTGCAGTTCGTCGGCGGCGGCCGACACGGTGCCGCACCGGGCGGCAGCCTCGAACGCGCGAAGCGGGTTCAGCGGGGGCAGGCGGTTGCGCATCGGCGGGCGCGTCGCAGGCGACGGTGCTGAGAAAAATTTCATTAAAGCGGATTCAATTTCTCGCTACAACAAAAAAAATTGAATGCCTACAGTAGGGGCAATCCAACCGAGTCGAGGTCGACCGCAATGAGCCTTACCGAACCGATCGAGCGCCTGTGGGGCGGCCGCTTTGAGTCGAAACCGTCCGACGCGCTGCAGAACCTGTCGCGCTCCGATCCGAGTTTCTTCCGTCTCGTGCCGTACGACCTCGCGGGCTCCCGCGCGCATGCGCGCGAGTTGAATCGCGCCGGCATCGTGAACGACGACGAACTCGCGCAGCTGCTGGCCGCCATGGACGGCATCGCGCGCGACCACGCGGCCGGTGCGATCGCGCCGTCGCTCGCCGACGAGGACGTGCACACCTTTCTCGAACGCGTGCTCACGCAGCGGCTGCCGGCTCTGGGCGGCAAGCTGCGCGCCGGGCGCTCGCGCAACGACCAGGCGGCGAACGACCTGCGCCTGTACCTGCGCGACAAGGCGCGCCAGCTCGTGCGCGGCGTGCTAGACCTGCAGGATGCGTTGATCGGCCAGGCGAGCCGGCACGTCGACACGGTAACCGCCGGATTC
>Ga0207667_10006657_pt1 | contig 13967 bp, 11 predicted proteins | sample KBSCornC52_FD_184301 | JGI IMG/M metagenome (GOLD analysis project Ga0207667, IMG submission 184301) | Corn rhizosphere microbial communities from Kellogg Biological Station, Michigan, USA - KBS Corn C5-2 (SPAdes) (version 2) | ecosystem: Host-associated > Plants > Roots > Rhizosphere > Soil ... | reverse complement strand
GACGCCCCTCCCACATCGTCGCGATCCAGCAGAAGATCTGCAGCCCCGTGGGGATCGCGACCGACATGCTCGCGGCGGTGAAGAAGCTGTATCCCACTCGCGGCAGCCCAGTCGCGAACATGTGGTGGACCCACAGGCCGAATGCGAGAATTCCGGTGGCGACCAGCGACAGCGCGACGACCGAATATCCGTGGATCGAACGCCGGCAGAATGTGACCACGATCTCGCTGACGAACGCGGTGCCCGGAAGAAAGATGATGTAAACCTCAGGGTGTCCGAAGAACCAGAACAGGTGCTGCCACAGCAGCGCGTCGCCGTTTTCCGCCGGATTGAAGAACTGCGTTCCGACGGAGCGGTCCGAGATCAGCATCGAGGACGCGAGCGCGACCGAGGGCATCGAGAAGATAACCATCACTGATGTGACGAGAGTCGACCACAGGAAAATCGGCATCCTCGCGAGCGTCATTCCAGGTGCGCGCTGCTTCAGTATTGTTGTCGTGAGAGTCACCGCGACGGCTAGCGCGGCAACCTCGGTGAACGTGATCATCTGCGCCCACACGTCCGCCCGTTTCCCGGGAGAGAATTGCGGACCCGCAAGCGGCACATAGGAGAACCAGCCGTTGTCCGGGCTGATGTTCATTACGTGGCTGATCCACAGCATCAGGCCGCCGGAAAGATACATCCAGTACGAGAAGGCGGTTAGCCGCGGGAACGCCATGTTGCGCGTCCCGGCCATCAGCGGCGTCAGGTAGATTTGCATGCCCTGCATCACCGGCACCGCGAACAGGAACATCATCGTCGAGCCGTGCATGGTGAACGTCTCGTTGTAGAGCTCCGGAGTCATCAGGTTGCTCTCGGGCCGCGCCAGCTGCAGCCGCATGTGCAGCGCCAATAATCCAGCCATCGCGAAAAAGATGAGGGCGGTCACGACATAGCGGACTCCGATCTCCTTGTGATCGACCGAGGACAGCCAGCCGATGAGTCCACGCGGCCGCGCCCATGTCCGGTGCAGCCGGGCTTCCAGCTCGGGTCCGGTGAGATCCGGCCCATCCCGCGGCACTGTCGTGGGCGGCGCTTTCGCCTTTTCCGCGGGAGTCACTTCAACGTCTCCAGATAGGCGACGATCGCGTGCAGGTCTTGCGGTGCGATCTGCATGGACGGCATCTGGCTGCCCGGTTTCTGGGATTGCGGATCGGCAACCCAGCCGTAAAGATTGCCCCTCGTCAGCGGCAGCGTTCCGGCCGCGATCGTCTTTCGGCTCGCGAGGTGAGTCAGATCGGGGCCCAATTGGCCGTTGGCGGGGGTTCCCGTGATGTTGTGGCAGACACTGCACTGGCGCGTCGTAACGTAGTTAAAACCGGCAGCTGCCAACGGCGTCGTCGGCGCGATCGCCGGCTGGAGCTGGGCGGCAGCCCACTTCTTGAAATCGGCCATGCTCTCGACTGTCACATCCAGCGCCATGTTGGCGTGCTCGGTCCCACAGAATTCGGCACACTGCCCGCGATATTGGCCGATCTGGCGCGGCAGGATCTGGGCGTCGGTTACCCTCCCCGGGATGACATCCTGTTTTCCGGCGAGATTGGGAATCCAGAAGCTGTGGATCACGTCGTTGGACTTCAGCGTGATCTCTGCGGGCACTCCGACCGGCAAGTGCAGCTCGTTTGCGGTGCGGATGATGTGCGACGGATTGTCAGGCGTGTACTGGACATCCCACCACCATTGATTGGCGGTGACGGTAATCGCCAGTTTCGGGCTTCGCGCCGCCGCAGCCAGCGAGCGGTCGGTAAAGAAGCTCGCCACTGCAAGCGCGCTCAGGCCAACGGCGATCAAAGTGGTCCAAACGACCAGGGCCGTTCGGCTCCCTGGAGCGCTGACCTCGTGCCTTCCCGTCTCGACCGTGCACGCCTCAGTAGCGCGGCGACGGCGAAACACCGCCCACATAAGCGTCCCAACGGTGACAAAATACATGACCGTGCAGACGACCATGAAAACGGCAAACAGGCTCACGAAATCCCGGCTCTGCACGGCTTGGCCGCCAAGCGCATTCTGGATGCCGCCGCAGCCGGAAACCGCCATTCCAGCCACGACGAGCGCCGTGAACCGGCCCGGCTTCACTGCTGGGCCGAGCCTGCCGGCAGGACCGGCTCAGGGGTTTGCTGCGTCTGCGGGGGCGTATTGCTGAGCGTGTCGGCGCGAGCGCTGACTGCGTCTTTCGGTACTTGGCCCGAAAGTGACCGCACATAGGCCGCAAGCTGCCAAATCTGCTCGCTGGTCAGCTTGCTTCGCCACGCCGGCATCCCGTTCGGACGGCCCTCGGCAATACTGGCCGCGATCTGATCGATACGCCCGCCGTAGCGCCATTTGGCGTCCATCAGCGGCGGCCCCATCCCGCCTCCACCGTGCGAGTGGCAGCCGACGCAATTCATTTGCGTGAACAGCTGCTGTCCTTGGGAAATCGCGTAGGCGTTGTTCTCGTACGCTGCAGCCTGCGCGGTGAGCGGCGGCGGCTGTGAATTGCCGGGGTAAATGGTATCCGGGCTCGCGCCAGTTGGAACGGTTTCGCCAAGCGGCTGCCCGCGGGTGTTGCGGCTTTCCCGATCGCATGCGCCAAGCAGCGCCAGAAGCGCGACGACGGCGGCGGCGGCGGCGGCGCTATTGCGGAAGGGCAAAGACATAGACCATTCCTCCCGGCGACGTCTTGGTGGGCAGGTCCTTGACCGCATTGGCGAAGCCGAGCGCTGCAGTCGGGTCCTTGGGATCCAGCTGCGCCGCCACCACAGCGCCGGCCCAACCGCCAACCCCGGATGGCACGGCGATATATTGGCGTCCGTCGGGACCACGGTAGCTGATCGGCTGGCCGATGATTCCGCTTCCGGTCTTGAATTGCCACAGAAGCTTGCCGGTTTTGGCGTCGACCGCTTTGAACCAGCCGTCCATCGTGCCGTAGAAAACCAGCCCGCCGGCTGTGGCCAGCGCCGGGCTCCAGAGCGGCAGATCTTCCTTGATCTCCCACGCCTTGCGGCCGTTTATCGGATCCCAGGCCGTCAGCACGCCGCGATTCCCGCCCGGCCCAGCATACATCTTCACGTCGGCGCCGACGAAGGGCGTGCCCGCAACATAATTCGCGTTTTGCACCGCCATATCCATGCACAGGTTGATGTGCGGGATGTAGACCAGCCCGGTGACGGGGCTGAACGCGGACGGATTCCAGTCCTTAGCGCCGGGTGACGCCGGGCAAATACCGCGCGTTACCCTGTTCTCTTTTGGATCGAGCGCGTGGTTCGGGATGATCTGTCCGGACTTCAGGTCCACGCCCTTGTACGCGTTCACGTACCCATAGGGATTTGCGGACAAGACCTGTCCCGTTCGGCGATCCTGGACGTAGAAGAAGCCATTGCGGTCCGGCCGCAGCATCACCGGTACCCGCCCCCCGTGGTACGGCAGATCGGCGAGAATGATCTCGTTGATATCGTCGTGGTCGAACAGGTCGTGCGGCGTCGTCTGGTACGCCCATTTCGCCTGACCGGTATCGATATCGCGAGCGAAGACCGAAGCCGTCCATTTATTGTCGCCGGGCCGCTGAGGCGCGTTCCACGGGCCGGGGTTGGACGTCCCGTAGAAGATCGTCTTCGTCTGCGGGTCGAAGCTGATCCAGCCCCAGACCGAGCCGCCACCGATCTTCCAATAATCGGGAGGCCAGCTGCTGACCCCAAGATCGTGCCCCTGATCCTGCTTGTAAAATGCGTGGAAGTTCGGCCCGATCAGGACATCCTTGTCCGGACCGTTGGTGTAGGCGATCCAGGCGATCTTGCCGCTGCCTTCATCAAGGGCTGTTAGCCGCCCGCGAACGCCCATTTCGCCGCCGGAATTGCCAACCAGCACTTTACCGTCCGCAACCAGGGGAGCCATTGTGATGGTCTCGCCCTTCTGGAAGTCAGCGACCTGAGTGCGCCAGATTTCCTTGCCGCTATTGGCGTCGACGGCGACGGTATTGCCGTCCAGCAGGTTCACGAACAGCCGACCGTTATCGTAGAAAGCGCCACGATTGACTGGCCCGCAGCACGCAACGCCTTTGGCCGCGGCCGCGGGATTGGGCTTGTAGACCCACTTTGCCGGCGCGCCGGGTTTCGTGAGATCGAGGGCAAAAACGTTGTTCGGCCACGGCGTGACGACGTACATCGTGTTGTTGACGACCAGCGGCGGCGCTTCGAAGCCCTCCGTCGTCCCGGTCGAGAAGGTCAGCGCGACCTGGAGCTTGCCGACATTGGCGGGCGTGATCTGATTGAGAGCGCTAAACCGGGTGGACGCATAATCCTTGCCCGGCATTGTCCAGTTGCCGTCATCGGGCGGCGAAGCGCCTGCCGCGGGGAGGATTTTGGCGCCGTTAGGTGAAGTTGGAACCGCAGCAACAGAGTTGTGAGAACGCGGGTGGTTCAGCCAGAACAGTCCTGCAATGATTAGGACCACCCCCACGGCGATCACTGCGCCAATAACGCGTCGCATCCACACTCCCCAGTGCCGCTGGATTCACCAGCGGTTCAGCAGCGTAATAATTTTCCGAGCGTGCAGAAGTTCCAGAGTTGATGAAGCACTCGTAACCCTAGTTAAACAGATTGCAGGTTGGGCGATTAGCCGGCTCGAAAACTGCCGTAAGACAAATGCGCGGAGACATCGGCGAACAGACGCGTTCAAACAGTGGTGGAGGGAGATGACCGAAAAATAAGGAGCGCGTGATGGAGAGCGGCAAGACGGAGACCGTGGTTGTCACCGGAGGCACTGCTGGAATTGGGCGAGCGACCGTCCGCGAGTTCGCCCGCCACGGCGCCAATGTCGCGATCCTGGCTCGCGGCCAGGATGGACTGGATGCAACCCGTCGCGAGGTTGAGGATCTGGGGGGAAAGGCCCTCGCGATCCCAACCGACGTCGCCGACTGGAAAGCTGTCGAAGCCGCCGCCGACCGGATCGAAAGCGAGTTCGGGCCGATCGATGTGTGGGTCAACAACGCGTTCGCCGGCATTTTCTCGTGGTTCATGGACGTGACCCCTGAAGAATATGAGCGGGTGACGCAGGTCACCTACTTAGGGCAGGTCAACGGCACCCGCGCAGCCTTGAAGCGCATGCTCCCGCGCGACCACGGGAAGGTCGTGCTGGTCGGCTCCGCGCTGGCGTATCGCGGCATCCCGCTCCAGTCCGCTTATTGTGGCTCGAAGCATGCGATCCAGGGTTTCATCGATTCCGTCCGCTGCGAGTTGCTCGCCAAGAAAACCAAGGTCAGCATCACGATGGTGCAGATGCCGGGCGTGAACACGCCGCAGTTCGACTGGATCAGGGCCAAGCTGCCGGGCCAGCCGCGTCCGGTCGGCAAAGTCTACCAGCCGGAAGTCGCCGGCCGCGCGATTTACACGGCGGCTCACGACACTCGAAAGGAGATGCTGGTCGGCCTGCCCACGGTCGAGGCTGTGTGGGGCAACAAGGTCGCCTCCAGCCTCCTCGACGATTATCTGGCGGCGACGGGTATCGATGCGCAACAGCGGCCGGAGCGAGTGAGCCCGGACCGCAAGGACAACCTGTTCGAACCGGTGGCTGGAGACCCAGGCGCTCACGGGAGCTTCGATGACGAAGCCGTGGACTCGAGCACGGAGCTGTGGATCAGCGAGCACAAGAAGGAGCTTGGCCTCGCCGCCCTTGGCGCAGCTGCCGTCGCCGGTGCAGGATTCATGCTCGCTGGCCTCAGCAGTAGCCCCAAGCGACGGAGCAAGACGAAAGCACGGAGCTAAGCGTTGCCGCCACGTCAGCCCGAACCGTCTCACCGGCCGCTGGTCCCTGTCGCTTTGGCAACGCTTACGGCTGCAGCAGGCGCCGGCTGGCTTCTTCAGCGCGCATGGAAGCCCAAAGGCACCCGCAATCATCGCGCTGCGCAGGCGCTCGGCGCCGGGGCAGCGATCCTTTGCGTCAGCGTGGCGCTCGATAGCGCGATCGAGCACTATCGCGGCGAGTTCAAGGACCGAGCCATGTTCATCGGACCGACGATGGCGCTGCTTGGGCTTGGGGCGGCGACATACGTCGCTTTCCGTCCTGAACGAGCCAACGATCCGCTGCCGAAAATCGCTCTGTTCACCGTCGGAGCGACCGGCCTCGCAGGCCTTGGCTTCCACAGCTACAACATCCTGAAACGCCCGGGCGAACTCGACGCTTTGAACCTCTTCTACGGAGCGCCGATGGGGGCTCCGGCAGCGCTGACGCTCGCCGGTTTGTACGGCGTCATAGCGGGCGAGATGCTGAGCGGCCGCAGCTACGTGAAGACGCGGCTTCCCAGGCATACGGCCGGCCTCATTGCCTTCTCCCTGATGGGCACGATCGCCGAGGCGGGGCTGCTGCATTTCCGAGGCGCATTCCAGGATCCGGCGATGTATTTGCCGGTGACGATCCCTCCACTCGCGGCGATCAGCATCGGCGCGGCAGCTCTGTCGCCCCGCGCAACCGCAGTCGCCGAACCCTTGCTGAAAGCGACGGCCCTTCTTGGGATCGCGGGGCCGATGTTCCACGCCTACGGAATCCACCGCAACATGGGCGGCTGGAAGAACTGGAGCCAGATGATCCTTCAGGGGCCGCCGCTGCCGGCGCCGCCCGCGTTCCTGGGCATTGCCGCGGCCGGACTCGGCCTTCTGCCCTTGCTGAAGGAGACGGAGGAGTGAGCGAGTTCAAAACGCGGTTCCCGGATTATGACGTTCTCGACAAATGGGACTCGCCTTCGTGGAACGACCAGACGCGCGGGGCGGTTCGCGAGCGTCTGGAAGAGGTGCCGGAGCGACACTTCCTGAGCGCGGCGCAATGGTCGCTGCTTGAGACAATCGTCGATCGCCTGATCCCGCAGCCGGATCGCGCGGAGCCGGTGCCGATCGTCCCCTGGATCGACGATTTCCTGCACAAGAACGAAACGCCGGGATACCGCTACGCCGACATGCCGCCGATGCGCGAGGCGTGGCAGCGTGGGCTCGACGCGATTGCGGCGGAGGCGCGCAAACGGCACGGGAAGCGTTTCGAAGACCTTCCTCCAGTCGACCAGGATGCGCTGCTCACCGACGTTCAGCACAACCGAGTGGACAAGCAGGTCTGGGGCGATCTGCCGGCCGGCGGCTTCTTCCTCCACCACCTCCTAAAGCAGACGGTCGGCATCTATTATTCGCACCCGGCGGCGTGGAGCGAGATCGGCTATGGGGGACCGGCGAGCCCACGCGGCTATGCTAGGATCGGGCCTGAAGAGCGCGATCCTTGGGAAGCCAGGGAGGTCGACGTTGCTTGACGTCGAGTTCCCGCGCGCGATCGGCGGCCGCGCGCCCGACGTTTTTCGGCCCGGCAAGTGGGTCGAGATGCGGTGCTACAGCGACAGTGAACAAGTCGATTTCGCGATCATCGGCACAGGCGCGGGCGGCGGCACGCTCGCCTGCAAGTTGGCCGAAGCAGGCTTCTCCGTCGTTGCCTTCGACGCGGGGCCGTTCTGGCGCCCGCTCGAGGATTTCGCGTCCGACGAACGCTGGCAGGGCGGCCTCTACTGGACCGACAATCGCGTGACTGGAGGCGCGGATCCAGTTGAGCTTGGGTCGAACAATTGCGGCCGCGGCGTCGGTGGGGGCACGGTCCACTACACGATGATCGCCCTTCGCTGGCGGCCGGAATGGTTCAAGGCAAAGTCGGCGTTGGGCTACGGGCGGGACTGGCCGATCAGCTTCGATGAGCTGGAGCCTTATTACGAAGAAGCCGAGGAAGCGCTGCAGATCTCGGGCCCGATTGACTATCCCTGGGGACGGCGCCGCAAGCGCTATCCGCGCCGCGCTCATCCGGTGAACGCGCCGGGGCTGGTGCTGGCCCGAGGTTGCGAACGGATCGGAATCAAATGGTCGCCCCTCCCGCTTGCGACTCTCTCATCCCCGCGCGGAATGGCGCACCCGTGTGTCTATCGAGGCTTCTGCGCCTACGGCTGCTCGACCAACGCCAAGCAGAGCGTTCTCGTCACCTTCATCCCGCGCGCGATCAAGGCGGGCGCGGAAATCCGTGACCTCGCGATGGTCGGCAAGATCGAGATGGGGAAGGACGGCCGAGCGACGGGCCTGCATTACCACCGCAACGGCGGCTGGCACTTCCAGGAGGCGAAAAATGTGGTCGTCGCCGGCTATGCGATCGAGACGCCACGGCTCCTCCTCAACTCAAAATGTGATCAATTTCCGGACGGTCTCGCGAACGAAAGCGGCCTCGTTGGAACGCACATCATGATCCACTCCGGGCCCGGCGTATGGGGCACGTTCGACGAGCAAATCCGCCAGTACAAGGCCCCGCCCTGCATGGCCGTGACAGAGCATTGGAATTACGACGACGGGGACGACAAGGATTTCCACGGGGGCTACGCCTTCATGAGCCAGGGTCCGCTTGCGGTAGGGTGGGCGCAATGCGTCGCGATCAACCGCGGAATGTGGGGCATGGACCTCAGGCAGGAGATGACCCGCTACAACCATGTCGCGGGATTGAGGATCGTCGGAGAGACCGAGCCGCAGCATGGCAACCGGATCACGGTCGAGGATGAGAAGGACCAGTATGGGCTTCCGATCCCGCGAATGACGTTCAGCTACTCCGAGAATGACAAGAAGCTGATGAAGCATTCGATCGGATCGATGAAAGCAGTGCTCGAGGCCGGAGGCGGCAAGGAGCTGTGGGTCGACGACGACACCTCCCACCTGATGGGCGGCTGCCGGATGGGCGACGATCCGAGCGACAGCGTCGTCAACAAGGACGGTCGAAGCTGGTCGATCCCGAACCTGTGGGTCTGCGACGGATCGCTGTTCCCGACGAGCGGCGGGGTTAATCCATCCCTGACGATTCAGGCGTTGGCGTGCCGGATGGGCGACCGCATCGCGCAAATGGCCGCACGAGGCGAATTATGAGCAAGGTTCCTGACTGGATCGCCAGCGTCGAGGACCTGCGCCGCGTCGCGCATTCGCACGTGCCCAGGCCCTTCATGGAATATGTCGAGGCGGGCTCCTTCTCGGAAATCACCCTCAGGGCCAATCGCCGCGACCTTGATGCCCTCCGCTTCCGCGAACGGGTGATGTTCGACGTCTCAAACCGGAAGCTCGAAACCACGATGCTGGGCGAAAAGGTCGCCATGCCCGTCGCCATCGGACCTACCGGAATGTGCGGCGCCGTCTGGTCGAACGGGGAGATTCTCTCGTGCCGCGCGGCGCACGATTTCGGCATCCCCTTCTCACTCTCGACCAATGCTCTGCTGTCGATCGAGGACGTTGCGAGTTCGGTCGACAAGCCGTTCTGGTTCCAGCTTTACCTTGAGAAGGACCGCGGCTTTTCCAAGGACCTTATCGAGCGCGCCAAGGCGGCGAAATGCCCGGTGATGATCCTGACGATGGACCTTCATGTCGAGGGCACGCGCTATTGCGACAAGCACAACGGGCTCGGCGTGCCGCCCAAGCTCACTCCAGCAAATATCTGGAGCATCGTCCGTCACCCGCCTTGGGCCTTCGCGATGCTCCATTCGAAGCGGTGGAGCTTCGGCAACTACGCCGAGAAGGTGAAATCGGGAAACGTCAAGGAAATGGCGGAGCTGGTGAAGAGCCAGCTCGATTCGTCGTTCGATGTGAAGACTCTGGAATGGGTGCGCTCGTTGTGGCCGGGCAAGCTGATCGTCAAAGGCATTCTCGATCCCGACGACGCGAAGATGGCCGTGAATGCCGGCGCCGACGCGATTCTCGTCTCCAACCACGGCGGCCGTCAGCTCGATAGCGCACCATCCACCGCTTCGATCCTGACCACTATCGTCGATGCGGTCGGCGACCGGACGGAAGTCTATGTGGACAGCGGCGTCCGGACCGGCCTCGATGTGCTCAAATTCCTCGGGCTCGGCGCGCGCGCCTGCTTCATCGGCCGCGCGTACCTTTACGGCCTCGGCGCCTACCAGCAGCCGGGCGTCACCAAGGTACTCGAAATTCTCAAAGACGAGCTCAGCATTGCGATGGCGCTGACGGGCATCACCGACGCTTTAAAGGTCCCGCGGAGCGTGATCCTCGATGGCCCACGCCCGGACATGCCTCCTTCGCCGCACGCGCAGGCGTAGATGGACGCAGATGGGCCAGACCGCCATTTGATATCGCACGGGTGAGACCGCTAGCAAAATAGGATTGCGTCTGCTTGGCTGGGCGAGCGCCCAGTCTTCTGGCGGCGCGTGGCTCTTTCACTCCGTCGATCGCACAACCGCAGTGCTGCTTCGCGCGCGTGATCCAGAAGGTCACACACTGCAGCTGCCAGCCGAAGGGGTAGGAGCTTCAAATCAGCCGATCGGGCACGAACTTTGTGACCTTTGCTTGCACTGCGCGCATTGACCTTTTGCAGCCAGCTGCCCAGTTCCCGTTCATCTTGCCGGGAGCAGTCATTCCGGCCAAGCAACCGTTCAGCTTCGCGGGTGTTGATTGGAGTGGACGGCAGCAGAAGGGACCGAAATGCGCGTTCTGATTGTCGAAGACGAACCCAATCTCGGGCGCCAGCTGCGCTCCACGCTGGAGGGCGCCGGCTATGCCATCGACCTCGCGACGGACGGTGAGGACGGCCACTATCTTGGCTCAACCGAGGAATATGACGCGATCATCCTCGATCTCGGGCTCCCGGAAGTCGACGGACTGACGGTGCTCGACCGCTGGCGGCGTGAGGGCAGGAAGATGCCGGTGCTAATCCTCACTGCGCGCGACAGCTGGTCCGACAAGGTCGCCGGTTTGGACGCGGGTGCTGACGATTATCTCGCCAAACCCTTCCAGACCGAGGAATTGATTGCCCGGCTGCGCGCGCTGATTCGCCGCTCCTCGGGACATGCCAGCTCGGAACTGATTGCGGGCGACATTCGCCTCGATACCCGCTCCGGCAAGGTCACCAAGGATGGTGAGCCGGTGAAACTGACCGCGCAGGAGTACAAGCTGCTGTCCTACCTGATGCACCACAAAGGCAAGGTAGTCAGCCGGACCGAGCTCATCGAGCACATCTATGACCAGGATTTCGATAGGGATTCGAACACGATCGAAGTGTTCGTCACGCGAATCCGCAAAAAGCTCGGGCAGGATGTGATCACCACTATCCGGGGGCTTGGCTACAGCCTTGAGGATCCGGAGGATCGGCGGAGTTGAGACGCCGCCGTTCAAACAATTTCCGTTCGTCCCGAGCGTAGCCGAGGGACGTGTCTCGACTACGCTCGACACGAACGAAATAGGAATGGCCGAGTCACAAAGTCAGCCAAAGCCGCCAAAGCGAGCACGCACCGGCTCGCTCACCCGGCGCATGATCGGGGTAGCGGCGATCTGGATCCTTTTTCTTCTGCTGATCGGCGGCTTCGCCCTCAATAGAGTCCTTTCAAGGTCCGTGACCGATCAATTCGACAGCCAGCTGATCTACATCCTCGACAAAGGCCTGATCGCAACCGCAGAAATCGGGCCCGGAGGCGAGGTCCGTTCCAGCCATCTACTCGCAGACCAGCGCTTTATGCAGCCCTACTCAGGACTGTATTTCCAGGTGTCCGGTGCTGGCCAAAAGCCTTACGCATCCATCTCTCTTTGGGACCGGCGGCTTCGAGTCTCGCTTGATCACTACTTCATGAAGCCGCATGTCTACGACAGCGACCAGTTTCCCGGCGAGCCCCTGAGGATCGCGGAAAGGGACGTCACCCTGCCAGGGTCCGATGTGCGCTGGCGATTCCAAGTTGCCGAGTCCCGTCAGACTCTCGACTCAGAGATTCGCCAAGAGCAACAAACCCTCTTCTGGAGCTTCGCTGCGCTTGGCGCGGGCCTGCTGATACTGGCTGCATTGCAGACGGTGTACGGACTTTGGCCGCTGCGCCGGGTCCGCCGCGAAGTGGCCGCGATTCGGTCCGGCACCGCGACCCGGATTTCAAATCAATTCCCGTCCGAGGTTCGGCCGCTGACAGAGGAAATCAACCAACTCCTTGCCCACAGTGAGGCACAGGCTGAGGAAGCGAGGCGCCACGCCGGCAATCTCGCCCACGCGCTGAAGACGCCGCTGACCGTCATCACCAACGCAGCCACTGCGAACAGCCCGGACCTCGACGACATCGTGTGCCGCGAAGCATCGCTGATGCGCCGCCAGGTCGACCACCATCTGGCGCGGGCACGCGCGATCGGACGCCGGGCATCGGCTCAGGCCCGCGCCTGCGTGTGGGATAGTGTGGAAGCCGTGCAACGCGCAGTCGACCGGCTCTACGAAAACGTGACTGTCGACATTGCCGGCGACAAATCTGCCGAGGTGCATGTGGAGCGGCAGGATTTGGACGAGATGGTGGGCAATCTGGTCGAGAACGCCGCGAAATACGGCAACGGCCGGGTATTCGTAACCGTGGAGAAGCATGCGAAAGCCGTCGACATCCTGGTTGAGGACGATGGTTCCGGGATCCCTGAGCCGGAGCGGGAGGCGATATTCGCGCGCGGCGCCCGGCTGGATACCGGCAAGCCCGGCACAGGCCTTGGTCTCGCCATCGTTCGCGACGTCGCGGAAATCTACGGCGGCAAAGTCTCGCTCGAAGAAAGTGAGGATCTCGGCGGACTTCTCGCCCGGCTCACCCTTCCGGCGGGCTAGGAAACCTCCCCGCCCGTCGCTACTGCGGCGCGCATGACTGCGACCGTTCATTCGCTGCATGGGTCGGACGAACCTTCACTCGAGCCTTTGCTGGAGTTGGTCGCCGAGGACATGAACGGCGTGAATGCCGTCATCCTCGAGCGGATGCAGAGCAAGGTGGCCCTAATCCCTGAACTCGCGGGGCATCTGATCGCCGGCGGAGGCAAGCGGATGCGGCCGATGCTGACCCTCGCCTGCGCACGCCTGCTCGATTACCCTGGCACCAGGCATCACAAGCTTGCCGCAGCGGTCGAGTTCATCCACACCGCAACCCTGCTTCACGACGATGTGGTCGACGGCTCCGGCCTCCGCCGCGGCAAGCGGACGGCCAACCTCATCTGGGGCAATCCGGCCAGCGTGCTGGTGGGAGACTTCCTGTTCAGCCGCGCATTCGAGCTGATGGTTGAGGATGGAAGCTTGAAGGTTCTGAAGATCCTCAGCAGTGCATCGAACGTCATCGCCGAGGGTGAAGTCGACCAGCTGACGGCGCAGCGGCGGATCGAGACCGGGGAAGAGCAATATCTGGCGATCATCGCGGCCAAGACGGCGGCACTGTTCGCCGCCGCCTGCAGGATCGCGCCGGTTGTTGCCGAGGCCGGAGAGGCGATGGAAGTCGCCCTTGAAAGCTATGGGCGCAACCTTGGAATCGCGTTCCAGCTTGCCGATGACGTCATCGACTACGCCTCGGATGCGGAGACCATGGGCAAGGGCGTTGGCGACGATTTTCGCGATGGCAAGATGACCCTTCCGCTGATCCTGGCCTATGCACGGGGTAGCGAGACCGATCGTACCTTCTGGCAAGCCGCAATCTCAGGCGAGCGCACGAGCGATAACGACCTGTCCCACGCTACTGCTCTCATGCGGTCCACCGAGGCGCTTTCCGACACGATTGAGCGTGCCCGTTACTACGGGCGGCGGGCGATCGACGCGCTTGCCTCGTTTCCAGCGAGCAAGGCGAAGACCGCGCTCGCCGAGGCCGCCGAGTTCGCCGTCGCGCGCGCTTACTGAGCAGGTTTGGCGGTTCAGCTTGATTTGCGAAGATTCCTGCGCCACTCGAAGCGAATGACCGTCGCGCGAATTCTTGAACTCGATCGCCGAACCACGCAGTCGGGCCGAGCGAATGCCGGGCTATGGCTGCTCGAATTCGAGCGCCACGAGGCGCAGCGCCCGGACCCGCTGACCGGCTGGAACGGCTCTGGGGACACGAATACGCAGGTTCGGCTGACCTTCCGTACGCGTGACGAAGCGATCACCTACGCCGCGCGGCATGGCATTGCATATCACCTGGTTCC
>Ga0207667_10006654_pt1 | contig 13970 bp, 11 predicted proteins | sample KBSCornC52_FD_184301 | JGI IMG/M metagenome (GOLD analysis project Ga0207667, IMG submission 184301) | Corn rhizosphere microbial communities from Kellogg Biological Station, Michigan, USA - KBS Corn C5-2 (SPAdes) (version 2) | ecosystem: Host-associated > Plants > Roots > Rhizosphere > Soil ... | reverse complement strand
CGGGGGGCAGCGAGCGGAGCGAGCGTGGGGGGATCTTCATCCCAGGCGGGAAGGGCCGCCCCGACCCACTGACGCGCCCCCCCGGGGGCAGCGAGCGGAGCGAGCGTGGGCGGATCTTCATCCCAGGCGGGAAGGGCCGCCCCGACCGGCTGACGCGCCCCGCGGGGGGCAGCGAGCGGAGCGAGCGTGGGCGGACGTTTCATTTCAGCCTGGTGCGCGGGACGAGGTGGGCCCGGAGTCGACTGGCGGGGGCTCGAAGCCGTAGCGCGCGAAAATTGCCTGCGCCCCGGGGGTCAGGACGAACGCCGCGAATGCGCGTGCCGTTGCGCCGGCGTGTTTCAGCAGAACGAGCTTTTGCGCCAGCGGCTCGTGGTCGGCCGCGGGAAGCAGGACCGCCTGGCCGCGCGCGGCGATCCCCGGCTCGCGGATCAGCGACCAGGCGACGATGCCCGCCTGCGCCGCACCGCTAGCCGCGAACTGCGCGGCCTGGCTGATGTTCTCGCCGAGCACGAGATGCGGCTCGATCGCCGCCCACAGGCCGGCATGCTGCAGCACCTGCTGCGCGGCGCGGCCGTAAGGCGCGAGCGCCGGATTGGCGATGGCGAACTTGCGCAGGCGCCCGTCGCGCAGCGCCGCGCCGACGTCGCGCAGCCCGGCGTCGGCCTTCACCGGCGAACCGGACGGGACGAACAGCGCAAGGCGGCCCACCGCATATGCGACGCCGGGCCCGAGCGTGCGCTGCTCGCGCACGAGCGCATCGGCGTAGCCGGCGTCTGCCGACAGGAACAACTCGAACGGCGCGCCGTCGGCGATCTGGCGGCGGAAATTGCCCGACGAGCCGAACGCGAGCCGCACGTCGCGACCGGTCTCCCGCTTGAACTCGGTGGCGATGTCGGTGAGCGCGAACTGCAGGCTGGACGCCGCCGCGATGGTAGGCACGTCGGCAGCACGCGCGACCCCCGCTGCGATGAGTCCGCCGGCGACGAGGATGGCGAACGCCGCCAGGCGTCGTATACGCTCGTACATAACGAACCGCCGACTATAGCGCGTGCCCCGAGGGCTGTCACGCATCGCGACGCTGACAGCGACGCCGGTTTGGTGTTTCAATGCGCGGGCCCGATCCGAAGGAGCCGCGATGGCCGCCGAGCGCGCGTCGTATTTCCCGCAGTGGAACGTACGCACCGAGGGCGTGATCGCGCCCGACGAGCGGCTGCCCGCGCCGCAGACAGTGGCACTCGGACTGCAGCACGTCGTCGCGATGTTCGGCTCGACGGTGCTGGCGCCGCTCCTGATGGGCTTCAACCCGAATGTCGCGATCCTGTTCTCCGGCGTCGGCACGCTGATCTTCTTCGTCGTCGTGGGCGCGCGCGTGCCGAGCTATCTGGGGTCGAGCTTCGCCTACATCGCCGTGGTGATCGCGGCCACCGGCTATGCGGGAAGCGGGCCGAACGCGAATCTCGGCGTCGCGCTGTCGGGGATCATCGCCTCGGGCGTCGTCTACCTCGTGATCGGTCTCGTCGTGATGGCGATCGGCTATCGCTGGATCGACCGGCTGATGCCGCCGGTGGTGACCGGCAGCGTCGTCGCGGTCATCGGCCTCAATCTCGCGCCGATCGCCGTGAAGGGCATCTCGGCGACGCCGCTCGACACGTGGATCGGCATCGCAACGATCGTGCTGGTCGGCCTCATCGCCGTGCGCGCGCCCGGGCTCGCGCGCCGCCTGCCGATCCTGCTCGGCGGCATCGGCGGCTACCTCGTCTATGCGCTTTGCACGAACGTGCTTGGCCTCGGCAAGCCGATCGACTTCAGCGCGGTGGCCGGCGCATCGTGGATCGGACTCCCGTCGCTGACGGCGCCGGTATGGAATGCGCAGGCCATCGGGCTGATCGCGCCGGTGGCGGTCGTCCTCGTCGCCGAGAACCTCGGCCACATCAAGGCGGTCGCCGCGATGACCGGTCGCAATCTCGACGCCTATCTCGGACGCGCGTTCGTCGGCGATGCGCTCGCCACGATCGTCGCGGGCGCTGGCGGCGGCACGGGCGTGACGACGTACGCGGAGAACATCGGCGTGATGGCCGTCACCAAGGTCTACTCGACGCTGCTTTTCGTCGTGGCGGCCATCTTCGCCATCGTGCTCGGCTTCTCGCCGAAATTCGGCGCGCTGATCGCGACCATTCCGGGCCCGGTGCTGGGCGGCCTCGCGGTCGTCGTTTTCGGCCTGATCACCGCGACCGGCGGGCGCATCTGGGTGCAGAACCGCGTCGATTTCTCGCGGGCGCGAAACCTCGTCACCGCCGCCGTGACGCTGACGTTCGGCGCCGGGGACCTCGCGATCAGGCTCGGCGGCTTCACGCTCGGCGGCATCGGCACCGCGACGTTCGGCGCAATCATCCTGTACCAGCTTTTCCGCGACGAATCCGATCCGCCGGCGAACGCTTCCTGAGCAGCGCCGTCAGGGCGGCAAGATCGTGCGCACCGGCGGTCGCAGCCTTCGCTTCCATGCGCCGGTAACGGCGAACGACCTCGGCACCGGTGGAGGTCACGCGCGCGCCGCCGCCCGACGCACCGCCCGCTTCGGCAATCACGACCGGGGCATCGAAGCACCGGTTCATCGTGTCGACGAGGAGCCACGCGCGCCGGTACGACATGCCGAGCGTCCTGGCGGCCGCGGTGATCGAACCCGTCTCGCCGATCGCCTCCAGCAGCTCCACCTTGCCGGGTCCCACGGCGATATCGTCGCCAAGGACGACGCGCAGCCGGAACTGGATCTTCGGATCGGCTTTCGGCATGGCAAGGCAAGCATAGCGTCTTGCGCGGCGGCAAATCGAGCCTCATTTGTCATTTACGGGTTCAACATGACGCGGGAGGAGATCGTGGCGGCATCAGCGATGCACAGCAGGGACGCTTCGGCCAGCGGGCGAGCGTTTGGCGGACGATCGATCCGATGGCCGCACCGTTGAGGTTGCTCGAGGGTCAGCGCGCGCTCGTTACCGGCGCGACGTCCGGCATCGGCCGTGCGATCGCGATCGCACTCGGCGCGGCGGGTGCGCGGGTGCTCGTCAATTTTCATTCGAACGAGGACGCCGCGCAGCAGGTCGTCGCCGAAATCGAACGGCACGGCGTCGATGCAGCGGCGGTGCACGGCGACGTCGGCAAGCCCGACGATTGCATTGCGCTTTTCGACGCGGCGCGGCAGCGCTTCGGCGGCGTCGACATTCTGGTCGCCAATGCCGGCATCCAGCGCGATGCGCCGATCGGCGACATGACGCTCGCACAGTGGCGCGAAGTGATCGACGTCAACCTGACCGGGCAATTCGTCTGCGCGCAGGAAGCGGTGCGCCAGTTCCGCCGGCAGGGATCGGGGACAAGCCCGTCAGCCGCCCTCGGCAAGATCATCTTCACGAATTCGGTGCACCAGGTGATTCCGTGGGCCGGGCACGCGAACTACGCCTCGGCGAAGGGCGGCCTCAAGCTGCTGATGCAGACGCTGGCGCAGGAAGTCGCGCACGAACGCATTCGTGTCAACGCCATCGCGCCGGGGGCGATCCGCACGGAGATCAATAGATCCGCGTGGGAGACGAAGGAAGCGGAGACGGCGCTGCTGCGCCTCATCCCCTACGGACGCGTCGGCACGCCCGACGATGTCGCAAAGGCGGCCGTCTGGCTCGCGTCGGACGAATCGGACTACGTCGTCGGCACGACGCTTTTCGTCGATGGCGGCATGACGCTGTACCCGGCGTTCCGCGAGGGAGGGTAGCCGGGCATCACGATGACGGACCGATTTCGCGCGCTTTTGCTGCTCCCTGATCGCTGATTCCCGATCCCGGGTTCGGCAACGCCCGCAGCAGCGGCGCGATGATGTCCATCGGCAGCGGGAACACGATCGTCGAGTTCTTGTCGGCGGCGATGACCGTCAGCGTCTCCAGGTAGCGCAACTGGATCGCGAGCGGCGAGCCCGACAGCACCTGCGCCGCCTCGAACAGCTTCTGCGCGGCCTGCATCTCCCCCTCGGCGTGGATCACCTTCGCCCGCCGCTCGCGCTCGGCTTCGGCCTGACGGGCAATCGCACGGATCATCGACTCGTTGATGTCGACGTGCTTGATCTCGACGTTGGCGACCTTGATGCCCCACGACAGCGTCTGCGCGTCGAGCGTCTGCTGGATGTCGATGTTGAGCTTCTCGCGCTGCCCGAGCATCTCGTCGAGGTCGTGCTTGCCGAGCACCGAGCGCAGCGTCGTCTGCGCGAGCTGGCTCGTCGCCATCATGTAGTTCTCGACCTCGATGATCGCCTTCTGCGGGTCGACGACGCGGAAGTACACGACCGCGTTCACCTTCACCGAGACGTTGTCGCGCGAGATCACGTCCTGGCTCGGCACGTCGAGCACGACGGTGCGCAGCTCGATGCGCACCATCTGCTGGATGCCGGGAATGAGGATCACGAGGCCCGGGCCCTTCACCTTCCAGAAGCGGCCGAGCTGGAACACGACGCCGCGCTGGTACTCGCGCAGCACGCGCAGCGACGAGGCCAGGAAAAACACGATCAGGATGATTACGACGAGTGGTGCGATCGCGCCCATTACGGAACCCTTTCCTCCGCCTGCTCGACGATCGGCACATTGCCGTTCATCCCGACGACGCGGATTCTGCGCCCTTTCGCAAGCGGCGTGTCGACGCGTACCTGCCAGGTCTCGCCGTTGATGCTCGCCCACCCGGTGCCGGCCGCGTCCTCGAGCATCTCGCCATCCGCGCCGATCATCGAATGCAGGCCGGTCACCACCGGGCGACGCCGCGCCCGAACCGCCATCCGCACCACCGTGACGACGAATGCGACGCTGACGAGCGCGAGCACGACGATCAGCGACAGCGGCACGCCGTAGCCCGGCACGTCGGTGTCGATCAGCATCGTCGCACCGATGATGAACGCGGCGACGCCGCCGAGGCCGAGCGAGCCGAAGGCCGGGACGAACACCTCGGCGACCATGAAGCCGATACCGATCGCCATCAGCGCGAGTCCCGCGTAATTCACCGGCAGCAGATGCAGCGCGTAGAGGCCGAGCAGCAGCGACACGGCACCGATGACGCCGGGGAACACGAGGCCCGGGTGGCCGAACTCGAAGATCAGTCCGTAGACGCCGATCAGCATCAGGATCATCGCAATGGTCGGATCGGCGATGATCGACAGCGCGCGGAAATGCCAGTCGGGCCGGAACGTCTCGACATCGGCGCCGGCGAGCTGCAGCACGCGCTCGGCGCCGCCGATGTTCACCTTGCGTCCGTCGAGCTGGCGCAGGAGGTCGCGCTCGTCCGTCGCGATGATCTCGACGACGTCCTGCGCCTTCGCTTCCGTCGCCGACAGGCTCGCCGCCTCGGTCACCGCCTTCGCCGCCCACGCGGCGTTCCGACCGCGCAACTGCGCGAGGCTGCGGATGTAGGCCGCCGCATCCTGCATCGCCTTGCGCTCGTGCACGTCGCCGGGAGGCGCCTTCCCGCCGTCGGCCGGGCCCGGTGACGGCGATGGCGTGAAGCCGATCGACACCGGCGAAGCGGCACCGAGGTTCGTGCCGGGCGCCATCGCCGCGACATGGCATGCGTAGAGAATGAACGTGCCCGCGCTGGCGGCACGCGCACCCGGTGGCGCAACGTACGCCACCACCGGAATGGTGGATGCCAGGATGTCCTGCACGATGTGGCGCATCGACGTGTCGAGCCCGCCCGGTGTGTCGAGCCGCAGCACGACGAGCTGCGCGTGCTCGCGCACTGCATGCGCGAAAGCGCGCTCGACGTATTCGGCGGATGCCGGCCCGATGACGCCGGTGACGTCGATGCCGACGACCGGCGCAGGAGCGGCGGCGCGCACGCCCGCCGCGGCGACGGCGAGCACAACGACCAGCAGGAAGCGGATGACGCGCATGGAAACGCGAGCCTATCCTCCCGTGCGTGGCGGCAGCGCGCCGCGGCGCAGCATCGGTCGCTCGCCGAACTCGGGCTTGGTGGCCGAGCCCGCAAGATCGAGCGCCACGCGCAACGCAGCGTCGAGCTGGCGATCGCGACCGGCGAGCGCATCCTGCGGCGCATTGTCGACCTCGATGTCGGGATCGGTGCCGTAGTTCTCGACGGCGAAGCCGACGTCGGTGAACCAGAACGAGAACTCGGGCTGCGTCGTCTCGCTGCCGTCGACGAGCTTGTGCCGCGGATGGATGCCGATGACTCCGCCCCACGTGCGCATGCCGAGCAGCGGGCCGATCTTCATCAGCTTGAAGCAGTGCGAGAAGATGTCGCCGTCGGAGCCCGCGTGCTCGTTGGTCAGCGCAACGACCGCACCAGCGGGCGATTCCATCGGGTAGGGTTCCGGCCGGCCCCAGCGCGTGAGGTCGTAGCCGATGCGCCGGCGCGCTACCTTTTCGAGCAGCAGCTGCGACACGTGGCCGCCGCGGTTGTAGCGCAGGTCGACGATCAGCGCGTCGCGATCGCATTCGCTGCCGAAATAGCGGTGGAACTCGGCGAAACCCGCCGACATCATGTCGGGCAGGTGCAGGTATCCGACGCGACCGGCGGACTGCGCATGCACGAGATCGCGGTTGCATTCGACCCAGTGCCGATAGCGGGCCGCCGCCTCGTCGGCCAGCGTGGTGACAACGACGTTGCGCGTGGACGCCGAGTCGGCCGAGCGCAGCGTGAGCTCGACTTTCGTCTTCGCCTGGTGGACCAGCAGTGCCTGCGGGGGCCGCTCGCGCGACACCGCCTGCCCGTTCACCGCGACGATGCGCTCGCCCACGCGCGCCTGCACGCCGACGGCGTTGAGCGGCGAATCGGCGCTGCCGTCCCACGGATCGCCGTCGACGATGTGCACGATCTCGTAGCTTGCACCGTCGTCGGCGAGGCGCAGCTCGGCGGCAAGATGACCGAGCGACACGGGCGGCGGCCTGCGATAGTCGCCGCCCATCTCGTAGGCGTGCGACGTGCCGAGCTCGCCCTGGATTTCCCAGATCAGGTCGGACAGTTCGCTGCGGGTCGAAATGCGCGCGAGCAGCGGCTCGTAGCGGTGATAGATCGCCTGCCAGTCGATGCCCGACATGTCGGGCACCCAGAACTGGTCGCGCTGCAGCCGCCACACCTCGTGCAGCATTTGCGCCCATTCCCGTGGCGGATCGACCGACAGGCGCACGCGGGCAAGATCGATCCATCCGCTCTTGCGCGACGGCTCGTCGCCGGGCTGCGGACCGCGCTCACGCGGATCGGGCTTGCGGTCGGCCCGGATGGCCCGCAACCGCTTGCCTTCATGCAGTACGAGCGTCAGGTGATCGTGCGCGATTTCGAAGCGATCGACGCGCTCGACGAGCAGCTCGCTTTTCATCGTCCTGAAATCGAAGAGCTCGAGGCGCCCCGGCAAATCCTTGTGACCGCCTCGGCCGTGCGCCCCCTCGACGGGCATCAACGTCCAGACTACCTTGTCGCCGGCGACGCCAGCGACCTGGCCGAAGCGTCCCTCGGCGACCGGAAACGCGGCCACGCGTCGCGCGATGCCGTCGAGATCGACGCGCACCACCGGCGCTTCCTTCTTTGCCGTGCGCGCATTCTTCGCGTCGTCGTCCTGCATGCCGGCAGGCTCGGGCTCGAACGGCGGCCGCGCATCGGCCTTGAGCGCAATCAGGTAGGGGCGCGCCGCACGCGGAAACGACAGCTCGAATTGCACGTTGTCGTAGACCGGGTCGAACGTGCGCAGCGACAGGAAGTAAAGATACTTGCCGGCGGGATCGAATGCCGGGCTGTAATCGCGAAACTCGGGGTCGGTAACGAGCGTGCCGGTCGCCTTTGCGACGTCGTGGAGCTTGATCGCCGAATGGCGAGGGCTGGTCCAGAACGTGTAGGCGAGCCACGCGCCGTCGGGCGACCATGCAAGGTCCTCGGTGCGGCCGCTGTCGCTGCGGTCGATTACCGCGAACGTATTGCTGGCGAGATCCGCAATGATCACCTCGTGGCGGTGGTTGGCGATCGCCACCCGCTGGCCGGCGGGTGCCGCGCGCATCGCGATCACGCGCCCGATGTCCCAGGGAAACGGCTTCGCTTCGCCGTCACGAAACGCGACGAGCCGCTCCTCGCGCGATTCATCGCTCACGGCGACGAGCGTGGTGCCGTCGGCAAGCCATTGACCGTAGCGATAGCGCACGCCGTCGGCCACGCCGTGCTGCCGCACGGCGCCTTCCCACAGCGCGAACGTGAAGAGCTTGCCGCGCGCTTCGATGGCGAGACTGTGACCGGACGGATGCAGCTCGAAGCCGGCGAGGTTCTCCGCCGCGTCGACGAATCGCCTTGCGGCCTGCGTGCGCGATGCAGGCACCTCGATGGGCACGCGCGTCGTGCGATCCTGCACGGGATCGAACCGCCAGATGTCGGCGCCACACTGGTAGACGACGTGACGGCCGTCGGTTTGCGCATGACGCGCATAGAACTCGTCGTGATCGGTGTGCCGGCGCCCGTCGGACCCGTCGGGACGGCATGAATACAGATTGCCGACGCCTTCGGCGTCGGACAGGTAATAGATGCGCTCGCCGATCCACATCGGCGACGTGATGTTGCCCGCGAGCTCGCGCATGCGGCGAAATTCGCCATTGCCGGCGGCATCGATCCACAGGTAACCGGCGGTGCCGCCGCGATAGCGCTTCCAGCGCGCAGGATCGGCCGTGTTGCGGCCGATCACCTTGGCGTCGCCCGGACCGTAGGCGAGATGGTTCACCTGGCCGAGCGGAATCAGCTGCGGCATGCCGCCGTCGATCGGCAGCGTGAACGCGCGGTAGTTGCGAAAGAACGGCTGCCCGTAAGTGGTCACGAACAGGATGCGCCCCTCGGGCGTCCATCCGCGAACCATCACGTCGGGACCAAGCCAGGTCATGCGGCGCGCCGGTCCGCCTTCGGAGTGCATCAGATACACCTCGGGATGCTGCTCGTCGCGGCCGACGAACGCGATCCATTGCCCGTCCGGCGACAGCGCGGGCGTGGATGGCTCGCCCAGTCCCGCGGTGAGGCGGCGGGCGATGCCACCGCTCGCATCGACGCGCCAGACATCGTCATCGCAGATGAAGGCGATGACGCCGTTACGTATCGTCGGGTGCCGCAGATAGCCTTGGTGCGCCATGATCGGAAGTCAGGATGAGGGACGATCCCATGATTCTGCCCGATTCACGCTGAGCGGCGTGTGCGCGACGGCGCGAATAGTCGCTTTCGGCGCCGGTCGCGCGCTGTGCGGCCCGATGCTGCTGCTCAGGGCTTGAGGTCCATCGCGAGGTGGATGTAATCGCCGCGATACGTGACTTCGCCGAGGTAGATCACCGTTTCGTCTTTCGCCCGGCACACGCGGCGCACCTCTGCCACCGGCGCATTGACGTGAATGCCGAGGTGGCGTGCGACGAGGACGTCAGCCGTGCCGATCTCGAGCGTCTGCCACGCGCGGGCGATCTCGACGTGCGGAAGATCGAGCAGCAGCGGCACCACGGTTTCGCGGCGAAAGCGGCGGGGCGCCATCCGGAACACACGCTCGTCGAGGTAGATCGAGATCAGGCAATACGCTTCGCCGTGGCGCGAATGCACGCGGCGCATGAAGCGGTAGCGCGGCGCGGGCTTGCCATCCTCGGGGAAGAGCCGGGGCGCGGCCGACGCTTCGTCGATCAGCGTCAGGTTCGGCGTGTCGTCGCGATAGACGTCGGCAAGCGCCTGCAGGCTGGTCTCGAGCACGAGGCGCCGGTCGCGCACCGGCTGCGCGGTGACGAACGTGCCGCGCCCGCGCTCGGCGGAAACGAGACCGTCGCGCCCGAGCAGCTCCATCGCCTGGCGCACGGTGACGCGCGCCACGTCGAACTCGCCCATCAGCGCCTCGAGCGTCGGCAGCCGGGTGCCGGGCGGCCAGTGATTGCGCGCGATGCGCTGGCGAAAGACGTCGGCGAGCTGCGCGTAACGCGGCATCGGGCTGTCGCGAAAAAGCCGCGCCTCGGCGCTGCGCAAGCGCTTGTGCATAAGGTTCTATCTATAGTACCTTTTGCGTTTGCACGCAATCGCCCCGGATCCCTTCGTGCATTCGCCTGCGACGCCGTTGTCGCACCGCGCTGCGACAAAAGGCGAGGCAAGCAACCGACGACATCCTCGTGGCCCGCCGTGCCGCCCTCATCGCCCTGCCGTGGCTGATCGTCGTCGGCATCTGGTACGCGATCGCCTACTCGGGCCTCATCAACCCGTCGCTGGTGCCCACGCCGCATCGCGTTGCATGGCGCTTCTGGGAGCTGCTGACGACCGCCCGGCTGCCGCTCGACATCCTGATGTCGACCGGGCGCGTGGTGGTCGGCGTCGCGCTCGGCATCGCGCTCGCGGTGCCGGTCGGATTCGTCCTCGGCTGGTACCGCAACGTGCGCGCGTTCATCGATCCGCTGATGAACTTCTTCCGCGCGCTGCCGCCGATCGCGCTGATTCCGCTCGTGATCGTCTATTTCGGCATCGGGGAGATCGCGAAGATCGTCGTGCTGTTCTACGCGTCGTTCTTCGCCGGCGTGATCGTGATGTACGAAGGCATTGCGCAGATCAGCCCGATCTACGTGCGGGTGTCGAAGACGCTCGGCGCGAGCGACGCGGAAATCTTCCGCAAGGTGATCGTGCCGCTCACGGTGCCGCACCTGCTGACCGCGCTGCGCGTGGCGCTCGGCGTCGCGTGGGCCACGCTCGTCGCATCCGAGCTCATCGCCGCGCAGCAGGGGCTGGGCGCGCTGATCCAGAACGCGTCGTCGTTCTTCCAGCTCGACATCATCTACGTCGGCATCATCTGCATCGGGCTGATCGCGCTCGCGATGGACCTCGTGCTGCGCGCCATCGCGCGCCGCCTCGTCGCGTGGCAGGAGCGCATAGCGTGAGCGCGAGGGCCGAAGGCCGCGCATGATGACTACGGGCCCGCGCATCGTCTTCGACCATGTGTCGATGGAATTCGCGTCGAAGCAGGGCCGGCTTCGCGTCGTCGACGACGTGTCGTACGCGATCGGCGACGGTGATTTCGTCGCGGTCATCGGCCCGTCGGGATGCGGCAAGACGACGATGATGAACATGGTCGCGGGATTCGTCGCGCCTACGGAAGGCCGCGTGCTCCTCGACGGCCGCCCCGTCAGCGGCCCGGGGCCCGATCGCGGCGTCATCTTCCAGGAATACGGCGTGTTTCCATGGCTGACCGTCAGGCAGAACATCGCGTTCGGACTGACCCTCGCCGCCAACCGCGCGAATGCCGTGGATCGCGACGCGATCTGCGCGCGCTACATGAAGCTGATGGGCCTCTCGGACTTCGCCGATGCGTGGCCGAAGATGCTCTCCGGCGGCATGCGGCAGCGACTGGCGCTTGCGCGCGCCTATGCGGTCAGGCCGCAGTTCCTGCTGATGGACGAGCCGTTCGGCGCGCTCGACGCGCAGACGCGCAACGCGATGCAGGATCTGCTGCTCGAGGTGCTGGCGACCGAAGGCAAGACCGTGATGCTCATCACGCATTCGGTCGAGGAGGCGATCTACCTCGCGTCGCGCATCGTCGTGATGAGCGCGCGTCCGACGCGAATCCGCGAGGAGATCACGGTTCCCTTCCCGTATCCGCGTTCCGAATCGCTGCATGAAACGCGCGAGTTCAACGAGCTGCGCTCGCATATCCGCGAGCTCGTCATGAAGGAGTACGCCGCCCAGGCGCAATTGGCGGGGTCCGCCGCGGCGTACGCGGAGCCGTCGTGATCGGCTTCACCACAGCGCACGCAAGTGGTGCCTGACCCCGTTCCGGTCTGTAAACCCTCAGGAGGAAATGATGAAAATGAACCGCAGGCAATTCCTGCAGACGACGGCGGCGGCAGGCATCGGCGCGGGCGCCGTTGTGCTCGGTGCGCCCGCCATTGCGCAAAGCCGCACGAAGGTGAAAGTAGGCTATCTGCATACGCTCGCCGTCGACGGCCAGATCTGGACCGGCATCGATCGCGGCTCGTTCGCCAAGCACAACGTCGAGCTCGACCTCGTGCAGTTCACCACCGGCCTCGAGCTCTTCCAGGCGATGATCGGCGGCAGCATCGAGATGCTGGCCACCGGTGCCGTCATCTCGAACTTTCCCGCCCGCGGACAGGGGAAGATGTTCCTCGTCAACGACGTCGAGTTCGCCACCGCGCAGCTGTGGGTGCGCGGAGACCAGATCAAGAGCTTCGCCGATCTCAAGGGCAAGAAGATCTCGACCACCACCGGCACCACCGCGCACGTGTTCCTCGACACCGCGCTTCGCGCCAACAACGTCGATCCGAAGGATGTCGAGGTCGTCAACCAGCGAATGTCCGAAGCGGTGACGTCGTTCATCTCGGGTGCCGTGCCCGCCGTCGCGCTGTGGGTGCCGTTCAACATCCCGGTGCGCGAGAAGGTGCCGAACGCGAAAATGCTCGCCGACGCCTCGGCGTACTACCCGAAGGCGGCCATCGTCGGCGGCTGGGCGGTGCGCGACGATTACTACACGAAGAACCGCGCCGAATGCGCGAACATCATCCGCGGCTGGGCCGAGGCGAACGACTACATGATCGCCAACGCCGACGCAGCGCTCGACGCGTTGCAGAAGCACCATTATCAGCAGGTGCCGCTGTCCGACCTCAAGGAGCAGTACAAGGCGCAGAAGATGTTCACGTCGAAGGACTGGAAGAAGCTCTATGCCGACGGCACCGTGACGAACTGGCTGCAGCAGGTCACCGACTTCTTCGTGCGCTTCGGCGGCATCCAGAATCCGGTGCCCGCGTCGAAGTACTTCGATCCGAAGCTCTATCTCGACACGATCAAGGCGTGAGCCGATGGCCGAGGCTTCCGGCACGTTCGACTACGTGATCGTCGGCGCCGGTTCCGCGGGGTGCGTCCTCGCGAACCGGCTGTCGGCCGACGCGACGACGCGCGTGCTGCTGCTCGAGGCCGGCGGCTCGGATCGCAACTTCTGGATCCGCCTGCCGGTCGGTTATTTCCGCACGATCTACGATCCGCGCTTCGCGCGGCTTTTCGACACCGTGCCGTCGGAAGGCACCGCCGGGCGCAACGTGCTGTGGCCGCGCGGGCGCGTCATCGGCGGCTCGTCGTCGATCAACGGCCTGGTCTACATCCGCGGGCAGCACGAGGACTTCGACGACTGGGCCGCGCAGGGTGCGGCGGGATGGCGCTACGTCGACGTGCTGCCCGATTTCAAGCGCATCGAGCACTACGCGGGCGGCGCAGGCGCGTATCACGGCGCGGCGGGCGAGCTCGGCGTGTGCAACCTGCGCAATGACCATCCGTACTGTCGCGCATGGGTCGACGCCGGCGTCGAATTCGGGTTGCCGCGCAATGCCGATTTCAACGGCGCAACGACGTATGGCGTGGGCTCGTACCAGCTCAGCATCGACAACGGCTGGCGGCAAAGCGCGGCGGTCGCCTTTCTGCGTCCCGCGAGCCGGCGCCCGAACCTCACCATCGTGTCGCACGCGCTCGCTTCGCGTGTGCGTTTCGAAGGAACGCGCGCCGCCGGCGTCGAATGGCAGCGGGACGGACAGACGTCGTTTGCGCGGGCCGCTCGCGAAGTGATCCTGTCCGCGGGCACGCTCCAGTCGCCACAGCTTCTGCAGCTGTCGGGTGTGGGGCCACCCGAACTGCTGCGCCGGCTCGGCATTCCGGTCGTCGCCGCGCTCCCTGGCGTGGGCGAGAATCTGCAGGATCACTATCAGGCGCGCACGATCGTGCGACTGAAGAAGCGCATATCGCTCAACGACGCTGTGCGCAATCCGCTGAAGCTCGCCGGCATGGGCGTTCAATGGCTGTTTCGCCGCTCGGGGCCGCTTACGGTGGGCGCGGGGCAGGTGGGTGGCGCGGCGTGCACCGAGCATGCGACCGGCGGGCGGCCGGACGTGCAGTTCAACGTGATGCCGCTGTCGGTCGACAAGCCCGGGGATCCGCTGCATCCGTATTCGGGCTTC
>Ga0207667_10006653_pt1 | contig 13971 bp, 11 predicted proteins | sample KBSCornC52_FD_184301 | JGI IMG/M metagenome (GOLD analysis project Ga0207667, IMG submission 184301) | Corn rhizosphere microbial communities from Kellogg Biological Station, Michigan, USA - KBS Corn C5-2 (SPAdes) (version 2) | ecosystem: Host-associated > Plants > Roots > Rhizosphere > Soil ... | reverse complement strand
TGATCGGCGCGTTTGATGCAACTCATCACGGAGTTGTGCGAGATCCACATGACGCCGATGATCAAGAAGCTCACGGCATAAGCCGCGTACGTCGGCCAGTGAATCGCGATGCCGTGCCACAGTCCGTGCTTGAGGTCAGCCTCGGCCGGCGCCTTCAGATCGAGCGCGAGCAGCGTGATAGCAACGGCAAGAACCCCGTCGGTGAATGCCTCAAGCCGCTGCGTGCGCATCGCACCACCACGCAGTCTCAGACGTCGATGCGGGCGCGGTCGAGAATGGCCGCAGAGTCGACGATGAACTCCTTACGAGGCGCGACATCGTTGCCCATCAGCAGTTCGAAGGCGCTTTCCGCCACGGCGGCGTCGTCCAGCCGAATGCGCCGCAAGACACGATGCCGCGGATCCATCGTGGTCTCGGCGAGCTGGTCGGCGTCCATCTCACCGAGGCCCTTGTAGCGCTGCGGCGTCTTGTATTTCTTGCCCTTCTTCTCCAGATCGAGCAGCAGCCGGCGCATCTCGGCGTCGCTGTAGGTGTAGACCGGCTCCTTCTGCCCGGAGATTTCGATGCGGTGCAACGGCGGCACAGCTGCGAATACCCGGCCGGCGTCGAGCAACGGCTTCATGTAGCGGAAGAACAAGGTGAGCAGCAGGCAGCGAATGTGCGCACCGTCGACGTCGGCGTCGGTCATCACGATGACCTTGCCGTAGCGCGCGGCGTCGATGTCGAAGGTGCGGCCCGAGCCGGCGCCGATGACCTGGATGATCGAGGCGCACTCAGCGTTGTTCAGCATCTCGCCGACGCCGGCCTTCTGCACATTCAAGATCTTGCCGCGGATTGGCAGTAGCGCCTGGAACTCCGAGTTGCGCGCGAGCTTTGCAGTGCCGAGAGCAGAATCGCCCTCGACGATGAACAATTCGGTGCGGTCGACGTCTTCGCTGCGGCAGTCGGCCAGCTTCGCGGGCAGGGACGACGACTCCAACGCATTCTTGCGGCGCTGCGCTTCTTTGTGTGCCCGCGCTGCCAACCGTGTCTTCGACGCGGCCGCAACTTTCTCGAGCAACGAGCGCGCTTGCTGCTTCTCGCCGCGCTTCGAGCTGGTGAGAAATGCCTTCAGCTCACGCGAAATCACGTCGTAGACGATTTTCGACGCGGCCGGCGTGCCAAGCACTTCCTTGGTCTGGCCCTCGAACTGGGGTTCGGCCAGGCGCACGGTGACAACGGCGGTCAGCCCTTCCAGGGCGTCGTCCTTGATGATGGGATCGTCGTTGACCTTCAGGAGCTTCACTGCGCGCAACTGGTCGTTGAACGCCTTGACCAGCGCGCGCTCGAAACCGGCGACGTGGGTGCCGCCCTTCGGTGTCGTGATGATGTTCACGAAGGAGCGCACGGTGCTGTCGTAGCCGGTGCCCCATCGCAACGCGACGTCGACGTCGAGGTCTCGGCGCACGTCGGTCGGTGTCATGTGCCCGAGATCGTCGAGCATCGGCACGGTCTCTTCGAACGAGCCGGACCCCTGCAGCCGCAAGGTGTCGGTGATCCCGGCGTCCGCCGCGAGGAAGTCGACGAAGTCGCCGATACCGCCGGCATACACGAACGTCTGCTCGCGCGGCACATCGGGATCGCTGCCGCGTACCTTGTCGGCGCGGTCGTCGCGAACCGTGATTTTCAAGCCAGGAACGAGAAACGCGGTCTGCCGAGCGCGCTCGACCAGGCTCGAGAGGTCGATAGCGGCGTCCTTGGTGAAGATCTGCCGGTCGGGCCAGAACCGCACCCGGGTGCCGGTGACTTTCTTCGCCACCCGCTTCACCTTGGCCAAGCCCGATTTCTCGGTGAACTTCGAATCAGGCGCGGCATTCGCGAATTCGCCCGGCTTCCCGCGCCGGAAGCTCATCGCGTAAGTGCCGCCGTCACGGTCGACCTCGACGTCCAGTCTCGACGAAAGCGCATTGACGACCGATGCGCCGACGCCATGCAAACCGCCCGTGGCGGCGTACGAGCCGCCGCCGAACTTGCCGCCCGCATGCAGCCTGGTCATCACAACCTCGACGCCGGACAGCTTCGTCTTCGGCTCGATGTCGACCGGGATGCCTCGCCCGTTGTCGCGCACCTCGACCGAGCCGTCGTCATGCAGCACGACCTCGATCGCGGTGCAGCAGCCGACCAGCGCCTCGTCGACCGAGTTGTCGATGATCTCCCACACGCAGTGCATTAGGCCGCGGCCGTCGGTCGAGCCGATGTACATGCCCGGGCGCTTGCGCACCGCTTCGAGCCCCTCGAGCACCAGCAGGTGCCGAGCGGTGTAGTCGGAGCGGTCTTCGCCGGTGAACAGGGCGGTCGGTTGGGCGGTCACGGACCTCGTGCTTTCTCGTCGGGTGCCGCCGTCCTGCTTGCTTCGACGGCCGCGCCGTCAGGCTATCCAAGCCAACCGTCACCCGGCGCCGGGGCGCGCCGTCCTCAGGACAACCCCAGCGCCGCCTTCACCTGTGCAAGCAGGGCCTTGGACGACGCTCCCAGCCGCCCGTCACTGGTCAGCACCCGGTTGCACCCGCCAAGCTCGACATACGCGCTGTTCGCGATCACCGCGAACTCGGCGGCGTCCTGGCATCCCGCAGGCAGCGGCGCGACGATCATCGCCTCGCTAGCGATGGTGCCGGCCGCCTCGCCGGTAGCTGTGGCGCCCTTCACCAGGTCGCCGACCCGCAAGCCGCCGTCGATCGGCCCGGCCTTGTACAAGCACACCAAGGCGGACGCCGGTGAGCTCGCGAGATCCCCGACGCTGCCGCCGTCCTTGCCCTGCGGATGGTTCGCACCCTCGAGCGCGACCATGTCCTTCCACTGATCCGGGCAGCCGGTCTCGACCGACTCCTGCGAGCTGATCTGATTTTGACGGACTTCGTCGACGACCCGGAACTGAATCCGGTTGAGCGCGGCGATGACGTCGGCGCTCGGCTTGGCGCATTCGTCGGTCGGTACCGCCGGTCGCATGATCTGCCCCGATTGATCGACAAGCGCGAACCAAGGCGGCAAGATCAAATCGTCGGTGCAGACAATGTTCGGCGGCTGGCGCAGCGACGGTTTACCCAACTGGACGAGGAAGTCGCCGAAGCCTGAGTCGGCGACCTCCGCGAGCTGCACGCTCCAGGTGCCGAGCCCGGGATAGCTGCGATCGACCGTCTGGCAGCGCACGACGGCCGTCACGGAAACGTTCTTGGCCAGCGGCTTCGCCGTCTGCATCGGCTCGGGCGGAAATGGTTCATGGGGGCACGCGACGGTGACCGCGCCCACATGGGCAACGGCGTGGTCGGCTACCGGCGGGGTGCCGGTTGGGGCTGTCGCGGCCGGGCCGCTCGGAGCGGACGGCACCGTCGCAGAGCCGTCGCCCGTCCGGCCGGCTGTGTCGGCGACGGACGCGCAACCGGCAACCCCGATCAAGGTCGCGACCGCCGCTACTGCCACCAACCCACGCATTGGTCACACCTCCGCTGACGCCTGCCGATCTGACGTGGCGCGGCGCTCAGCGGTTGCATTGCGGGCGACGCTGGTGCAGGTACCTACTTATGCCCGAGCGCACGGGCCAGTTCGGCACGGCCCATCTTCGATCGGCCTGGAAGATCGCGACGCTTGGCCTCTTCGTACAGCTCGGCCCGAGTCAGCGGCGACGACCCGCCGGTGCGCTTGCGTTGCGCGACGGCGGCAGCTTGCTTGCCGAGCGCGCTGCGTGTCGACTTTGGCATATGTGCAATCGTGCGTTGCCGTCGTGAGGCCGATTGCGCCTTGCGCACATTGCGCTTCGCGGCCGCGGTCTGCTTTGCGGTTGCCATGATTGCCTCCTCGATCGTGTTTGGTGAACCGAGTCGGGTACGCCGTACGACGATCAAATTGTCCGGTGTCCCATCTACCTGATGATCAAAAAGATGCCCGATTGCCGCCGATCCCAACCGAAACGCCCCACCTGCGTGATCGGCCAAACGAGTTGTTAGCTCAGCGCGAACGGCGCGTTACCGGTGCCCGGGAACGTTCTGTGGTGGGGTAGTGGTTGCATTGGGTAGCTGCTTGCCGATGAGAAGGACGTGAATGTGACTTCGGTACTGGCCCCGACTCCCCTGTCGGCCGCTGATCGTTGCGACCGCTGCGGTGCCCGTGCATACCTGCGCGCGGTGCTGCCGTCCGGGGGTGCCCTGCTGTTCTGCGCGCACCACGCGCGCGAGCACGCCGCCGCGCTGCGTGCTGTGGCAGTGGAGTTCCAGGACGAAACCGGTCGCCTCGAAGACGTGTCCGCCACCGCTCCCGAAGAGGAGCACTGACTAGATAGCTCGACGCCGAGGGCCCCGGCCGGAGAAATCCGGCCGGGGCCCTCGCGTCTGTCGGGGCACCGACGCGTCAGGCGCCCGACTGCACCCGTAGCTCGTGCGCCGCGTGCAACAGGAAGCGGGCCGCGGTGAGCTCGGCCGCGACTGTCGACTGGCTCGGCCTGGCCCCGTAGAACGCGGCCGCGGTGAGCGTCTGCGAGATCTTCGTCGCGACCACCGTGCGGGCGAGAGCGAGTCCGGTGAGGGCCTGTTCCGTACGCACCCACTGCTGATCGTCGGACGACGAACCGCTGGCCATGGCGGCCGTGTCGGCGATCATCGTGTCCGTCCCGAACGTGCCGACACTCGCGTCGAGCTGCTTGTAGGCCGCCGCAAGATCATCGGTACCCGCCAGCGCGTGCGGCACGTGCTTCAAGATCTCGGTGATGACCCGCCCGTCCGGCCGGTAGTCGTCGCGCAGCCCGACCAGCGACAGCAGCGTCGGCCGGATGTCCGGCTCGTCGGCCCAGGTCCCCTTGGTGCTCATCTCCGGCACCGTCTTGGTGGAGTTCGGGTCGAGTACCGCCGACCCGTGTGACACATCCGGCCCATCGACGCCGGACGCCTTCACGTTCGGACCGACGAACGCCGCCCAGGTGATGTCGATGTGCGGGCTGTAGTAACCGTGGTTCCACGCGAACTTGCTATAGATCGTCACGCCCGCCGGGCACGCCGACAGGCTCGCGCTCTGGCAGAAGTAGTAGTCCGGCTTGGGGAAGATCGTGTACGTGGGCGTGCGAAGCGGGTCGGCAGTCTGCATGTGCAAGATCCGCTGCTCCACGGCGTCCGCCTGGTAGTTCACGATCTTTTCGTTCTGCGCACCGCTGTACGGGTTGTTCGCCGTGAGCGACGCGGTGTCGCGTTCGAGTTGCCGGACGGCGGGGTCGTTCGCGGCCGGCTGCGGCCGCGACGGCGTGCCGTTGACGTACATCACCGCGCCCTGCGGCTCAACCGCGAACGCCGTGGTGTCGCCGGTCTGCGTCTGCAGCAGGTCAGGCAGGTTGGCCTCGAGTTCGCCGATCTGCCCGGCGGCGTACGAGCAGGTAGAACCGTTGCAGGACGGCGTGTTCGCCCGGCCCGCGTTCGCGCCCGCGAAGTGGTCGTTCTCCTCGGCGCTGATCACGAACTCGGTGTTCTTCGGGGTGATGCCATCCTTGGCCAACCGGTCGAGGAACTTCGCGAACGCCTGGTCGTAGGCGGCCGCACTCGACGCCATGCACGGGTCGCCCGGGCCGAGCGCACCGAGACTGTTCGACGTGCAACCGGTCTGGCCCGGCTTCTTGTCGTGGATATCGCTGATGTACCCGTAGGTCACCGGGATGCCGGCTTCCTGCATGTCTGCGAGGTAGGCGAGGGTCTGGGTTGCGGTCGGATTGAAGCCGGGGAATCCGGGCTTGTGCGTGAACGACTCCGCGATCACGTTGCCGTCTAGGTCGGTGAGGTTGCCATTCGCGTCGGTGACCGGGTAGCCGTGCGAGGTAACGTTCGGCGTCCCGGCCCCGATCCTCGGCGCGACATACCTCGCGCCGAACAACGCCTGGTACCCGCGGTAACCGCCGGGCTCGCTCGGCAGCGAGTCGGTCGTCGCAGACGGCGTCGCGGTCGTCTGCCCGAACTTCACCGCCTTGGCGTCGGCACAGGTCGCGTTGCCCTTCGCACAGTGGACGGCGACGCCGATGTAGTCGGCGACCTCGGCGTCCCAGAAGGGTTTGCCGGCCGTATCAGCGGCGAGCTGCGCAGCCTCCGGGGAGTTCGCACCGAACACGCTCGGGATGTCGACCGGCACGTTCTCCAGCACCATGTTCGCCGTCGAGAAGTCGCCGACGTCGCAGCCGGCGCGGGTGAATGGCACCCACGGCGCCGGGGTGGTGTTGCCGTTGTCTTGGCGGCTGGCGGGGTCGGAGTACACCATCGACGGCGCGTTGTCGGTCGTCGACGGCGCGAGCGTCGCGGTGTTGTAGACGGGCGACGTCCAGTACACGAACGATCCGTCGGGCTCGGTCGTGCCGTCGGGGTGGTAGGTCTTGTACGAGTTGCTCACCGGCATGCCATGCCGGTCGCCGTACAAGCCGGTGTAGATCGCCAGGCTGTCTTCTGCCGTGTGCGCGATCAGCGGCGTGTGCATGTTCGACAGCACCGTGCCGTTCGACTCGAGGAAGTGCAGCAGCGTCGGCATCTGCTCCAGATCCGACGGCACGTTCGGGTTGTCGCGGAAGAAGTGCACGTTGTCGAACGTGATCTCGATGACGTGCTTGACGCCGTTGCCGAGATGGCAGCTGCCACCCGACGCCTTCGCGGTGATAGCGGACGGCGACTGGGCGGCTGCCGCGGGCGCGAGCACGCCGACTCCGGTACCGACGGCAAGCACGACGGATGACCCTGCGACGAGCAGCCCCGATGCTCGTGACCTGCGTGATCCACGCATGAGGACCCCTTCCTGAACGCCTGGTGGGCGTCCGGAAGGCTAGTCCTCCATGGTCATATTTAGCTAGACATGCGGTTAACTAAAGACGAATCCTTGACCGTTCCCGGTGCGCACAACACGGGACGCGCACCGCCGCGGCGACGAGTCGCGGCGACGAGTCGTCTCGGCGAGTTGTGTCGGGGAGTTGTGTCGGCGAAAACGGTGCAGAGACCGAGCTCGCCGACACAGCAGCGTGAACGACGGTCAGTCGAGGTAGTCGCGCAGCACCTGGGAGCGCGACGGGTGGCGCAGCTTCGACATCGTCTTCGACTCGATCTGGCGGATGCGCTCGCGCGTCACGCCGTAGACCTTGCCGATCTCATCGAGCGTCTTCGGCTGGCCGTCGGTCAACCCGAACCGCATCGAGACAACCCCCGCCTCGCGCTCTGAGAGGGTGTCGAGCACCGAGTGCAGCTGCTCCTGCAGCAGGGTGAACGACACCGCCTCAGCCGGGACGATCGCCTCGGAGTCTTCGATCAGGTCGCCGAACTCGCTGTCGCCGTCCTCACCGAGCGGCGTGTGCAGGGAGATCGGCTCGCGCCCGTACTTCTGCACCTCGATGACCTTCTCGGGGGTCATGTCGAGTTCGAGCGCCAGCTCTTCGGGGGTTGGCTCGCGGCCGAGGTCCTGCAGCATCTGCCGCTGCACCCGGGCCAGCTTGTTGATCACTTCGACCATGTGCACGGGGATGCGGATGGTGCGGGCCTGGTCGGCCATCGCCCGGGTGATCGCCTGCCGGATCCACCAGGTGGCATAGGTCGAGAACTTGTAGCCCTTGGTGTAGTCGAACTTCTCGACGGCGCGGATCAGGCCGAGGTTGCCCTCCTGGATCAGGTCGAGGAAGAGCATGCCGCGGCCGGTGTAGCGCTTGGCCAGCGAGACGACGAGGCGGAGGTTCGCCTCAAGTAGGTGGTTCTTCGCGCGCCGGCCGTCCTCGGCGATCCACTCGAGCTCCTTGCGGAGCTTGACCGCGAGCTTCTCCCCCGAGTTGAGCTTCTCCTCGGCGAAGAGGCCAGCCTCGATGCGCTTGGCGAGCTCGACCTCCTGCTCGGCGTTGAGCAGGGGCACCTTGCCGATCTGCTTGAGGTAGTCCTTGACCGGGTCGGCGGTGGCGCCGGCGTTGACCAGCTGGGCCTGTGGCTCGCCGTCGTCCTCGAGCGCGAGATCAGCCTCGTCGGGCTCTTCGTCGCCTTCTTCGGCGGCGGCCGCAGCGACAGCGGCCGGGACATCGCCCGGCTCGGCGGCGTCGCCCGCGTCGGCCTCCGCGAGTTCGGCAGGCTCAGCTTCGACGTCGGAAAGATCGACGTCGAGCGCGGCGTCGTCCGTGAAATCTTCATCGAGCTCGACCTCGACGTCAGCGCCGACCTCGACCTCGGCAGCGTCATCGACGGCCGTGAGAACGGACCCGCCCTCCACGGGCGTGTCGGCGTTGGCTGCCGCAGCGCCGCCCTCGGGCTTGCCGGCAGCAGCGCCGCCCTCAGCTTTGCCGGCAGCAGCGCCGCCTTTGGCCGACTTGCGCGCGGACACGGCTGTCTTGGCTGCGTTCAGAATGCCCCTCGCCTTCTTTGCCGGCGTCGGCGTCACGCTCACGGGCCCCTCGTCGAGCTGGCTGTCGTCGAGTTGGCTGTGGTCTTCTGTGCGGCTGTGCGCCGCGCCCTTGGCTACCACGCTCGTCCTAAACAAATCGCAGGAGTGTTCACATACCTGTCGGTGGCCAGCACGCAGCACCTCTCGAACGACACGGGACGGCAGGGAAGCGACCGGAGCGGCCGATCCGCCCCGTCAGCGGACAGCTTGACGGCTGACAGCCCGCGCGGCTGGTGCCCCGCGTGGTCGGACCATTGTGACACGACGACTAGTGACTCCTCCGGCACTCGGGCGGCGGCCGACAGGGTCGTCGCCGACTCGCGGCGGTGACGCCCGGATCGGCGGACGCCGCCCCCCATTGTGCATCGCCGCGACGAATCATGTCGGGGACCGCCGAGCGGAGCAGTACCCAATCAGCCGGGCGGCGCATCGGCGAGCGAAAACACGGTCGTGGTAGTCGCACCTGCGAAATACACGGCTGTACCGGCCTGAAACTGCCGCAGCAGCGGGTTGGGCGAGTCGGCGAGCGCCTCGATGCGCTCCGCATAGCGCACTGGGTCATGGCTGCCGACGATGTCATGGTCGTCAGCGGAGAACTGATACGTCAGCCGGGAAGCGGTCTCGGGCGCGGCATCGACAGCATCGAGATGCGTCACGATGTCGTTCACGTTCTCGACGCTGAAGACCCGCGTGTCGCTGCCCGACACGACCTGCTTCGAACTGATCGGCGAGCCTGCGGCGACCACGTGCGTCACCTGCACCCGGCCGCCGTTGAACGCGGGGTCGCCGGCGAGGTCCATCGCGACGATGCCACCCTCGCTGTGGCCGACCAGCATGACCTTCGCTCCGCGCGGTGCCCCTACCGCATCGAGAGCCTGGCTCACCGCACGGGTATACGCCGTTGCCGGTAACGCCATTGCGCTGATCGACCCCGACAGATCTTCTGGATCGGACGCGATTCCCATGTGCCGCATGCCCGGCAACTCGATGACATAACGTGCGACACCGTCGCGCCCGACGACGCGCTCGATCGCCAACGACGCCGCCGGCGCGTTTTCCATATCGGCGATCCGGCGCAGCGCTGAACCGAGGCCGGTCGGAGCGGTGCCGGCCCACACCGGACGGAAACTCGAGCGCACCGCGTATCCAGGTCCTTCCGGGGCGACTGCACCCACCAACGCAAGCGGCAGCCCGAAGAACGGTTCGACCGTGAGCGGACGTCGCCCCTCGACGTCCGCTCGAAAGATTGCAGCCGGCGCGAAGAGACCGAGCAACGGCTCGGTGAACGGTGCCAAGTAGCCGACCATCGCGTTGGCCAGGGAACCTGCGTCGGCTTCGCCCGCAGCCAGCGTTTTCCCTGGGGCGAAGGGAAATCTCACCGCCGCCGTCAGCAACCACGCGTCGAACGCCGCGAGTTCGGGTAACGGGAAATCATCGACCAGCTGCTCCTTCGCGACGACCGCTTCGAGCACCATGCTGTCGGCAGCTAGGCGCGCCGCCAGTGCGGCCAGGCCGTGCGGAACGGTCGCCGCTGCCAGGATCGACGCCTCGACCCGCGCGGCGCCGAGCGGGTCGAAGACGGCGTTGGTCAACACACTCGACTCAGCCGCCATCGCCGCGACCGCAACCGCCTGTTTCGCAAGGGACTTCGAGGTCTCTGCCCACACCGCCGACATGCGGCGCAATTCTTCGTAGTCGACGACGATCGCGCTCATAGCCGCCCCAAGAACGAGGCGACATGTTCGGCGCCGTGAACGGCAGCCTGTTCGAGTCGCAGCAGCCGTGCCTTTTCCGCCTCGACGTCAGACGCAAAATGCCGGACGGCGGACGCCGCCGAGCGCAACGAATCGCCAACCTGACCGCAATCGCGACGCCGGCGTGCAACCTGCGCCCGGAACGCGTCGGCGGCAACCGACGTCCAGATTGCGATTGATGCTGCGTGCACCAGTTCGTCGCCGATTGACTCGACGCGCAGGGCGCGCTGCTCGAGTTCGCGCGCGAGACCGTCCAGACCTGACAACGCCGTCCCCGTTTCGTCGATCCCGTGGTGAGATCGACGTTACGACCACGGACGACGGCGAAACGCAGCTCAGCACAGCTCGGTGAAAACAGTGGCGCGCGATTGTGGATTCAGCGGCCAGCGGGCTTGCGTGCAGCTGTCTTTGCCGCTGCCTTCATCTCTTTTTTGTACTCACGAACCTTCAGCAACGACTCAGCGCTAGTGACGTCTGCAACCGAATGGTAGACACCGTCGTCGCCGTACGAGCCAGCCGCCTCGCGCCAACCTCGCGGTCGCACACCGCGCTGCTTGCCGAGCAATGCGACAAAGATTTTCGCCTTCTGCGCACCGAATCCGGGCAGTGCGCTCAACCGTTCGAGCAACTCAGTGCCCGACTTCGCGTCACGCCACACCGCCTCTGCGTCGCCTGCGTAGTCGTCGCGAATGCGTCGAGCGAGCTCTTGCACGCGCCCCGCCATCGCACCCGGAAAGCGATGAATGGCCGGCGGACCGGCGAACATCTTGGCGAAAGTCTCGGGATCAAACCCGGCGATCTCCGCGGCATCGAGACGGGTGGTACCCATGCGCTCGGCCAGCACGTGCGGACCCACGAACGCTTTCTCCATCGGGATTTGCTGGTCGAGCAGCATGCCGGTCAGGAGCGCGAGCGGATCGTGGTCGAGGAGCGCATCTGCGTCTGGGTTTTGCGCGAGATAGAGAGTCATCGTCGGCTCCGTTCGAGGTCGCCTCGTTAGCCTCTCAGATGCGGGGCCCGCTGGGAACCCTGGCAGGGAAGCTCCTCGGCACCAGTTGCTCAGTACCAACCGCCGTCTGGCAGCTGTTCTCCTACCGGGATGTCGACATCGAGCACGTTGCCCGGTTGCGCGAGCGGGCACGCCCACGCGGGGTCGTAGGCGCACGACGGGTGGTAGGCGAAGTTGAGATCGATGACAAGCGTCCCGGAGCCAGTCGCGAGATCGACGTCGCCACCCAGATCGGCACCCTTCACCGTGTCGATGAGGTAGCGACCGCCGCCGTAGGTCGAGCGACCCGCAGTTCGATCTCGCAACGGGACGAAGAGGCCTCCGCCGTAGCTGCGTAGTGCCCACACATCAAGGCTCCCGACGTCCGGCATGCGCACAACGCCGATCCGCTCGAACGGCACGACACCATCGGTCGCGGTCGGCACATCGATCCGCACCCGCTCGACGTCCGGGTCGACCGGAAGCTCGAACCGCCACGCCGATTCGTACGGCGCTACCGGGATTCCGCTGAAGCGGGCGCGTCGCTGCGGTTCGAGCGGCGACTGTGGGTGATGCGCCAATAGGTCGTCGCGTACGCGCCGCCACTGCGCATGAGCGGACGCCGGGTCGGTCGACCCGCGCACCGAGGCGTAGACGCCGTGCACGCGACGTCGCCAATCGAGCAACGTGAGCCCACCGGAGCCGTCCGGCCCGCCACCGTCCACACCAGCAGTCTGTCGCACGGGCGGCTGGTGTGGACGGTCCCCCCCGCCGGCGCCCGCCGAGTGGGGTCGCGCTGCCGACCAAGATCACTGGTCGCGCGACAACCCACCTGCTACGGCTCGAAATTCCTCGGCATGTCGGACCACACCTCGTCGTAGCCGCTTTGGCGATGCCCGGCATTCAACGCGAACTCGGTCGGGACGATCGGCCATCGGGTCTCGAACATGAACGCCAGGCTGTCGTCGATTTTCTGCGGCTTGAGCTCCTGCGTGGAGGCGCGGCGGTAGGTATCGGCGTCCGGGCCGTGCGAGCTGAAGCAGTTGTGCACACTTGCCCCGCCCGGCAGGAATCCTTCAGCCTTGGCGTCGTACTCGCCGTGCACCAGGCCCATGAACTCGCTCATGATGTTGCGGTGGAACCACGGCGGCCGGAAGGTGTCTTCGCCGACCAGCCACCGCGGTGCGAAGACCACGAAGTCGGCGTTCGCCACCCCAGCAGTGTCGGACGGCGATGTGAGCACCGTGTAGATAGACGGGTCGGGGTGGTCGTAGCTGACCGTTCCGAGCACGTTGAATCGCGCGAGGTCGTACTTGTAGGGCACGTAATTTCCGTGCCAGGCAACCACATCGAGCGGTGAGTGGTCGTAGTCGGCCGCCCACAGGTTGCCACCGAACTTCTGCACGACCTGCACCGGGCGGGTGACGTCCTCGTATGCCGCCACCGGAGACAGAAAGTCGCGCGAGTTCGCCAGGCCGTTGGCGCCGATGAGTCCGCGCTCAGGCAATTCGAACAGCCGCCCGTAGTTCTCGCAGATGTAGCCGCGCGCCTCGCCGTCGGAGACGTCGACCGCGAACCGCATTCCCCTTGGCAGCACGGCAATTTCGCCCGGCACAGCCTCCAGCACACCGAACTCGGTACGCAGGGTCAGCGCGCCGGATTGAGGTACGACCAGCAATTCGCCGTCCGCATTGAAGAAGTAACGGTCGACCATCGAACGGTTCGCGCGATACCAGTGGATCGCGATGCCGGTGTGCGCGAGCACGTCGCCGTTGCCGCCGACCGTGTAAAGGCCGTCGACGAAATCAGTGGGGACGTCGACGGGCGGGGGCGCGTCCCAGCGCAGCCGATTGGGGTTGGGGGGCACATCTTGGAACGGCGCGCTGCGCAGCGTTCCGTTGCTCGGCAGCTGGGTGAAGGTCGGGTGCTTGGCCGAGGGCGTGATCCGGTAGAGCCAGCTGCGGCGGTTGTGCGCGCGGGGAACGACGAACGACGTCCCGCTGAGCTGCTCGGCATACAAACCGTGCGCGACCAGCTGTGGCGAGTTGCGGCCCTGCGGCAGGGCGCCCACCACAGCCTCGCTCGCGTGCTCGTTGCCGAAACCCGAGAGGTAGTCGAGCCCGCTGCCGCCGGGTCGCGGCTGCACGCGGGGCTCGTCCATCACGCCTGACATGTGCACCTCCGTTAGGTGGTCTGCTCCCGCCATCGGATCGGGCAACAGGCTCGATCGTCAAGGGCACGCGCGGCGGTCTTCTTCACTCGCGCCTGCGGCTGCCGATGAGTGTGGGGTGGCTGGTGATGGCAGCGGCACGCTGACCGGCGGGCGGTGGATGGGCGTCGGTCGCTCGACGCTGCCCAATTCGCGCAGCGCAGGGCTCGAGGCCACCGCCGCGGCGCTCGACGGCCGCGACGACGCCCAGGTGGTCATCGTCTTCTGTTCCAACCGGCACGACCTGCCGGCCTTGATGAGCGGCATCAACGAGGCGTCGGGCGGCGTCCCCCTGGTCGGCTGCTCGACCGCGGGCGAGTTCTCGCAGACCGGGCCAACCGACGGCGGCGTCGTGGTGACCGCACTCGGTGGCAGCGGATTCTCGGTCAGCACCTCCATGGCCCGCCGAGCCGGCGAGCGACCGAGGGCAGCCGGCGCCGAGATCGCTCATTGTGTGGACGACGTCGCCGCCCGGCCGCACAAGGTACTGATGCTGCTCGTCGACGGCGTGGCGCAGGAGCAAGAAGAGATCCTGCGCGGCATCTACAGCGTGGTCGGCGCGAGCGTGCCACTCGTCGGCGGTTGTGCCGGCGAGGAGACCTTCGAAGGCAGACCAACAC
>Ga0207667_10006646_pt1 | contig 13975 bp, 9 predicted proteins | sample KBSCornC52_FD_184301 | JGI IMG/M metagenome (GOLD analysis project Ga0207667, IMG submission 184301) | Corn rhizosphere microbial communities from Kellogg Biological Station, Michigan, USA - KBS Corn C5-2 (SPAdes) (version 2) | ecosystem: Host-associated > Plants > Roots > Rhizosphere > Soil ... | reverse complement strand
TCTTCGCGGAAACCATCCGGACCTTCCCACTCGATGGACTCCGTGCGACCCAGATCGAGGTTGTCCACGAAGGCATTCACGTTGGTGAGCCGCCGCGGCTTGGCGTTCGGGGAAGCCAGAATGTACACTTCACTGGGGTGATTGGCCGTGGTGCCGATGAAAGCGATGGCGCCGGTTTTGGAGACGCTCATTCGGATCGTGTCGTCGCTCGTCGTGGTGCCCAGGCCGTTGTTGGCTTCCACGTCGCCAAGATCGAGCAACCTGGCTTGCCCCGACAGCGGCTGCTGCCAGAGCACCGTATGCGTGCCCAGTCCGCCGGCAACGATCAGTGACTGGCCATCGGGCATCCAGACATAGTTCCTGAAATGACGGGCGAGTGCCGCCGTTGCATCACGTATCTTCCCGTCGACGCGCACATACACGGCGTCGCCGTTGTTCTGGTCGCCGCCTCGAGGGCGCAGGACCGCATGCGCATCACCTGCCGGCGCGAACTTGAAATCATCCGAGGTCTGCGCGGCGACCAGTGTCCGCATCGAGCCGCTCGCCACGTCCACTTCGGCGATGACGGAACGAAATGATGGTGCCCAGTACGCATTCGGGAATTTCGTGAACGCGATGTGTTTGCCGTCCGGACTCCAGGCGGGCGTGGTAGTGCCACCGGGTTGCGTGCCAAGACTGAACTCGCCTTCGGTCAACCGCCTGGCTTCGCCGCCGCCGGCCGGCACCACCCACAAATGCCACGGCGCCACGTCCCTGGTCAACAGAAAATGGCCGTCCGTGACCCTGAAAACCTTGTTATGCGCCTTGATCGCATCGGCGTTGAGGGGGGGGTCCTGCGCGATGAACGCGATGCTTTTCCCGTCCGGGCTCCATGAATAATCATCCACGCCTTGCTTGTTGCCGGTCACGCACGCTGCGTCGCCGCCGTTCATCGGCATCACGAATATCTGGACGGCACCGGTCTTCGCGTCTTCCGCGAGGAACGCCAGGCGTGCGCCATCGGGAGACCAGCGCGGCGAGGACAGGTTTTCGCGGTTCCGGACGAGCGTGCGGCGTGTGCCGCTGGCCACGTCAACGAGGTCGATCTCGATCTTCGACTTGTCCGTTTTCCAGTCCGGCGTGGATACGGTCAGGGCGATCTCTTTCCCGTTCGGGGAGATCTGCGGATCGCCCAACGCCACGATCTTCTGCAAATCATCCAACCGGAAAACGGCTGCCGCCCCTGCCGAGGACCATGCCAGAAGGCAGGCCATGCAGAGGGCGGCGCAGCACGTGGTTCTCACAAGTATCCGCAAGCGCGGGATGCCATTGCCGGCATCCCGCGCAAACTCCGGTTCATCCACCGTTCTTGCCGCCGAACTTCATGCTCATCTCGACGAAATACGCGCGGCCGGCGGCATTGAACCACTTGGTGTAGTAGTACGGGTAGCTGGTCCAGGTGTCGTCGCGCGGCGGGCGTGCGTCGAACAGGTTGTCGACGATCAGCGACACGTTGATGTCCGGTGTCACGCGATAGCCGAACGTCGCGTTGTACAGGAACGTCGGGGCAAGACGCCGCGTGCCGTCGTAGTTCGGTATGCCGCCGAGTCGCGAGCCGTACAACGTTGCCGTGAAGTCGTGGTAGTTCCAGGTGACCGAGGCGTTGGCCTTGGTGCGCGGGATCAGGTAGTAGTAGATGTCGGTCATTTCGTTGTCGACAGGCGTATCCGCGCTCAACTGTATCGTGTGCCTGATGACGTAGGTGGCGCCGAGGTTGAAATCGAAGGTGCCGAAGGGCGAAGTGTCCAGACGATAGTGTGTGTTGAAATCGACGCCGGAAGTCTGGTCGATCGCCGCGTTGATCGGCAGTACCAGAACCGAGGTGATGCCGTTGGGGTTGAAGGGTGCGTTCGCTGCATTGCGCACCACCTGGCTCTCGATCATCTGGCAGTACGAGGAACTACCATTCACCGGGTTGCCGTTGACATCCTGGCCGAGCCGGCAGTCCGCCTCGCGACGCAGGATCTCGTCGCTCGTCTGGTACTGGACTTCGTTGTTGAGCTTGATGCGGTAGTAGTCCGCACTGACGTCGAAGTTGGGCGTGGGCGCGTACACGAAGCCGTAGGTCAGCGACTTGCTGGTTTCATCCTTCAGCGAGGTGCTGCCGTGGCTGCGGCCGTTGTAGCTGGCGTCGTAATCGGAATCATCCACGCAGTCGAATCCCGGTTCCGGGTTGGCGAGCCGGCATTGGTAGTAGTCGGTGCCGCCGGAACTCGACCCGCTCATGCCGGCGTAGAGATACGACAGGTCGGGTGCGCGGAAACCGGTGGAGTACGAACCGCGCAACAGCAAGCTGTCGAACGGCCGGTATTCCAGGCCCAGCGCATAGGTGAACTTGCCGGCGGTGGTGTCGCTGTATTCGTAGCGGTCGTAACGGCCCGCGGTGGTGACGGTAAGTTGCTTGAATACCGGGATGCTGAATTCGTAACCGGCCGCAGCATGGCTGCGTGAGCCGACCGCGCCGGTGTTGTGCAGGCCGTAGTAGCTGCCGTCCAGTGACAGCGGGTCGGGTTTCAGGCCGTAATACGAATTGCCGTATTCGGCGATGCCCGCGAAGCCGACCGGGCCGGCGGGCAGCTTGAACAGGTTGGTGTTGGTGAGCGTCAGCGACCAGTTCTCGGAACGGCTCTTGTCGAGATCGATCGAATCCTGGGTGATCGAGCGGAATTGCGCGACAGTCAGCGGCGTGTACAGGCGGCTGATCGGGGCGTAGTACTTCTGATATCCCGTGTCGTTTCCGTCAGCGTCAATATAGTTCCCCAGCGACGGGCCCAGGTACAGCGCCTGTGCCTTGGCCGCGATCAGCGCGGGCCACTTCGATTCGAGCTGATTCTGCGAATGTTCGAAGTTCGCTTCGTAATTCCAGTCGCTGTCGGCGCCCAGCGTGCCCTTGACGCCGGCGTTCAGGGAAAGGGTGTTGTTGATGTTGCGGATCTCGCCGGGTTTCAGGCCACCGTTCTCCTCGATGGTGAAATAGCGGCGCTGCCATTGTTCAATTTGGTCGGTGGCGGTGTCGTAGAACGGGGTAGGCGTGCAATCACCGTTCAATGGTTCGCAGTTCTGCCACTGCAACGGCGAGTTGTAGCTGTCTTGGTGCGAGGTGCCGGCCAGCACGTCCACGTAGAAATCGGTGTAGTTGTTGAAGTGATACGTGGCCGAGGCGAACAAGTTGGCCATCTTGCGGCCGTTCTCCAGTGTGCCGTAACCGACGTCGTTGTAGCTGCCGCAGTAGTAACCGTAGTTGCGGCGGTGGGCGTAGATGATCGAGCCCTGGTCGTACGAAGACAGCGCTTGGCATTGCGCCTGGCCTGGATCGAAGTAGTTCTGATCCACGTCCATGCGTACCCATGTCTGGCCTGGATAGTTGCGTGAAGGGGTGATAGGGCTGTCCAGCCGCGAATCGGTGTAGCTGCGCTGGAAGTCCCACAACGGGTGCTTATCGACCAGCTCGAGGCCGAACACGGCGTCGAACTTGCCCTTGGAAAAACCGCTGGTGATATCGAGCCGCTGCGAACTGCCGCCACCGTGCTGCAAGCCGCCGGCGCGATAGTCGATGGTGGTGCCGTCGGTTTTTTTCTTCAGGATGATGTTGATGACCCCGGAAATCGCGTCCGAGCCGTACACCGCGGAAGCACTTCCGGAGAGGATTTCCACGCGTTCGATCAGAGAAGTGGGAATGTTGGAGATGTCAGTGAAGTTGCTGTTGCCCTGGTAGGACTGCGGGTAGTCGGCGATGCGCCGGCCGTTCACCAGCACCAGCGTGTGGTTGGGGCCGAGGCCACGCAGATCCACCGCTTGTGCGCCGGGCGAGAAGCCGTTGGTGTTCTGGTTATTGTCCAGTGCGCCCAGGTTCTGCGTCAGCGAAGTCATCAGATCGGGAACGGTGGCGAAGCCGCGCCGCTGGATGTCCTGGGCGGTAATGGCCACCACCGGCGCGGGACCCTCGATCTGCGAGCGTGGGATGCGCGAACCCGTCACCACCACTTCCTGCAAGGTCTTGGGCGGCGCGGCGCCTTGCGCGGGGCCGCTCGCAGGCGGCGCCGATGGCCTGGGCGCATCTTTCACAATCACCACTGCGCCGGAATCATCGTGGCGTGCGTGGTAGCCGGTGCCCGCCAGCAAATCGGTCAGCGCCTGTTGCGCCGAAAGATTGCCGTGGGCACCGCGGGTCGTGAGTCCCGCCAACTGGTCGGCGCTGTAGACGAACTGCACGCCTGTCTGGCGCGCCAGCGCATCCAGTGCGGTCACCAGGTTGCCGGCCGGAATGTCGATCTCGGCGGTCTGCTGCTGGGCCAGGGCCCAAGTCGGCAGTGCGCAGGCGAGCATCAGGAAACCGCGTGCAAACAACTTGAACATATCCCCTCCCGGATGGCGCCGCCGGTGCGGCGCCTTCCCCCACCAAGACGAACCAGGGCGGCCGATCCCCCCCCGCTGGCGGGCGGCCCTCAGTGCGCGGCTTTCCCCGAACCGCGCCGCGACAGCACGATGCGATCGCCGCGTCGGTCCGCCTGCACGGGAAAGACTTCCTGCATCAGGCGGACAAAGGCCGCGCTGTTGTCGAGGCGGAAATTGCCGCCCACGCGCAACGCGTCGAGCGAGGCGTCGGCGATCACGATCTTGCGCGCGTTGTAGCGGTTGAATTCTTCCACAGCCTCCGCGAGCGGCGTGCTGTGGAACACCGCGTAGCCGTCGCGCCAGCTCAGCCGTTCGCGCGCTTCATCCAGCGCCACTCGCTGCACGAGCACGTCGCCACCATCCACCATTGCGATGCTGCCGGCTGGCAGCATGGTGGCGGCTTTGCCCGGCGCGTCCACCGGTTGCAGCCGCACCAGTCCGCGGGTCACCACCACCCGCAGTTTCCGGTCGTGCCCGCGGCGCACGTCGAAACGCGTGCCCATCGCGGTGACGTCGTAGCCCTCGACGCGCACCACGAACGGCCGCGCGAGGTCGTGTGCCACGTCGAAAAATGCTTCGCCGCTGGCAAGGTCGAGATCGCGCCGGGCGCGTGAGAACGCCATGCGTAACCCGGTTTCGCTGCCCAGCGTGGCGGTGGACCCGTCCGGCAATTGCACCACCCGCTGTGCGCCCAGCGCGGTGCGCCATGCACCGGTTTCGACGTGGGTGTAGTCGCGCCACGCGTATGCGCCCACGACCACCGCGATCGCGAGCAGGCTGGCGGCGACGCTCGCGAATAGCGGCCAGCGGCGCCGGACGTGCTTGCGCGCGGTGCGGACCGGCGCGGGCGAATGGCCGCGGACCTGCGTCGCGAAATAGGGTGAGTGTGCCCACTCGCCGCGCGCGGGAATGCTGTCGCCGGTGCCGCTGGTGGCGAACGCCCTCAGGCGCGCGGTTTCCACCCACGCCGTTTCGAGGCGAAGGAACGCCACGCGATGCGCCACCGATTCGGCCAGCCACGCGTCCAGCGCGGCCTGCTGCCGGCCGGACCAGCCGCCGGCGTCGCGGCGTGCCAGCCAAGTCGAAGCGGTCTGTTCGATTTCGCGATGGTCGTCCGTCATGTCGGTGTGCCGATCCGTGCGTACGCGTCTTGCGTTTCCTCGTGTTCGCTGGCCGCGGCCGTTGCGCCGTGGAAGTGGTCCGCCATCAGGCGCGAACCCTTGGCAATGTGCTTCTCGACTGTCTTCTCGCTGATGCCCAGCCGCCGCGCGATTTCCTTTTGCGGCAGATCCTCGACCCGGCGCAGCCACACTACCTCGCGGCAACGATCGGGCAGGCGGTCCAGCGCGCGCGCCAGGCGGGTCAGCGCTTCCCGCCCACCAAGCCAGCGGGAAGGTTCCAGTTCATCCTGCAAGACGTTCAACTGCTCCAGATCACCCACTGCCGTGATGGAAACTATGCGCTGGCGGCGCACCCGGTCGGCTAGCAGGTTGCGGGCGGTGGCGAACAGGAACGACTTCGGCGAATCCGGCGGCTGCCGCATCGCGGCCTCGTACACGCGCACGTAGATTTCCTGCCGCAAGTCGCCGACCTCGTCGTGGTCGCGCCAGTTGCGGTGCAGGAAACGCATCAAGGCTTGTTCGTGCGCCAGCACCTCGCGCACGAACCACGCATCCACCGGTTCTCCCATCGGCCGATCATGCGATGTGCCACGCGGGTTGTCGAGTCCCGCGGATGGGGGAATGCGCGATGAGTTTCGTCCCGTTGAAGGACGGCGCGCGTGCGTCGCGCCTGCCTGGGAGGGATCAAGTGTCTGCCATCCGCTGGAATCGTTCGATCGCCTGCGCGCTCGCGGCCTGTTTGCTGGTGTGGGCCTGCGCGTCATTCGCCGCCACGGCTCCGGCCGCAGAAAAGCACGCCGGATACGAATACTTCGTGATCGGCGATGTCGCGGCGAAGACACCTGACAAGCCATCCGGCGGCCTGCTGTTGATGGGCGGCGGCCGCGAAATCGACGAGGCTTTCAAGTGGTTCGCCGAGCAAGCCGGACACGGCCACATTGTGATCCTGCGCGCGTCGGGCGACGACGAATTGCAGAACTGGATCTACCGCGATGTCGGCGGCGTCGCTTCGGTGCAGACGCTGATCTTCCATGCGCGTGCGCCGGCCAGCGATCCGCGCGTGCTGGCGATCGTGAAACACGCCGACGGCATTTTCATCGCAGGCGGCGACCAAGCCAATTACGTGCGGTTCTGGAAGGGTACGCCGCTCAACGATCTGTTGAACGCACGCGTGCGCGCCGGCAAGCCGCTCGGCGGCACCAGCGCAGGACTCGCGATCCTCGGCGAATGGGGTTACGGCGCGATGGACGGCGGCAGCATCACATCGCCCGAAGCCTTGCGCGATCCGGCGGGGCCGGCGGTGACGCTGGTCGACCGTTTCGTCACGGTGCCGCTGTTGCACGGCACCATCACCGACACACATTTCGTGCAGCGCGATCGCCTTGGACGTTTGCTGGTATTCGTCGCGAGGCTGGCGAAAGATCACCACGCGTCGGCCATCACGGGCTTGGGCGTGGACCAGGACAGTGCGCTGCTGGTGGAGGCGAACGGCGAGGCGCGTTTCCTGAGCTGGCATCCGGACGGCCATGCCTGGATCGTAGTGCCGCAGAAGTTGCGCGAAGTCGAACGCGCCGGCGGCCGCGAAGCGCTGGGAGCTTTCCAGAAAGACCGCGTTTCCGCCGGAAAACCGCTGGACCTCGCTGGCTTCACCGTCACCGGCATCGGCGCCGGCAGCTCGATGAAATTGCCCAGCTACGAAGTCGGGAATCCCGCGTTCGAGAGACGCATCGATGTCGTCGACGGCAAGTTGGTCGAGCGTGCCGGCCAACCCTGATTCAGCATTCAATGCGTAAGGTGGGCCGATCGCCACCGGGAGCTTTCACGATGCGGCAGGTCGCATTCGTGCTGTTGGCCGCGTTGGGCATCACGGGCTGTGCAGCGCAGGCACAGCGGAATCCCGCGCCTAACCCGACGGATGCCGCTGCGCCAACCTCCGCGAGCGTGGGCGATCTTCGCGGCACCGACTGGCGCGTCATCGAGGTTGAAGGCACGGCGGTGCCGGGCGGCGTGATCGCCACGCTGCGCCTTGGCGACGGACGCGCGTCCGGCAAGGCTGGTTGCAATGCCTATGGTGCGTCTTGGGAAACGTCCGCGGATGGCGGCATCCATTTCGGTCAAACGATGTCCACCAAGATGACGTGTCTCGAACCCGCCGGTGCGATGCAGGTGGAGCGCGGCGTCTTCGACGCCTTGCAACATGCCGCGCGGGTGCTAAGAGCCGACGGGAAACTGGTGTTGCTGGATGCATCGGGTCAGCCGCTGGCGACGCTGGTGCCCGAGGGTGGAACCTGAATCCTATTGATAGGTGATCGTGTAGGTGGCGGTGGCGTTCACCTGGCCCGCTGTCACCGAAGCGCCCGTCTGGTAATAGCGTGCATTGAGTGGCACGTTGAAGGTGCCCGCGGTGACCGTTCCGGCGGAAATCGCTGTGCCGAAGGGAATTGGATTGCCGCTGCTGTCGAGCACCTGCACGCCCACGTTCTGCGCGTAGCCGCCGCCGGCGGTGTTCGCGATCACGCCGGTGGCACCCGCGACCGGGCTGCTCGTGGCGAGGGTGACCGCGAGACTAGCCCCCGCGGCGGTGGACGGGCAGTTCAACTGCACGTTGAAAGGGGTTAGTCCGGTGGTGGAATCCGTGCCGGTGAAAGCCGAGGCATACACCGTGGGCAATGTCACCACGGTGGGGTCGGTAATGATCGAGCAGGCGGGCGGGGTGATGGTGACGGTGTTGTTGATCTGGAATGCCGTGACAGGCTGGTTTGCGCCCCCCATGTCGACGATCCATTGGGCAAGTTGCCCCGTGTTCAAGGTCGCGCCTCCGGTGATGGTGCCCGTGGCAACGAGTTGCAGGGCGAACGGTTGATTGAACAGTTGATCGCTCCACGCTACCGGGTAACTCGGGTAGGCCAGCATAGGACTGTCGGGATAGAGGATCTGAAAGTAGAGATTGCTGACCCCGGTGGGAAACAAGGTGCTGTCACCAGCGGGCTGCATGCCTATCAGGTTCTGGATGCCACTGTTGGTCGTGCCGTTGCAGTGGATCTCGGCGGTTGTATTGGGCGTAGTCGGCGCCGAAGTCCATAAGACGGTTTGACTGCCAGGCGGCAAGTTGTCCGGCAGGATAAGCGTGCCTGGGAGAGTAAAAGCGACCGTTGATTGAGTTGTCCCTTTGGTAAAGTTGCAAGATGCGTGGGCTACTGCAGGCAGGAGGCAGCAAAGCAGGCCCAGCAGCAGGCTGGCTGCGTGCCAGACTTTCACCGAACGCGCGCGCCGGATGTAGTCAGTGTTTGCGGGCCACCAATGGGTTTTATCCGCGCGTGTCATGTTCGACTCCGCTTTTGCGCTCGTGGCGCAGCCTTGTCCGTGATGCAGGTGGTGTGTAACTCGGCGTACCCGTTCGCCGGTTTCGCCTTTGTGGGTAACCCATAGGAGAACCTGCATGCCTGCGCCGCACCTTCCGAGTCCTGCCATTGCACGCTCAAGCGTCCGTTGTCATCGGCGCCACGCAGCAGCGCCAGCCCGGCCTGGCCCACCACGCCCAGCGATTCGCCCTTCATGTCAAATACCTGCGCGCCGAACGGCGCCGGCTTGCCGTCGGCCATCTGGATGCGCGCGATCAGCGCACGCCCCGACTTGCTCTTGAAGTCCATCATTACCACCGCGCCAGCGTACGGCGCGACCTGCGCGCTGGTGGCGTCGAGCTGCACGTTCAGCGGCAGGCCCTGCGGATCGATCTGGATGGTGTCGAGCTGGTACGGCGTGAGGTACGGCACCAGCGCATAGCCGAAGCGGTCGACGCGCACGCCCGGTGCATTGGTGATGTGTGCACCATCGGCGCCGGGTACGTGCACCAAGGCGACCGTGTCGCCCATCGGCTGGCCGAAGGTGACGCCGCCGCGGTGCGCGACGAGGGCGCCGCTGGCACTCACCGATTGCTGCGAATAGCCGTCGCCCTTGCCGACGCTGGCGTTGAACACCGCGTACGGGCTACGGTAGCCGGCGTTCACGCTCACCGCCGCGCCGCCACCGGCGTCGCTGCGGGAAGCGGTTGCACCATAGGTGAACTGGTTCCATTGCCCCGCCGAACCGTTGAGCATGGCCTGTTCCTGGCTGCCCAGTTCGTCACTATGGCTCAGGTTGACCGACACGTTCGGTGCGTGCGCGCCATCGCCCAGTGGCAGGCTGGCGTTCAAGAAGAACTGGTTGTCGTAGCCGCCGAATACCAGCCGCGAGCGGGTCGCGGAAACACCCCACGACAAGCGGCGGAAATGATTGTTGTAGCCGATCTGGAATTGGCTGTCGGTGCCGTTGCGATTCCAGTAATCGTTGAGGGAGGCGTTGGCGTACAGCGAGCCGCTTTGCCCGAGCCGCTGGCTGAGTGTGAGCGTGAAGCGGTTGCGTTGCTGCAGCAGGCCGTGCGCGGTGAAAGCGTCGTTCGCGTCGTATACGCTGCCCGCGAGAGCGGCACGCTGGGCGGGCGTCAGCAGGCTTTCGAGCGGCACGCCATCGATCATCGGCACGTTGCTCGGCAGGTATTGCATTGCATCGAGTCCGCGGCGCGCATAGTCGCGCGCGGATTCGGCGTCCAGCAGGCTCAGGAACCCGCTGGTGGAATAGCGATAGGCCGCAACGGTCAGCGAAGTGTCGGTGTCGGGAAGAATCTTGCTGTAGGTGATGCGAAAACTCTGGCCGTTGTGCGTGGCGTAACCTGGAATGCTGGCGTGCGCCTGCGTGATATCCAGCGCCACGGCGCCGAGACGCGTGTTGAACGCGCCGCCGATCAGCACGGCCGCATAGCCGACCGAACCTTGCGCGCCTGCATAGCCGGTGAACACGTTGTCGAAACCGTGCTGCACAGCGGCCTGCACTACGCCCGGCCTGTCCTGCAGGATGTCGCTGCGAAGCTGGCCGGCGGCCACGTCGAAACGCGTGACGCCGGGACGCAGCAGTTGCGCCACCGATGCATAAGGCACCGAGAAGTCGTGCTGGCGACCATCGGCTTCGGTGACCGTCACCACCAGATCGCCGCCGTAACCGGTAGGGTACAGGTCCCGGATCACGAACGGCCCGGGCGCGACGGTGGTTTCGTAAAGCTGCACACCGTTCTGGCGGATCGTCACTCTGGCGTTGGTCTCGGCGACGCCGCGCACCACGGGCGCGTAGCCGCGCAACGATTGCGGCAGCATCTGGTCATCGGTGGCGAACTGGACGCCGCGCAAACCGAAGCTGTCGAACACCGCGCCATCGGTGAAGCTGTCGCCCAGCGTGGCCTTCGCGCGCAGGGTGGGCAGGGCGCGCTGCGCGTAGGCGTCGATGTTGTGCCAGTGCCGCTGGCCGGGTTGTCCCGCCACGCCGGAATTCCAGGTGACGGTGCTGTCCTGGCGCAGTTGCCACAAGCCGACGTTGAACCCCGCGCGCAAGCCGAGATACGTGCTGGTCTGGCCCGCGCCCGCACTCGTGGCGTGATAGGTATTGAAGTTGTAATTCAAAAGGAACGCCGGCACACCGGCATCCCACGAAGCCGGATTGACATAGCCGCGCGGCATCTGGCTCATGTAGGCCTGCGGAATGCTGGCGTCCAGCCGCAGGTCGGGCAGATCGAGCGTCAACGCCGCGCCGGGGATCAGATCGGAAAGCTGCACGCAGGCGCCTGGCGATTTCAGGCGGACAACGGCGTCGGTATCGGGATTCGCGGGCGCAAGCCCCATCCGGTTCAGAAGATCTTCAGTGACGCACGGCAACGCGCCGGCATTCGGCGCGGGCGCCGCAAAGCGCACGTCCAGACGTCCGACCCAGTTGTGGTTCACGTAAACATCGAGGTTGTAGGTGCCTGGCAGCACCGGGTTGCCGTGTTCGAAACGGGCGATGTCCGCGGCATCCTTGCCGCCACTTGGCAACATGCCGCGGTCGAATTCGGCAAAACCGCTGGCGTCGGCGGAGGCGCCACTTGCGGCCGCAGCCTGTGCGCGCGTGCTCCAGCCGGATGCGCTCAGCGCGGCGCCACAGGCAATCGCGAGCGCGGCGTACTTCAGCGCCGGAGCGGACCTGCCGCTGGCGCGCGTGGGCTTCATTGCGAGACGCTGCCCTTGTGCGCATCGCCCGCGCCGTAGTCGTTGATCGTCGTGAAAACGATCGGCATGCCGGCCACCGGCGCATGCGCTTCGCCTTTCAGCGGCAGGCGCAGATTCCCGAACGGTGCGATCATGCCCTCGGCGCCGGCGATCGGCTTGCCGTTGATACCGAAGGAAAGCTTGCTGACGGTGATGTAGTAAGCCGTCGGGTTGTGCACTTCCAGCGCCGCGCCTTCGCCATCGGAAATGGCTTTGAACGTCAACTGGCCGGGCGCCTTCAGCGGGTCACCCGGCAACCCGGCCGGGCGATAGAAAAGCTTCAGCCGCGAACGGATTGCGAACTGCAGGGTGTTCTTGTCGGCCGCCTCGCCCGTGGGCCTGGGCGGGATTTCCAGCACGTTCAGCCAGAACAGCGATTCGCGATCCGTCGGCAGGGGCCTCGCCCCGGCGACGTACAGGATGCGAAGGCTCTGATCCTTGTTCGCCTCCATCCTGAACAGCGGCGGCGTGATCAGGAATGGTGTATTGGCAGTTTCGGGCGTCGACTGGACGTCGCCATCGTCGATCCAGGCCTCGACCAGCGCCGGATGGGCGGCGGTGTTCGACAACCGCACCGTGACTTCGCCCTGGTCGGCGGGAAACACCACGCGGGTGCCGCCGATCACGACGCTGGCGCCGGCGCCGGGTACGTACAGGCAGAGTGCGACCAGCGCCGCGCAAGCGGCGGCAATGACGTGCCTCATGGACGATGCTCCGTGTGCGGCAAGCGACGCGAAGGAATCATTCGCTGCTCCGCCGCGGTACAAACCGCGGCGGAGCATGGCCTGCGGCTTACTGGTAGATCATCGTGAACTGGACGCTGGTATTCACCGCGCCGGCCGTGGTGGCGGCCGCCGTGGCGTAGTACTGCGCCGAGTAGCTCAGCGTTGCGCTGCCGGCGGTAAAGCCGACCGACGGCGAATTCTGCGCCGCCGCAGTGCCCTTGCTGAGGTCCATCGCGACGTTGCTGGAGTTCAGCAACTGCACGTCGACGTTCGAACCGCTGCCGTTCTTCAGGTGGCCGCCGGAGGCGCTGAGGTTGCTGCCGGCATTCCACAGGGTCTGGGCGCTCGTGAAACTGGGATCGCAACCGGTCAGGGAAACCGTGAATGGCGTACTGCCGGTCACGCTGCCCGCGCCAGAGAAATCAGTGGTGTACACGGTCGGCAGCGTCACGGCGCCATTGCCGGCGGCGCCAGCGGTCGAAGCACTGCCCCCGGTCACGGTGATCACGCATGAATTCGCGACCACGCGGCCGTTGAAGTTGATGGTCCCGGAAGGACTCGTGGCCGCGTGGGCGGCCGGAGCAAGGGTCAATGTGCCGCAAGCGATGGCCAAGGTGGTGGCCAGCGCAGTCATCTTGAGATTCATCGGTTGTCTCCCCCAACGTTGGTGAAATGGCTTTGACCCCGGTCCCACACCGGGTTCGGTCACCGCCGATGCAAGACACGTGCCATTCGGTACATCGGCCACCGTGCCGGATCTGTGACGCGCGTCCCGAAATCATTGTGACAAAAAGTAAACGAAGGTGGCGGCCGGATACCGGTTCTGCTAGTTCCTTGCGGCCGCTTCGGTGGGTAGCCCGCGCCAACCGGCAATCATGCGATCGGTGAGGGTGCGCCACGGTCTGGATCGAATGTGGACGGGACCGCAGCAAAACGGTTGACTTGCAGCCGCCAAGCCGCAAAAATACGCAGTCTTTGTGAGGCAAAAAGCCGAAACCCGGGTGTCATCGAACATCGCCGGGTTCTTGGTGTCGGTGCAACGGAGAAAACAAAATTTGTCGGAGGGATACCCAAGCGGCCAACGGGGGCAGACTGTAAATCTGCTGGCTTACGCCTTCGGTGGTTCGAATCCACCTCCCTCCACCACCACCGGAGTGCGGTGTAATCCACTTCCTCCACCAGCTTCATGCAGCGGAGCCGAAACTCCGCCAGAGAACACCGCCGACGCGGGAGTAGTTCAATGGTAGAACCTCAGCCTTCCAAGCTGATGGTGCGGGTTCGATTCCCGTCTCCCGCTCCATTGAATGAGTTTCGCGCACGCCAAAACTTTGCTCACATAGCTCAGTCGGTAGAGCACTTCCTTGGTAAGGAAGAGGTCACAGGTTCGATTCCTGTTGTGAGCACCACCTGCGGTTCGCCGCTGTCAGATAAACGCAAAGTTCCTGTCGAGGATTGAGTCATGTCCAAAGAGAAATTCGAGCGCAAGAAGCCGCACGTGAACGTGGGGACGATTGGTCACGTGGATCACGGCAAGACGACGCTGACGGCGGCGCTGACGAAGGTGGGTGCCGAGCGTTTTGGAGGC
>Ga0207667_10006645_pt1 | contig 13976 bp, 17 predicted proteins | sample KBSCornC52_FD_184301 | JGI IMG/M metagenome (GOLD analysis project Ga0207667, IMG submission 184301) | Corn rhizosphere microbial communities from Kellogg Biological Station, Michigan, USA - KBS Corn C5-2 (SPAdes) (version 2) | ecosystem: Host-associated > Plants > Roots > Rhizosphere > Soil ... | reverse complement strand
GATCGGCGTCAAGCTGTCCGAACGCGCGCTCGGCAGCTCGTTGGCGCGAATGGTGCCGCTCGCCGGTGCGCTCGGCGTCGGTGCTTACGCGTGGTACGACACTCGCCAGGTCGCGCGCACCGCGTTCGCGATGTTCTCGCGCGAAGTGGAAATCATCCCCGCCCGGCGCCGCGTCGAGGTTCCCGCGCAACGTACGCATCGCGACCGCGCGCAGGACGCGCGCGAAGCAGGGTTATAGCGTCACAACGGGCGCGGCGCGAACGGCATCGTCATCGCCACCTGGTGGCGCTGCCCCGTCCGCAAGAACGATTGCGCCATCAACGCGACGTCCTGCGCAAAAAACAGCTGGCTCGTGTAGTGGGTCAGGAAATCCTCACCTGTGCCGCCCTTGCGGATGTCCCAGGTCTGCCACACCGAGACGAAACGACGGCCCCTCTTCTCGGCACTCTGGTAATGCGGCTCGTCATAGCCGATCGCCTGTGCGCCCTTGGTGGTGTCGTGGAAGATTTTCTTCAGGCTCTCAAGGAAAACGGCGCCGTCCATGTTGTCGGGCTGGGCGCAAAACAGGATCACAATCACCCGGTGCACGTTGAGCCCCACCCACAGGCGCAACGAGGCGTTCGCGCTGCGCAGTGTGTAGTCGTAACCCACTACGCCCGATCGATCTCCCACGCTGACCTCGACGGGCGCGCCGTCGTCATCCGTGATGCGCGAAAACACCTCCGGCATCAGCACGGTCTGGATATGGCGGGACTTCCGCTGCAGCACGCGAGGACTTTGCGCAGACTCGGTGAAGAAAACCACCAGCACATACGCAAAAGCGGTCAACGCGATCTGTACCACCGACACCGCGGCCGACGACCACTCCCTGAAACCCGGGTGATTGACGCTCACGAAGAACGTCACCGAAAACCCGAGCACCAGCCCACCCAGCACGATCAGCAAACCCCAGCGCAGCCAGCGCGGGATGTAGGCGGCAAAACGATCCATTCCGGCTAACCCTCCTTTCCGGTATTGCGCATGTCGATCACGATGGCGGCTGCTTCGATCAATTCCCTTGCGGGGGTTTGCGTGAACTCCCGCTTTTCGAGCGCATGCGGTTCGGCCAGCCAGCTCCCGTTTGCCTGCATGGCCAGAAGGTCGATGTCGATGGCGACTTCGCCGGATTCGTCGCGCACGCGCCCCAGTTCGATTTCGATCTGTTTGAGCTGCGCGCGCAGGACATCCCGGTCCAGATCGCAGCCGAGCGTTGCGAGCGCGTTGTAGTAGAAGCGCGATGGATCGCCGCGCGCGGGCATGCGTTCGATCGGGGTCAGTGACGTCACGTGACCGAGTGCAGCCAGCGTTTCCAGCGCCTGCTGGATGCGCTCCGACCCCGCAAGATTCGAACCCAGCAGCAGCAGCCAGCGGCGCGCCGGCATGTCAGCGGAACTCGCGGCGGATTTCGACACCGACGCGTTCGCAACCGAGTTTCCGGGCAGCGTTGGGCTTGTCGATGCGCAACTCGATCGCCTGCGCCTTCGAGAACTGGCTGTGCAACATCGCGACGCAGGCCTCGGCCAGCGTTTCCAGCAAAACGTCGCGGCGCTGCGCGGCGAACGTCTTCAGCGCCTCGACGACCGCGGCGTAATCGATGGTGTCGCCAATCTCGTCCCCCGCGTCGACATCGCAGACCAGCGACACCGAAAGCAGCAAGGGCTGCGGCGTGCCGCGCTCCCAATCGTAAACGCCGATGACGGTTTCGACGGCGAGGCCTTCGATGAATATCCGATCCACGCTCAGGCCACCTCGGGAAGGCTTTCGAGATTCCAGCGCGGCAGCACCTGGATTTCCGGGCCCGTCGTTTGCCCGGCCGCGAGCCGGATCGAACCCGCCAGCGCGATCATCGCGCCGTTGTCGGTGCAGAAGGCGAGCCGGGGGAAATAGGTCTGGAAACCTTCGCGCTGCCCGGCCTCGGCCAGTTGCGCGCGCAGGCGCTTGTTGGCGCCGACGCCGCCAGACACCACAAGCCGCTTGTAGCCGGTCTGCGCCAGGGCTCGGCGGCACTTGATGGCCAGCGTTTCCACGATGGCTTCCTCGAAGCCGCGCGCGATATTGGCCTTGGTGGCGTCGGCGCGATCACTGTCGCGCCAGGCCATCAGTACCTGGGTCTTCAGGCCCGAGAAACTGAAATCGAGCCCCGGCCGGTCGGTCATCGGGCGCGCGAACCTGAAGGCCTTGGGATCGCCGGTTTCGGCGAGTTTCGCCAGCGCCGGTCCACCCGGATACGGCAGACCCATCATTTTGGCGGTCTTGTCGAAAGCTTCGCCGGCGGCATCATCCAGCGTGTCGCCGAGGATCATGTAACTGCCGATCTTCTCGACCCCGACCAGCAGCGAGTGCCCGCCCGAGACCAGCAGCGCCACGAAGGGCGGCGCGAGCGGCTCGGTGCCGGGGGCGGGTTCTTCGAGCAACGGCGCCAGCAGGTGACCTTCCATGTGGTGGACGCCGATCGCCGGCACTTCCAGCGCCCAGGCCAGCGAACGCGCCACCGCGGCGCCGACCAAGAGCGCGCCGATCAAGCCGGGACCCGCGGTGTAGGCCACGGCCGAGAGCTCGGAAATCTTCAGGTCCGCGTCCGCAAGTGTCTGGCGCAAAAGGGGAAGCAGCTTGCGAATGTGATCGCGGCTGGCCAATTCCGGCACCACGCCGCCATACTCGGCGTGCAGCGCGATCTGCGAATACAGCGCATGCGCCAGCAGGCCGCGGCCGTGTTGATACACCGCCACCCCGGTTTCGTCGCAGGAGCTTTCGATGCCCAGCACCGGACCCGGGTGCGGGGGCTTTGAATTGGTCATGTCGATCACGCTATACTTCGCGGCTCACCCGCGCCCAAGCGGGTCAGTTTACCAAGTGGAGCGTCCATGCCCAGCGTCAAAGTCCGCGAGAACGAGCCCTTCGAAATCGCCCTGCGCCGTTTCAAGCGCACCTGCGAGAAGGCCGGCGTGCTCGCCGAAACGCGCAAGCGCGAGTTTTACGAGAAACCGACCCAGGAACGCAAGCGCAAGCGCGCTGCGGCGGTGAAGCGCCACCTGCGTCGCGTCTCGCGCGAAGTCACGCGCCGCAAGCGCCTGTACTGATACAGGTCGCTTCGCCTGCGATCTTCCAGCCGGTGCTGCCCTGCGGCACCGGCTTTTTGCGTTTGTGTCGATACGGTTTGGAAACTTGGCCATGAACAATTTGAAGCAACGCATCACCGAAGACATGAAAGCCGCGATGAAAGGCGGCGACAAACCGCGCCTTGGCGTAATCCGGTTGATCCTCGCCGCGCTCAAACAGCGCGAAGTCGACGAGCGCATCGTGCTGGATGATACCCAGGTGCTGCACACGCTGGAAAAAATGTTGAAGCAGCGACGCGATTCGGTGTCGCAATACGAAGCCGCGCAGCGCGAGGATCTCGCCGCGCAGGAACGCTATGAGATCGGCGTGATCGAAACCTACCTTCCGGCGCAGTTGTCCGACGCCGAACTCGACGCGTTGATCGCGCAATGCATCGCCGACGCGGGCGCGACGTCGCCGCGCGACATGGGCAAGGTGATGGCGCTGCTGAAGGAACGCGCCGCCGGCCGCGCCGACATGGGCACGCTGTCGCAACGCGTCAAGGCGAAGCTGGCAGGCTGAGCGCAGCGAGCAGGTAACGCGGGAATGCTCTTGTAGGTTGGTGCTGAGCGCAGCGAAGCCCAACGCGCTCGCATCGTTGGGCTGATCCCGAACAGTTCGGGATCAGCCCAACCTGCGGTCAGCGTTTCCACATCGAGACACGCGATACTGCGCCCGTGCAGCCCCACCTCCGCCTCCTCGACACCGATGGCAGCGTCGATATCGACACGCTGACCAACGCCGCGCCATGGGCGTCGGTGACGCGCGTCGACCTGCGCGATCTCGGTCCGGCGCTGCGCCTGTGGAGCCGGAAGAGGAACATCGACGCCGTACGCGCGCGGATCGCGGCATCGAATGACCCGCACCCGTCGATCACGTTCCTGGGCTCGGGTGATTTCCATCACCTCGCCGCGCTGTTGATCGAGCGAATCCCGGAACCGTTCACGGTCCTGCACTTCGACAACCATCCCGACTGGGTGCGGCTGGCACCCCGCTGGCATTGCGGTTCCTGGGTGAACCGGGTGCTGGAATTGCCGAACGTGCAGCGGGTGGTGACGGTCGGCCCGTGCAGCGACGATCTCGTCCATCCGGGCCGCAAGGGCGGCAACCTGCCGGCGCTGGACACCGGTCGGCTGGCGCTGTTCCCGTGGCAGCACGCGCCTTCACGGGTACGCCGCCGGCTCGCCGACGGACCGGGGCATGAATGGCGCGAAGGCCGCGTGCACTGGCGAAACCTCGGCGAAAGGAAACTGGAGGATGCTGTGCGCCTCGTGCTGGAGGCGATTCCGACCGGCACGGTCTGGATCACGATCGACAAGGACGTGCTGCCCGAACATGAGGCGCTGACCAACTGGGATCAGGGCCGCATGCCGCTGGCCGCGTTGGCGGCCATGCTGCGTGCGGTGGGCCACCACAAGCGGATCCTGGGCGCGGACATTTGCGGCGAGTATTCGCCGCCGCGCCACGTGAACTGGCTGAAACGGATGGAATCGAAGTTCGATCAACCCGTGCGCATCGTGACGGACCCGCGACGAATCGACGACAATAGGCGCACCGACGTTGAGCTGGCGCGAACGCTCTTCGAAGCCTGCCTCACCCCTGCAAATCCATGACCAACACCCTCGTCACCCTTTTGCTGCTGCTCGGCTCGGTCGCTTGCGACGTGACCGGCCAGGTGTGCTTCAAGCTCGGGGTTGGCCACGCAACGGTGGGGGCCGGGGCGCCGTCGCTCGTCTACAAGGTCTTCCACTCGCCGTGGATCGGGCTGGGCGTCGCGGTGTACGCCGTGGAATTCGTGCTGTGGTTCGCGGCACTCTCGCGCACGCAACTCAGCGTCGCGTTTCCTTTCACGGCGCTCGGCTACGTCGGCGTGGTGCTGGCCAGCCGCTACATCCTGAAGGAACGCATCTCGCTGCGCCGCTGGGCGGGAATAGGCACCATCGTGGTTGGAGTCGTACTGGTCACCGGGCAGCAATTTGGTTGATGACACCGGGCTGATTCGCACAGGCGATCGGGGCAAGCATGACGCAATCCATGATCAAACAGGCAGACTTCCTGCTGCGCGGTGGGCGCGCGGGGGTACTGCTGATCCACGGCCTCACCGGCACGCCCGCGGAGATGCGATTCGTGGGCAAGGGCCTGAACCGCGCCGGCTTCACCGTCTACGGCATGCAACTCGCCGGGCACTGCGGCAGCGAAGCGGACCTTCTGAAAACCGGCTGGCGTGACTGGACGCGCAGCGTGGTCGAGGGTGCGGATCGCCTGCGGCGCGAAGTCGATCATCTGTTCGTCGCCGGGCTTTCGATGGGCTCGGTCCTGGCCTTGAACCTTGCGATCGAAAAGCCGCAATGGGTCGATGGACTCGGGCTGTACGGCAGCACGTTCTTCTACGACGGCTGGACGATTCCGCGGGTGGCGCGACTTTCATTCCTGCTGCCGCTGGTGTGCGGCATGGGCTTGTTCAAGCAGCGCCGCTTCATGGAAAGCTTTCCGTACGGCATCAAGGACGAACGCGTGCGCATGCGCATCGCCGGCGCGATGCTGGATGGCCAGAGCGAAGCGGCCGGCCTGCCCGGCAATCCGTGGCCGTCGCTGGCGGAATTCCACAAGCTGGCCTGGCACGTGCGCCCGCGCCTGCAGGAAGTGCGCGCGCCCGCGCTGATCATGCACGCAGCCGACGATGACATCGCCAGCGTGCGCAACGCGCGCCTGGTCGAACGGCGCATCACCGGCGCCACCGAAACCGTCCTGCTCAACGACAGTTACCACATGATCACGGTCGACGGCGAACGCGACAAGGTGATCGCGCGCTCGGCGGATTTCTTCACCCGCATCCTCGCCAACAGCCCCATGCGCACTTCGCGGCCGCGCATCGCCACGGCCGCCATCACGGCGGCATGACCACCACCAGCGCGCAGCCTTCCATCGACGCCTTCGCGCCGATCGAATGGAATCGCCTGTTCCCGCACGAACGCGAAGATCACGCCTACCTGCGCGCGATCGAGCGCGCGGGACTTGCAGGATTCCGTTATCTCTATTTCGCCGTGCGCGAAGGTGAACGGCTGGTGGCGGCCGTGCCGGCGTTCGTCACCGATTACCGCCTCGACACCACCATGCAGGGCGGCGTGCGCCGCGCCGCCGAGGTCATCGGAAAACTATTGCCGCGCGTGCTGCGCATCCCGATGCTGTCGCTGGGATCGCCGGTGACCGAACGGTGCCGGATCGGTTTTGAGCCCGACTCGACGCCGGAACAACAGGCGGCTTGGCTGGATGCGATCCTCGCGAACATGGAAACGATTGCGACGCACGAAAAGCTCGGAATGCTCGCGATCAAGGATGCACCGCTCGCCGAACCGGTGTGGCAACAAGCGTGTCCGCGTCACGGCTTGCGCGCGCTGCCCGGCCTGCCGGGCGCGACGCTCGACATTCGCTGGCACAGCATCGATGGCTACCTCGATTCGCTCGGCGCCTCCACCCGCAAGGACCTGCGCCGCAAGCGCCGCGCCACTCAAAGCCTGCGGATCGAATGGCGCACGAATCTCGACGGCGTCGCCGATGACGTGCAACGCCTGTATCGCGAGACCCTCGCCCGTGCGAAATTTTCGTTCGAGGAATTGACGCCGGCGTATTTCGCCAATGTGCTGCGCGAGATGCCCGGTCGCGCCTATTGCGTGACCTACAGCGACGGTGCGCGACTGCTCGCCTTCAACCTGGTGCTGCGCGATGCCGAGTGCCTGCTCGACAAGTTTCTCGGCATGGACCACGCGGCAACGGACCGCTACAACCTCTACCATGTGAGCTGGCTGGAAAACGTGCGGTATTGCATCGACGAGGGGATCGGCGTGTACGAAAGCGGCCAGGGCCTGCATCGCGAGAAGGCGCGCCTCGGCAGCACGCTGCACGCCAACGCGCTTTGGTATCGCCATCGCAACCGGCTCGTGGATCGCGTGTTCGCGCGTTTCGACAATCTCGCGCGCATCGATCGGCTCGACCGGCAATCCGCGGCGCCGCACCGCTAAGGGAACACTCAGCATGCGCGCGCACACTTCGACACGCTGGCGCCGGCTGATGCCACTAGTGATTGCATGGGCGTTGCTGCTGGTCATCGAAACGCTGGGCCAGGTGGCAATGAAGATGGCCGGCGCCAAGGTCGGCGCGTTCGAACTGAATGCGCAATCCGTCCACGCCGCGTTGTCCACGCCGTGGTTGTGGCTGGCGCTCGCCTGTTACCTCGGCCAATTCGCGGTGTGGATGAACATCCTGGAAAAATCCGCCCTGTCCGCCGCCTTTCCGACCAGCGCGATCGTGTTCGTCGCGATCATGATTGCGTCATGGGCCGTGTTCGACGATCCCATGGGCTGGGAGAAGATCCTCGGATCGGCCATCATCGTCGCTGGTATCCTGTTGCTGGGTGGCGACGCGCAGCACGCCCCGCCAGTGCCACCGCGCAACGACGCCGAAGGGACCCCGCCATGAGCGACGACTCCACACCAGACAACGTCCGACAAACCGTGTTCTCGATCATTGCCAAGGAAGCCGGCATCGACGAGAGCAAGGTGACGCTCGAGTCCACGCTGAAGGATCTCGAGATTCCGTCGCTCGACGCGATCCAGATCATTTTCGAGATCGAGGATCACTTCAAGATCCAGATGCCCGACCGCGATCCCGACTTCGATACCGAATCGGTGAAGGGACTGGTCGAGACGGTGGAAAAACTGCTGGCGGACAAGGCCGCGAATCCTCCCTTGCCCGGCGCCACGCCACCGGCGCCGCCCGCCGCGTAACCCGTTCCGCCATGAACCGCCGCGTCGTCATCACCGGAGTCGGCGCCATCTGCGCGCTGGGCCACGACGCCCGCACCATCTGGCAAGGCATGCGCGAGGGCCGCAGCGCAATCGCGCCGCTCACGGGTTTCGAGAAGCAGGACATGCGGGTCAAGGTGGCCGCGCAGGTGCGCGACTTCGATCCCGCTGCGCACTTCGACCCGAAGAAGCTGATCCTGCTGGATCGCGTTTCGCAGTTCGCGCTGGTCGCCGCCCGCGAAGCAGTGGCGCAATCCGGGCTCGACTTCGCGCAAGGCGACCTGCGCCAGCGCAGCGGTTGCGTGATCGGCACCGGCACCGGCGGCGAAGTCACCAACGACGAGTGCTCGAAGCGCCTGTACGGCGAAGGCAATCCGCGCTTGCACCCGCTCTCGATCGTGCGCCGAATGATGAGCGCGCCGGCTTCGCAGGTCTCGATCGAATTCGGAATCACCGGACCAAGCTTTGCGGTGTCGAGCGCGTGCGCATCGGCCAATCACGCCTTCGCACAGGCGTTCGCGCTGGTGCGCTCGGGCGTCGCCGACGTCGCATTGGCAGGCGGCACCGAAGCCTGCCTGACGCTCGGCGTACTGCGCGCGTGGGAAGCGATGCGGGTGCTGGCCGACGACACCTGCCGGCCGTTCTGCAAACAACGTCGCGGACTGGTGCTCGGCGAAGGCGCGGGCATGATCGTGCTGGAAGATTTCGACCATGCGCGTGCCCGCGGCGCGGATATCCTGGCCGAATTCGCAGGCGCCGGCATGAGCGCGGACGCCGGCGACATCGTGATGCCGTCCGATCTCGGCGCGGCGCGCGCGATGGCCGCGGCGCTGCGCGATGCGCAACTCTCGCCCGCGGACATCGACTACATCAACGCCCACGGCACCGCGACGCCCGCCAACGATCCCACCGAAACGCGCGCGATCCACGCCGCGCTGGGCGACCACGCCGCCAAGGTCGCGGTGTCGTCCACCAAATCCGTGCACGGCCATGCACTCGGCGCCGCCGGCGCGCTGGAAATCATCGCGGCCATCGGCGCATTGCGCGATGGCGTGATCCCGCCCACCGTGAATTTCATCGATCCCGATCCCGAATGCGATCTCGATTACGTTCCGAACACGGCGCGCGAAACACCGGTGCGGGCGGTACTCTCGAATGCATTCGCATTCGGCGGATTGAATGCTGTCGTTGCACTCAAACGCGCGGCGTAGATTCGACGACAGCCATTCACTTCGTCATTCCGGACGCCGCGCAGCGGCGATCCGGAACCCAGCGCCTTGCTCGTCATTACGGCATAGGCCGGAATCCCGGTGCACAAGCAGGGAAATGAAAGTTCGCATACCACGTCAAAGTCACTGGGTTCCGGCTTTCGCCGGAATGACGAGCAAATGCAGGTGCATTCGATATGAGCGGCGCGCTCGGCGTTCGATCTCACGCTTGCTGCGCGAGGCACGCGTCATCCGAGCCTTCCTCCACGCCTTCGAACAGGAAGGTCGAGAGATAACGCTCGCCCGTGTCGGGCAGCATCGCCAGCAGCACCGAGCCTGGCGCCGCTTGCTTTGCGACTTCCAGTGCAGCGGCAACCGTGGCGCCCGAGGACAGGCCGCAGAAAATGCCCTCTTCGCGGGCGAGTCGGCGCGCGGTGTCGCGCGCGACGACGTCATCGACAGGGACGATCTGGTCGGCGATCGTTCGGCTCAACACCGCGGGCAGGAAGTCCGGCGTCCAGCCCTGGATCCTGTGCGAGTGCCATTCGCCACCCGCGAGCAGCGACGCATTGGCAGGCTCGGTCGCGATCACCTGGATATCGGGACGCGCGAGCTTCAGCACTTCGCCCGCACCGGTCAAGGTGCCACCGGTGCCCCAACCGCTGACAAAATAATCAAGCTGCCGGCCGGCAAAGTCGCGCAGGATCTCCGGTCCGGTGGTGCTGCGGTGGTACGCCGGGTTGGCTTCGTTCTCGAATTGGCGTGCGAGGAACCAGCCATGTTGCCTGGCCAATTCCTCGGCTCTGCGCACCATGCCGGTGCCGCGCTCGGCAGCAGGCGTCAGGATCACCTTCGCGCCATACGCACGCATCAACTTGCGGCGCTCGATCGAGAACGAATCCGACATCACCGCGACGAACGGATAACCGCGCGCGGCGCACACCATGGCGAGCGCGACCCCGGTATTGCCGGAGGTCGCTTCGACCACGGTCTGGCCGGCCCTGAGCATGCCGCGCTGTTCCGCGTCCAGCACGATCGCGATGGCGAGGCGATCCTTGACCGATCCCCCGGGATTGAACGATTCGACCTTGGCGTACATCGCCACGTGCGCGGGCGCCAAGCGATGCAGCCGGACAATGGGGGTGTCGCCGATCGTGTCGACGATGCTGTCATGGATGGACATGGTTGGTCCTCGCGCCCACAAGGGCCGCCACCCACCGTGGCTGGCCGGAAAACCCGATTATGGGCCGACCGCGGCCGTCATGCCGCGTTTCGCGCCGGCTCACGGGGAAACGCGCGATCGAGCCAGTCCGGCACCGGGATGCCCTTGCTGCGGAGGAATTCGGGATTGAAGAGCTTCTTCGAATAACGCGTGCCCGCATCGGCCAGCACGGTGACGATCACGTGGCCGGGGCCGAGTTCGCGCGCAAGCCGGATCGCGCCCGCGAGATTGACACCCGACGAACCGCCGAGGCACAGGCCTTCCTCGATGAGGAGTTCGTGCAGCAGCGGCACCGATTCGGTATCGGGAATGCTGTACGCGGTATCGACCTGCGCATCCTTGAAGTTGGCGGTGATGCGGCTGGAGCCGATGCCTTCGGTGATGGAGTTGCCTTCCGCGACCAGTTCGCCGGTGTTGATGAAATGGGCGAGCGCCGAGCCCGCCGGATCGGCCAGCGCGATCCGCACGCGCGGCCTGCGCGCTTTCAAACCTTGCGCGACGCCCGCCAGCGTGCCGCCGGTCCCGGCCGCGCACACGAAGCCGTCGACCGCGCCGTCGGTTTCGTTCCAGATTTCGACGGCGGTGGTGGCGACATGGAAATCGCGATTGGCGGTGTTGTCGAACTGGTTGGCGAACCACGCGCTGCCGGGATTTTTTTCATTCAGCGATTCCGCCAGCGCGCGGGCGATGTGCACGTAGTGTTTCGGATCGCTGAACTTCGCCGCCGGCACCAGCCGCACCTGCGCGCCAGTGAGCCGCAGCGCGTCGATCTTCTCGGCGCTTTGCGTTTCCGGCATCACGATGATGCTGCGATAGCCACTGCTTGAACCGAGCAGGGCCAGACCGATCCCGGTGTTGCCGGCGGTGCCTTCGACCAGCGTGCCGCCGGGCCGGATCAATCCATGCTGTTCGGCATCGAGGAGCAGGCCCAGGGCGGTGCGATCCTTGATCGACCCGCCCGGGTTCAGCCATTCGGCCTTGCCAAGAATTTCGCAACCGGTGGCGTCCGATGCGCGCCGCAGGCGAATCAGCGGCGTGCGCCCCACGGTGGCGGCGAAGTTGGCGCGGGCCTGGATCATGCCGGTTCCGTTCAGGCCTCGACCGGCGACTTCGCTGCGGCCTTCGCGAAGCGAAGGTACGGTTTCAGCTTGCGCACATCGGTGAAGCGTTCGGCGGCATCGGCGTCGGAAAGCTTGGGCGACACCACGATGTCCTCGCCCGGCAGCCAGTTCACGGGCGTGGCGACCGGCTGCTGATCGGTGAGCTGCAGCGCATCGATGGTACGCAGGATCTCATCGATGTTGCGGCCCACGCTCGGCGGATAGGTGAGCGTGACGCGCACCTTGCGCTGCGGATCGACGATGAACACGGAACGCACGGTGACTTTCGGGTCGGCTTCGGGATGGAACATGCCGTACAACTTGGCCACTTCCAGATCCGGGTCGGCAAGGATCGGATAGTTGACCTCGGCACCGCCGACCTCGGCAATGTCCTTCGACCACTTGTGATGATCTTCCACCGGATCGACCGACAGGCCGAGGATCTTCACGCCGCGCTGGTCGAACTCGGCCTTGCGGCGCGCGAACGCGCCCAGTTCGGTGGTGCAGATCGGGGTGAAATCCTTGGGGTGCGAGAAGAACACTACCCAATGATCACGCGCGTAGGCGTTGAAGTGCAATGATCCCTGGGTGGAATCGAGGGTGAAGTCGGGGGCGGTCTGGCCCAGTTGCAAACTCATGGTTGTGTCCTCGTGTTGAAAAGCCAATGTTGGAACCTATGCTCAGGCAGCGTGTGCGACGGACGCTGTCTCGCCGCGACATCGCCCGGTATGCACCGCGCGCTGCGCGTGCGCGGCAACTTCTCCGACGATCAGCAGCGCCGGGGCGTGCACGTCGTGTTCGCGCGCCAGCGCCGGAAGCTTCGCCAGCGTGCCGGCCAGGGTGCGCTGTTGCGGCAGCGATGCGTTCTCGATGAGCACGCAAGGCGTGTCGGCGCCACGCCCGTTGGCGATCAGCAAATGCGACAGCGCATCCAGTTCGCCGACGCCCATGTAGATCGCCAACGTCTGTCCGGGCGCAGCGAGTGCTGCGCCGTCGACGTCGGTCCGGCCGCGCGGACTCAGCAGCGTGACGCTGCGCGCGCACCGGCGATCGGTCAGCGGCACGCCGGCAGCGGCGGCACCTGCGATCGCGGCGGTGATACCGGGAATCACTTCGCGCGCCACGCCATGGGCGCGCAGGAAATCCAGCTCCTCGCCGCCGCGCCCGAACACCAGTGGATCGCCGCCTTGCAGGCGCACTACCCGCTTGCCAGCCCGCGCGTGTTGCAGCATCAGCGCGTGGATGCGCGCTTGCGTGGCGTCGTGACCTTCGCCCACCCGCTTGCCGACGGAAATGCGTTCGGCGTCGCGGCGCGCGAGTTCGAGGATGTCCGGGCCGACCAGGCGATCATGCAGGATCACGTCGGCATCTTGCAGCGCGCGCAGGGCTTTCAGCGTCAACAAGCCGGGATCGCCGGGGCCGGCGCCGACCAGCGCCACGCTGCCGCGCCGCATCGTCGCATCGGGTTCATTCAATGCGCGCTCGAAGGCAAGTTTTGCGCTGGCCTCGTCGCCTTCGCGCAGCAGGCGCGGCAGATCGCCACCCAGCAACCGTTCGAAAAAATGCCGACGCTTGCCGGCCTGTGGAAAGCGCCTGCGAATACGCGCACGCTCGCGCGCCAGCAACTCGGTCAAGACTCCGAGCGAGTCATCCAGTTCGGCTTCCAGCTTTTCGCGCACGCGCCGCGCCAGCACCGGCGCTGCGCCGCCCGAGGAGACAGCCACCTGCAATCGTCCGCGCCGGACGCTTGCGGGAACGTGGAACGTGGAAGCTTCGGTATCGTCGACCACATTCACGAAGATGCCACGCGTCCGCGCGGCCTCGGCCACGATGCGGTTGGGCGCGCGATCGTGACTGGCCGCGACGACGAGCATCACGCCATCCAGCCAGGCCGGTTCGAAGTCACCTTCGCGATGATGCAGGCGTCCACGCTCGACCCACTCCCGCAATCCGCGATCGAGTACGCTCGCCGCGACGGTGATGTCGGCGCCGGTTTCCAGCAAAGCCGCGACCTTGCGGCGCGCCACGTCGCCGCCGCCGACCACCAGCACGGCGCGGCCGCGCAAGTCCGCGAACAGCGGGAACAGCGACGCGGGAACTGCGGTATCGATGGAAGCATTGATGCCCATTCGCACAGTCTGCGCGCCTGACGACGCAAGCGGAAATACGCATCGGAGACAGCCTTATGCGGGACGGTTATATGTCGATATGGATGTCTGGACGTCTACATGCTAGGCTGATTGCCGCTGGTCAATTCGCATGCGCCGGCCGCGATGGAGCCACTCCGATGAACCTGAAACGTCCCGCGATGTGTTGTCGCCGATCCTCGATGGGGTGCGCGGAATATGCGCGCCACCGCGGTTCGCGATCATCACTTGCGGGACTTTTCCAATGACGCTCAATCAACTTCGCTACCTCGTCGCCATCGCCGATTCGGGCCTCAACATCACCCTTGCCGCCGGGCATGTCCACGCCACCCAGCCGGGCTTGTCGCGGCAGATCAAGC
>Ga0207667_10006641_pt1 | contig 13980 bp, 6 predicted proteins | sample KBSCornC52_FD_184301 | JGI IMG/M metagenome (GOLD analysis project Ga0207667, IMG submission 184301) | Corn rhizosphere microbial communities from Kellogg Biological Station, Michigan, USA - KBS Corn C5-2 (SPAdes) (version 2) | ecosystem: Host-associated > Plants > Roots > Rhizosphere > Soil ... | reverse complement strand
GCAAGGTCGCGGGACCGGGCACGGTTACATTTGCAAACGCCTCTTCGCCAAGTACAACTGCCACATTCAGCGAAAGCGGGACCTATCTACTGCGCCTCACCGCATCCGATTCCCAACTGACGGGAAGCGGGCAGATGCGAGTGACAGTTCTTCCCTTCAATGATCCTCCGGTGGTTAACGCGGGTCCGGACCAGACAATTATCTGGCCGGCCAATACGGTCACGCTTGCCGGCATCGCCACGGATGATGGAATGCCCGCAGGCAGCGTTTTGAAGACCAACTGGGCCTTTGTTTCAGGTCCCACCGCAGTTCTTTTCGGCGATCCCACGGTGCTGAATACGACTGTGCGGTTCAATTCTCCCGGAACTTACATTTTGCGGTTGACCGCGGACGATTCGCAATTCCGCAGCAGCGACGATGTGACGATAACGGTTCGAAGCCTGATCGATGGTCCTCCACACATCATCAGCTCGCCGATCACGCAGTTCATAACAGATCCCTCCGCGACGCCTCTACCGACATATACCTACGTTGTGGTGGCCACCGATCCGGAAAATGATCCGCTGGATTACATGCTGACCGCCGCTCCCGCCGGCATGTCGATTGACAGCGTGACCGGCGCCATCACCTGGACGCCGACGCAAAACGACCTGGGACCGCACACGGTTTCAGTAAAAGTGCGTGAGGCTTCAGGACAATTTGATACGCAATCTTACGTATTGAATGTGGTCACGCAATCCAGCGTCAGCCCTCTTGGTACGCTGGTGCTTTCACCCGCCAGCGCGGGGCCGGTGGTGGTTGGAACTGCACAGCAGCTTCAGGCGTTCTTTACTGACGGCAACAATGCTCCAGTTGCGAACGCGGTGATTACGTTCACCGTAACAGGAGCCAACGCTACAACCGGCACGGCAACTACAGACAGCACCGGCAAAGCAAAATTCGTCTATTCCGGGGCCGCTTCAGGCGTGGATTCCATAGTCGCCAGTGTTTCGGCAGGTTCCACGACTCTCAATTCCAACACCAGCACCATTAACTGGGTAGTTCCTGCCCAGCCCATCTCAACCACAACCATCAATGGGCGTATCTTTGCTTCGAACGGTTCGGGCCCATTCAATACGCCTCCAACGGCGACGCCTGCCTTTGTCCAGAACTTCCCCACAATCAATTTCAATCCGCCCACCGGTACGGTCCCAGGCATGCCAGGCTCGATCGGCGTGAACACGCGGCCGTTTACTGATGTAACTACCGATCTGAATGGAAACTTTACTGGCAGCATCGTTGTGCAAGGGAACGGATTGCAGGCGGGCGTAGGGGCCCTGTTCAATTTCCAGGCTGTATTCACTGGCAGCTACACGGTTGCCGCAGCCGGGAATGTGACCTTCAACTTCTTCAGCGATGACGGATTCATTTTCGGCGTGAACAATGGCGCGACGCGCGTCAGTGGCAGCCTGTTCAACCCGCCGCCTTCGGGCCTGACGCCTTTCCAAGGCTATCCGGTAATGGGAGCTTTCAACACCGCTACCGCGCCTGTGGCAAACAGCATTACCGTCCATTTCCCCGGCCCCGGCACATACCAGTATGAAATCGACTACTCGGAGTGCTGCGCAGGAGAACTGGCGGTCACCATGACTTCCAGCCTGAGCGGAAACCACGGTGTTCCCTCCAGCGGCACGGTTACTCTTACTCCGGGCACCAATGTTTCAAAGAGCATTGGAGGTACCGCAACATTCTCCGCACTGCTAACGGATGCGTCCGGCGCAATCATTCCTAATGTTCCAGTGCTGTTCAACGTCGCCGGGGCCAACACAATCCAGTTCCAGGGTGTGAGCGACAGCACTGGCCGGGCAACGTTCAGTTACCAGAGCTTCAGGACAGGAACGGACATCGTTCAGGCGAACGCGCAAATCACCGGCATGACCGCGGTTTCAAACCAGACGCTGGTCACCTGGAATAGCGCGGCCAATACCGCGCCGGTAGTGAATGCTGGAACCAACCAGACCATCACGTTGCCCACCAATTCGGCAACTTTGAGTGGCACTGCGACAGACGACGGCCTGCCCAATGGCACACTGACTACTACCTGGACCCAAGTCAGCGGGCCGGTGCAGGCTGCAATTGCTAATCCCAACCAGCTCGCGACTGTGGTCAGCTTCACTCAACCTGGAAGCTATGTCTTCAAGCTGAGTGCAACCGATTCCGTACTGACCACTTCCGCCAACGTGACCATCACGGTCAACCAGCAAAACCTGGCGCCTTCCATCAGCATCAGCGTGGACAGCACTGTTATTACGCAACCCGCAAACACTATCCACGTCACAGGAACCGTTACTGATGACGGGTTCCCGACGGGTTCAACGCTTTCTACTCAGTGGACGGAAGTAAGCGGACCTGCCGCGGCAACATTCAGCAACCCGAACAGCCCGAATACCAGCATCACCTTGCCCGTAGCGGGAACGTATGTTCTGAAGCTGAGCGCTTCCGATTCGCAGCTCACCTCGTCTGTGAATGTGACGATCACGGTGAATCCGCCGGCGCCGAACCAGGCGCCCACGGTAAGCATCGTCGCAAGCCAGACTCTCATTACCTTGCCCAGCAATGTTGTCACCTTGTCGGGCAAGATCTCCGACGATGGCCTGCCTCTCGGCGCTCCAATCACCACTGCATGGTCTCAGATCAGCGGGCCGCTGCCTGTTACTTTCAGCACTTCGGCCGGCAGCAGCACGCAGGTAGGCTTCCCCGCTGCGGGAACTTATGTATTGCAACTAGCGGCTTCCGATTCACAATTGACCGGCTCCGCCACAATTTCGATCACCGTCAATTCTGTCGGCACCAATCAGGCTCCCACAGTAGCGATCATCGCTGACCATACGTCCATAACGCTGCCTACAAATACAGTCACGTTGAACGGTGTGATTAACGACGATGGGTTGCCAAATGGAACCATTGCAACCCAATGGGCGCAGATCAGCGGTCCAGCAGCCGTCAACATCGCCCAAGTCACATCGACCTCGGTGAAGGTGTCTTTCCCGGCGGCGGGAGTGTACGTGATCAAGCTCACCGCTAATGACGGACAGTTCTCCACTGAAGCTACGATCACAATTACCGTGACGACTAGCGGAGGGAACCAGCCACCAACCGTGAGCGCGGGCCCAAGCCAGTCTATTCAGCTTCCTCAGAACACAGTTACGCTCAATGGATATGCCGCAGACGATGGCCTGCCTGCAGGCAGCACGCTGCTGGTGAGTTGGAGTGAGATCAGTGGGCCTGCCAGTATTTCGTTCAGCAATCCGAGCTCCGTGGCTACGCAAGCGACGTTCAGCGTTGCCGGCGTATACGTTTTGCAACTAAGCGCTAGTGATTCTCAGCTGCAAACAACGGCACAGGTGACCATCACTGTCGCCAATGCGTTTGTCCCGCCGCCAACGCCTCCGTCTGTGAGCTTTACCGGGTTTACTGATGGCCAGGAAATCACCAAACTCACGCCGATCATCGGCTCCGTGACCACCGGCTCATGGAAGCTTGAGTACTCATTGCTGGATGGCGCCGGAAATCCAACTACATTTACTACCTTTGCGTCCGGCGTCGCTCCTGTGAGCAACGCCACGCTTGGAACTTTCGATCCCACGGTGCTTCTGAACGGTCAATATGTTGTCCGGTTCAGCTCGACCGACAATGCCGGACAGATCTCTTCCACCAGCAGCACGGTGGGTGTGAGCCGTAATACGAAAGTCGGCAATTTCACGCTCTCCTTCAACGATCTCAGCGTGCCCCTGCCTGGACTCCCGATCACCGTCACGCGAACCTATGACTCGCGAGATAAACGCGTCGGAGACTTCGGCGTAGGCTGGACATTGAGCGTGGCCAACGTTCGAGTGCAGAAAACTGGTGGCGCTATCGGCACCGGATGGGACGAGGAAGTCCAATGGAGCGGCTTCTTCCCTACCTACTGCCTGCAACCAGTTAAGAACCACACCGTAAGCGTTACTTTCCCGGATGGGAAGGTGTACAAGTTCCTGGCGGTGAACCAACCGCAATGCCAACAACTGGTGCCGATAGATGTTCCCCAGATAGGGTTCATTCAGGTCCCAACCGGCTCGGATACCGCCGGCGCGACCCTGACCCCGGTGGGAGATACAGACTTTCTCATCGACGCCGGAGTGCCCGGGCCAGTGAACATCATCGACGCGGAGGTGGATTTTGCAGATTTCAGCCAATTCCAGCTCACCACGGCCGAAGGCTACATCTATAACCTGGACCAGAAACTGGGCGTAACCTCGGTCACCGATCCGAATGGAAATAAGCTCACGATCACGGCCCTCGGGATCATAAGCACTACTGGCGCGAGCGTTGCGTTCGTCCGCGACGGCCAGAACCGCATCACGCAAATCGCCGATCCCAACGGCGCCGCTATCCAATATAGTTACGACGGCAATGGCGACCTGGTGCAGGTGATTGACCGCTCTAACCAAAGCACGACTCTCGCCTACGGTCCCAACCATTTCCTGACCAGTATTATCGATCCTCGCGGCGTGCAGGCCGTAAAGAACGTCTTTGACGACTCCGGCCGCCTGCTGAGCTCTACTGACGCTCGAGGCAACACCATTACCTATTCGGATGATCTCGCGGCACAGCACGAAACGGTGATCGACCGCATGGGTAATCCGACGCTTTATGAATATGACGCGGATGGGAATGTAACCCGCACGACCGATCCGCTGGGCAACGTCACGTCAGCAACGTATGACTCCAACGACAACAAGCTGACGGAAACCGACGCATTCGGCAAAACCACCGCTTTTACCTATGACGCTGTCGGCAATCGTACCAGCGAAACCGATCCGTTGGGCAACAAAACGACTTACACCTATAACTCACACCGGCAGGCGCTGACGGTCACCGATCCTCTCGGGAATGTCACCACGAATACTTATGACAACCGTGGCAATCTTCTGAGCACAAAGGATTCAGCCGGCAATGTGGTCAGTCGTGGCTACAACGCGCAAGGCCTGCCTCTTACCATTACTGACAAGCTGAATCACCTTACCAGCTTCCAGTATGACGGAAATGGCAACGTCATCCAGAAGACTGATGCCCTGAACAACGTAAGCAAGTTCACATATGATTCGAACGGCAACAAGCTTACGCAGTCGGCCACACGCACTCTCTCTGATGGGACAAAAGAAACGCTCACCACGCAATATCAATATGACGGCAATAACCGTCTGGTAAAGACCATCTATCCCGATGGCTCTATCACGCAAACCGTTTACGACGCAGCCGGCCGGCAGAGCGACATCTTTGACGCGCTGAATCATAAAATCCACTATGACTATGATGAGAATGGCCGCTTGGTCAAGACCACATACGCAGATGGGACATCGGACTCCACTACTTACGATGCCAACGACCGCCGTCTCACCAGCACGGACCGAGCGGGCCGCGTCACTTCCTATACATACGATCCGGTTGGTCATTTAACCAAGACCGCCTACCCGGATGGTACCAATACACAGACGGTCTATGACGCTTACGGCCATGCCATCACGTCTGTCGATGAATTAGGGAACGCCACGCACTATGGATTTGATGACGCCGGCCGCCGCACCTCAATCACGGATGCGTTGGGGCATGTCACCCGCTTGGCCTACGATGCTGCCGGCAACCAGGTTTCGCTTACAGATGCACTGAATCGCATTACCCAGTATGTCTATGATGGCCTGAATCGCCGTTTGAAGACCATCTATCCTGACCAGACAACTGATTCGATGGCTTATGATGCCTTGGGGCGGGAGATTTCCCAGACGGACCAGGCAGGGAAAGTAATTCAGTATGGATATGATCCTTTAGGCCGCCTTATCTCCGTCACGCAATCGCTGAATGGCACGCCTCTTACCACCACTTACGCCTATGACGAGGTGGGGAACCGGATCTCCCAGACTGATGCGAATGGGCATGTAACGTCATTCATTTATGATCAGCGCGGCCGGCGTATAAGTCGCACTCTACCGCTGGGCATGACGGAACTATATGGCTATGATGCGGCTGGAAACCTGCTTTCCAAGCAGGATTTTAACGGCCATACTACTACCTATCAATATGACGCCATGAACCGGCTCACAAATAAGGTCGCCGATGCCTTCTTTGTGCAAAATGCGATTGGAGCAGCGCAGGTCGGCTTTACCTATACCGCCACCGGTCGTCGCCTATCGATGACCGACGCTTCCGGCGCCAGCAACTACACCTATGACACGCGAGACCGCCTGCTGACGAAGACAACGCCTTTCGGCACGGTCACTTACACCTATGACGCCGCGGGGAACGTCCTCTCGCTGAAATCATCGAATGCCGGCGGTTCTTCCATGGCGTACACGTTTGATTCGTTGAACCGCCTGGACTCCGTCACTAGCGCTTCCGGCAAAACGGCATACACCTATGACGTTGTCGGAAATCTCAGTAGCTTTGCCTATCCCAACAGTGTATCCACCAGCTATACCTATAATGCTTTGAACCGGCTTACGAGCATGCAGTCTATATGCGGTTCAGGCACCGGCTGCAGAAGCCCTGGCGCTCCAATTTCGAGCTATGCATACACCCTTGCCCCGCCGGGCAATCGCCTGAGCGTGGCCGAACTGAGCGGGCGCACGGTGCGTTATGGATATGACGATCTCTATCGCTTGGCCTCGGAATCCATTTCCGGCGCTGCCGCCCAAAACGGGATTGTCTCTTACCAGTACGATGCTGCTGGAAACCGGCTCAGGATCGACTCCACGGTTTCAGCCATACCCGCCAGCGGGCTCCTCAACTATGACGCCAATGATCGCACTGCCACAGACGTCTATGACAACAACGGAAACACCGTCAACAACGGAATCCAGAACGTCTATGACTTTGAAAATCATCTGGTGCAGCGCGGCGGCGTCAGTCTTGTCTATGACGGTGATGGCAACCGCGTAAGCGAAACTGTTGCCGGCGTTACCACTTCCTATCTGGTCGCCAACCAGAATCCTACCGGCTATGTGCAGGTGCTCGACGAGCTTCAGGGCGGCGTCGTCACGCGCGCGTATACCTACGGATATCGAACGATTGAGGAACGTCAGACCATCAGCGGCGCGCTCTCAACCAGCTTCTATGGCTATGACGGCCATGGCTCCGTCCGTTTCCTGACGGACTCTACCGGTGCTGTCACCGATACCTATGATTACGATGCATTCGGCAATCTGATCGCATCCACCGGCTCAACGCCAAACAATTATCTGTTTGCCGGCGAGCAATTCGATCCCGCGCTGGGCGTTTACTACAACCGCGCCCGCTATCTGAGCACCATTACTGGACGCTTCTTGACGGCAGATCAGGCGCAGCCCGATATCCGGGCTCCCCATACGCTGCACCGTTACTTGTACGCGGCAAATAACCCGGCTAATCGCATCGATCCAACCGGGTATGACGATCTTGCGGAACTAAGCGTCAGCGAGTCGATCAGCGAGACTCTCGATTCGATTCCTGCGGTAGAGGCCGGACCAGCCGAAGATGCCGCCCTGGAAGCTGCCCAAGCAGAGACCGATTCCGCCTTTGAGTCGTCATTTAACTGGAGAGAAGCGGAGCAGGAAACTGCGGAGAGAATTGGCGGCGAGCCTCAGCAGTCCTTTGACACAAGTATGGGACGCAGGATCATTGACGCTTACAATGAGGAGACGGAAGTTGCGGCTGAATCCAAATCCGGCTTCGTGCGGTATTCGGATAGAATCATCACGCAAATCGAAAAAGATGGAGAACTCCTGAATGACCCCGATATACCGATCAAAGAATATGAATGGCACTTCTTCCGCAGCCCGTATACCGGAAGAGTAGGGGCGGATCCCCGAGTGTTTGAGTTGCTCGAGAAATATGGCATCAAGTGGGTTATAACCTATTGATGGGAGAGGCTGTCTCAAAAGAAGCATGAAGAACCCGGTTGCCATTACTGAAATCATCCAAATCATTCGATCTCTTGGATTTTCTCCAAAAGGGACGTGCCTTTACAAAACGAGCGCCGACCAGAGAGTGATTCAAATGGTTTTTGTGCAGCCGGGAAGGACCCATCTGGCAGGTAAGTTTACGATTGGATTGGGATCGTTTCTGCCTTCCGTCTACCAAGTGCGGCGGTCCCAATCTCCGCCTCCGTTTCCTGACATCAGCAAATGCCAGATCGTCTCCCGGCTTCCCATATTTGCCGGGGGTGAAGATACTTGGTGGAATTCCAATAGCCCCGAGATTGCTGCGGAGTTGCTGCCGGTAATACAAGCCCATGTTCCTCGGTTTTTTGAGCAATGGGGCGAAGTGTCATCCATCCTTCAGTCCTGGCAGCGGGCCGGAGAAGAAACCGAGCGGTTGAGGGTGCGTGTTTCCGAGTTCTCAATCGCCGCGTTGCTTCACGAAGAGCATCGCGATGAGGATGCCCGGCGCGTGCTTGAAAGAATGTATGTAAATCTTCAAGGCACTCAAAAAGATCTTTCCTTAATACATGAGTTTGCTCATAAACTTGGATTCAGTTTGAATATCTCGGCTGCGCAGTCATAAGCGGGGTACTTTTTCGTCTTTGTACAAGAACAAAAGCGGGCTTCACAATTCATTTCATTCATGATTGGAACCCGCACAACCATTCCCCGCCAAAAATTACCTAACCCCTTCAAAGCCTTCGCAAATCGTTCTGTCGGCCCGGTTTCTCTGATACGGTTTGGCCGTTCATTGTCACATCCAATGAGGGCTCCACTTACAACTGGCGACTCAGGCTTTACTTAAAGATGACAACAACCAAAGCTCGGCATCTGCCATTTCAGATGCTAAGCGTTCCGTAGCTTGCTCCGTGGAGTGATTAGGCGCCTCTATGCGAGCTTACGATCCTGAGTCTCCTGGTTGGACTGTATGCGGAACAAATCAGCATCGGTCTGACGAAGGCGCTTCAACAGGTCCTCCCATAGCGCGCCAAGGATCGGGATCTTTGCCAACTCCTGCTTGGCCGTGAGCGCGTGCTCTGGCGCAATGGCATGCGGCGTGTAGCCGGTAACCTGGGCCGCTGAGGCAACTGAGATGTTGCGCTGGCATATCCCTTCCAGCAGCATCATACGAAACAGCGCAGATTGAATGCTGGGACCACTGGTGATAGCACCGTGATTTGGCAGCAGCACCACGGGCTTTTTGCCCAGCGCCAGGGCATACGGACGCACCCGGTCTTCTGATTGTGCCAGGCCAGTGAAATCTTCGTCCACAATCGCAATGTCGTCCGCCAGCAGGCAACTCTCCTGGTCAAATGTCTGCGGTAATTTGCGGAAGGTGGTCCACGTCACCGTGTTGGGCGGATGCGTATGCGCCACCGCAGCGATATGCGGGTTGTAGCGATGGATCACCCCATGAAGATGGATCGTCTCATTCACGTAGGGCCTGATCGAGGGATCGTGCTCCAGAACGTTGCCATTGAAGTCCATCGTGAGGACGTCGGCTGGCGTCATGGTGGCAAAGGACGGGCCAAAACGGTTCACCAGCATGCGATTTTCACCCGCGGTGATGCTGAGATGTCCGGCGTTACCAACACTCAGGCCAAAGCGGTATAGCAACCGCGCGGCGCAGCAGAGATCAAACTTCAATGCATCCAAACTCATCAGTTCCCTCCATCCATGTCCCATTTCGGCGACTAAAGCCTGGTTGTACGTGCGACTGCTGCCAATCGCTTACTTGTCTTCGTCCAGGTACTTGACAAGGTGCATGTAGTCTTCCCGAGCGGGCAAGAAAAAATCCAGGTTCATTACCGGTTCAGTGCCGAGCGGCTCAATATAATGCACTACGCCGGCGGGAATAACCAGAAAACATCCTGCTCCAACTTCATGGCCAACGTCGCCCACATGATAAATGGCGCGACCGCTCACGATATACGCCATCTGCTCAAACGTGTGGCTGTGGGGATTCAGCTTCATGCCGGGATGGCATTCGTTCATCACCATCATCATGTCTTTCCACTTGAATCCCTTCCGGCTGATTCCGGCGCGCACCACTTCAGAAGGAATGTTCTCCCAGTTGTAAGCCTTGCCGCTCGATTGCTGTTCTGTGGTCTTAGCGATACTCATCTGGTCATGCTCCTTTCTTTGCCGGCAGGCGGCGCTCGGCAGTTTCTTCCAGGCCCAGCAGCCCTTCTGCATTTTTCTTGATCATGAATTCGATTTCGTGTTCTTTGATACCGATATCCAGCAGCTTCTCCACCGTATAGCGCAGTCCCTCAACCGGCAACGGATTATTCTTTTGTCCCAGATCGGAGCCCAAAAGCGTATGTTCCGGCCCCACCAGTTCAATCCATCTCTTAAGCCGGTCAAAGTCCCAAAAATGGAACGTGGATTCCGGATGGTACATGCACATCGAGTGCTCAATGTAAGCGCCCAAACGGACAAACTCCTGCACTTCCTCTTCACTGGCATCGACCACAAAATCCGGATGATTGATAATCATGCGACGCACACCCACTTCTTTGGCTCCGCGCAGCAGCGCAAGCGCCTCAGGCACGGAAACATGTCCAGTGGATAGAATTGCGTCAGCTTCGGCAATCAACTCCAGAATCAGCCGCGCCTGAGGGAGAAGCTCGCCTTTGTCGTCCAAGACCTTTACCGGGATATCCGGAAGTTCGCGGCCGACCTGCGAGGGGAACTTCATGTGTGGCTGCGCCTCATGGTGCTTAATGTGGTTGATGGATGAGATCGTAGGAAACCAGACAATCTTGCCGCCCATACGAAGAGTCATGTCGACAATGTAAGGATTCAGTCCGCCCACGTAGCTATTGAGGGCCACGCCGCCGAATACCTGGACAGGAACATTCTTGAGCTCATGGTTCTTGAGCGGCACCAGTTCCGGCGCGGTGGTATGGTGATGGCTCTTGATCACGATGGCGCGCATGCCTGCCTGAGCCGCCTGCTGCGCCGCTTCCACGGCGTCGAGCCGACGGGGAAAGAGTGACGGCGAAGGATGAATGTGCAGGTCAATCGAGCCCTGCAAGAGTCGTGCAACCGCGTCCATGGTTCCTCCTTAAAAAATCTACCAACCAAAACCTGGCAAGCCCGCGTCCATTGATCCCCACGGCTCCAGATTTTCCGCTCCCCGTTCTGCGCCTGGGGCCAGCTTCCGGTAGTTTCGATCAAAATAGAGCAGCGGGTCCGGCCGCTTGTCCTTAAGTTCGCATTGCAGTACACGTCCCACAAAAATGACGTGGTCGGCCACTGGCAATGAGTTTTCCACCTGGCACAAAAACCAGCCAAGAACGTCCGCCAGCAGAGGGATTTTCCTGTCCTCTGTTGGTGAATACTTCACCTCCTGAAAGTGCATGTTGCGAGAGGCAAACTGTTCGGCATATCTGCGGCCCGCGTGCGGCAGCAAGTGCACGGCAAATGCGCCTGTTTCCGCCACGCCCTGGGCGGTGCGTGAAGCTGTTGTCAGTGAGACCAGCAGCATTGGCGGCGTGGCCGAAACCGAACAAACGGCTGTAGCCGTCAAGCCCACCGGCTCCCCACCCAGCGAGCTCGTAATAATGGTCACACCTGAGGCTAGATGCCGGATTACGTCGCGGAATACCGCGGCCTCCGCGCTTGCGCCCGGCTGCGTCGGCGAGACGTTCCCGGCTTCAGGCTGTGACATGGCTCTTCTCTTGCCTGGCTCCGCTCTTCTGCTGCTCTCGCTTGTCCCACTCAGCCGTGCGTTTTGCAAAGTCCCACACCCGCTGCTTGAGTTCCTGCTGCCTCGGATAGTTTTGGTAGCGCAGCATGGCCAGCCGCCACGGATCGCCGGAAAAATAGCGTTCATAAAGGGTCTGGCGTCCGGCAAAAGAGGAGCAGGAAAGATCCCAGGCAATGCGGAACAGCTCAATGCGTTTGTCTGCGGGAATGGTTGCGCCCTGGTAGTAGCGCTCCACGTCCTCCGCGCGCTCGCTCGAAAGCTCTTCATGGCTCGGCACCATTACCAGGCCGCTCGCACCAAGAATCTGGATGGTCTCCACCAGTTTGGGATAGAGCTGCGGAAAGAGTGTGCGCACGGTGAGCAGTGGCTGCTCATTCGGCAGCACAGTACCGTTTGGCCCGGGCACGCAGTCAGCTTCTGACGCGCGGATGCAGCTTCGCACCAACTCCACCGTGTTGATCATTTCATGGATGTGGTTTTGCACATGCTGAAATCCGCCGATCCCCACTGCGTCCGCCATGTTGAGGGCCACGCCGAGCAAAAACTCTGCCTTAGCCAGGTTCTTGGTGGCGAACTGATGCATGATCTGGCTCATGGTGCCGGTTTCAGCAAACATGCCGTTGCCGAGCTTCGGCTCCTGATAAATGAAGACGCGTTCCCACGGAACCAGTACATTGTCGAAGATGGCGACGCAGTCCATCTCGTCAAGACGCGCCGAGAATGGGTAATCCTGGACACGGCCACCGAGCGGGGTGATGGCCGGACGGCAAATGAAACGCAGCCCTTTGGTCGCGACTGGAATCGAGAACGCAAAAGCGTATGGCTTTGCATCATCCGAGAGTTGCAGAAACGTAGAAGGAAAGACGGCAATATCGTTGGAAAACGGCGCCAGCGTCGCAATCATGCGCGCGCCGTGCACCACAATTCCCGCGTCCGTTTCCTTCACAATGGCCGCTGCCGTGCTTTGCTGGTGCACCGGCTTGGAACGATCTGTCTGCGGATTGATCAGCGTGTGTGTCAGCGCGAGGTCGTTCTTGCGCAGGTGCTCGTAATAGCTGCGAATATTCCTGCCAAACCGCTCGCCTCCGCGCGCGAAGTAGTCCTGCGCGGAACCCAGGCCGGTCATGTGGACATTCATGAAATCCGGGCTGCGACCCATCATGCCGCCGGTCCAGTCCATCCACACCTTCACCATCTCACGGCGGCGCACCAGATCGGCTTGCGAACGCGGCTCTATATAGGAAAGTCCTGCGCGCTCGCCTTCCGGAGTGATGTACGTGAGCTTCTCCTGGAGTTGAGGATCATGCTGCATGTCATACAACTCGGCGATAGATTCAGCCACCGGCCTGAAGCGTGGATCGAGCGTGATATCGCGGACCCGTTCTCCATCGATCCATATTTCGCGATCATCGCGGAGCGAGTCCAGATACTGCCGGCCGGTTCGAATCATGCTTTTCCTCTCGAATGTCTTCTGCTTAGTCTGGGACGCGGAATGTCATGATTCCGTATCCCATCATTCCAAACGGGTAATAAAATTTGCGTTCCACACGCGCGCGCGGCGGCAGGGCGGCGCGCATCGCCATCCACTGCACCACTTCCACTGAATGTTCTCCGCCCAGCCGGGCAAAATCCGCCATGGTGTAAGAGTTCAGCTCTTGCGGAGATTTCTCAATCAGGTCCATGAATTTGCGATCCCACTCGGCCGTTACTCGTCCGCAATTTGGGCCTGTAAGCTGGTGAGAGAGGCCGCCGGTGCCGAACACCACAACGCGCTGATCGCCGGGAAAACTTTGGATGGCCCGCCCCACGGCCTCTCCCATTTGCCAGCAACGTTGCGGAGAGGGCAGCGGATCCATCACGACATTGATCGTCAGCGGCACCACCGGGATCTTCCATCCATCATCCAGCAGCGGCATGGGAGAAAGAAATCCGTGGTCGAGCGACATGCGATGCGAAGCGGTGATGTCAAATCCATCCGCCACCATGCTCGTCGCGATGTGTGCTGCGAGTTCTTTGTGGCCTGGAACCGGCGGAAACTCGCGTGCACCAAGCCCTTCATCGGGAATATCGTATTGCTCAGCCAGGCCAATGCTGAAGGTGGGCCAGGCATCGTAGAAATATTGATCGACGTGGTCGTTATAGATCACCACCAGCACATCAGGCTTCTGCGACTCCAGCCATTGCTGCGATTTTTCAAAGGCAGTAAAGAGAGGCTTCCATCCCACGTCATTGGTCATTCCATGATCGTAGGCATGCGCAATTGACGGCGCGTGGGAGCAAGCCATTCCGGCA
>Ga0207667_10006636_pt1 | contig 13988 bp, 12 predicted proteins | sample KBSCornC52_FD_184301 | JGI IMG/M metagenome (GOLD analysis project Ga0207667, IMG submission 184301) | Corn rhizosphere microbial communities from Kellogg Biological Station, Michigan, USA - KBS Corn C5-2 (SPAdes) (version 2) | ecosystem: Host-associated > Plants > Roots > Rhizosphere > Soil ... | reverse complement strand
CGGGTAATAATTTTGCTGCTTGCAACAGATATTTTATCAAAAAGCGCTTTCATAATTTAGTTTTTTAAACTGCTTTAATAGTTGGGCTGCTACTATTTCTCCAGAGATTAATGATGGCGGCAATCCCGGCCCCGGTACGGTGAGCTGTCCCGTATAGAAAAGATTATCAACTTTTTTATTTCGCATGGCTGGCTTTAACACGGCTGTTTGTCTTAATGTATTTGCCAGGCCATAGGCATTCCCTTTGTAGGCGTTATAGTCGGTCATAAAATCATTAAGTCCGTAGCTTTTATTTAGGACAATATTTTCTTTGAAGTTTTCACCACAAAAAGTTTCGAGCCTGGTAACTATTTTATTGAAGTAAGCTTCACGTAAAGTTGGCTCGTCATTCAGTGCAGGTGCTACAGGTATGAGAATAAACAGGTTTTCATTGCCGGCCGGAGCAACTGCAGGTGCGGATGGCGCGGCAAAGCCTGCGGACGATGTTGTCGAGGCTGATTACGAGATTGTCGACGAAAAGAAATAACTCGCTCGACAAAGTAAGAAGAGGGCCGACTGAGTTCAGTCGGCCCTCTTTCTTTTACTGAAGACTACCGGCCAGGTGCTGTCAGCGGAGCGGCTCATGGCTTCGGGCTTCCATTCACCCGCTAACGGCCTTTTGTGACGCTCCAATCGGCAAGATCCGCCCACCACGCGTCGGGACGAATCCCAACAGGATGAATTCGCTTCGACACGCCGTGCACGTTGCGCAGCTCGTAGATCCACATTGCGGGCGCGTCGTCTGTGAGAATGCGATACGCGCGCCGATAAAGCTGGACGCTCCGCGACGGGTTCATCTCTCTCACCGCGCTGTCGATCACGGCGTCGAACGCCGGATTGCGGTACGACGTGGCGTTGTATCCGCCCTTCTTGATCTCCGAGCTCGCCCATTCCTCGCGCACGGATGATGGAGTCGGATCGATGTGCCATGCGTTGAGCAGCGCGTCGAATTTTCGATCCTCCATCCGACTGCCAAAGGTGTTCAGCTCGAGTTGATCGATGCGAACGTTTGCGCCCGCCTTCCTCCACTGCTCCTGAAGGAGTACAGCGATCTTCATTCGTATCGGGCTCGAGTTAGGGACCATGAGCGCGAACGCGAGCGGGGTTTTGTCGCGAGCGCGAAGCCCGTCCCGCCCCGGCTTCCAGCCAAGAGAGTCGAGTGTCCGCGCAGCCCGTTGCGGGTCGTATGGAATACCAATTGTCGTATCGCTCGTCGGCATGATTCGCGTGGCCGGCCCGTGCGCCACCAAGCCCAGTGTGTCGAACACGTTGCCGACAATCGCGGATCGATCGACCGCCATGACGAGCGCCCGGCGTGTCTCCCGATCTCCGAAAATGGGGTGCGGGCCGGTATTGCTCGCGTTGCGCAGGTTGAAAGCGGCATAGCCGTAATCGAGACTTCCTGGTGACACGATGATGTCCGCACCCTTCGCTTTAACCTGCGGGATCAGCTCGGGCTTGACGACATCCAGGAAATCAGCCGTACCGCCCAGGAATCGGGCCGACGCCGCTTGATAGTCCGCCGCTACCAACCAGATTGCCCGATCGACAGTAGGTCTGCCTCGATAGTTGGTGCTGTCCGCCTGAATCATGATCCGCGATCCGCGATCCCATGCACCAAAACGGAATCGGCCGCTGCCCACCGGCGCACGCGCGAAGCCGCTCTGGTGGATGTCAGCCGGCGCGATTTTGCGCAGCAGGTGGGCGGGAAGAATGGCCACCGGGCTCGCAGCCTTGAAGAACGCATCCGGAGCTCGCTGGTGAAACCACGCGACGGCGGTCAATGAGTCGGGGACTGATACCGAATCGACATTGTCCAGGTTCGACGCGAGCGGTGACGCGAGTGACGTGTCCTTCACCACTTGAAAGGTGAACTTCACATCGTCCCCACTGACCGGCACACCGTCGTGCCACCGTGCCCGCGGGTTTATATGAAACGAAACGGACAGCGAGTCAGCGCTCCATTTCCAGCGATCCGCCAACCTCGGAGTGAAGCCGACATCTCCGACCGTGTTGAGTGACGGACCTATATCGGCCAGGTTGTCGAAAACCTGATCGAGCACCTGCCTGCCCTGCAGCGTGAGCGTGAGCGGTGGGAAAAGAATGTCCGCGTCCGCCGCCGACGACATAACGATGGTTCCACCCACGCCTTTGTCGGCCGAGCATGCACTGATCAGTAGCATCGCCGCGCTCGCAACCAGGAACGGATGCCAGCGCGGAAGTGCACACCGGTTTCCAATGTTGTAGTCTTTCCCCAGGATCATGCTGTGGTTCTCGTCGTTTGCGGTGGTGCTGAAGGATCGTGCAGTGGTTCCGATCGCGCCATTCCGTTCACAGAGTGGCTGAGTGTCCAAATGTACCCGGCCCCCCTTCCACGAAAATCGGCACGCCGGCTGGTGTCTTTCGCTCCGGCGCCATTGCGCCTGCCCACTCCAGGAAAGTATCCAGCAGATATGGATCGAATTGTCCTTTCTGCGCGCGCATCATTTCAGCGGCCCGCGCATGCGACAAGCCGTCTCGATACGATCTCGGCGTCGTCAGCGCATCATAGACGTCCGCAACACACAGGATTCTCGCTGCGAACGGGATTTCCTCTCCCGATAGCTTGTCGGGGTATCCGGTCCCGTCCCAGCGCTCGTGGTGGTTTCGGATGATCGCTCTAACGTCTCCAGGGAAATCGATGTCGGATACCAGCTCGAGACCAGCTTCTGGGTGGCGCTTCATGATCGCCCACTCTTCTTCGCTGAGCCCGCTTGTCTTGTTAAGCACCTCTGTCGGTACGATGATCTTTCCGATGTCATGAAGCAGGGCGCCAAGCCGAAACCAGAACAGCGAACGCGAATCCATTCCGGCGCTGTCGGCCAGCACACACGCAAAGAAAGCCACGCGTTGGCAGTGGCCCTGGGTGTAATGGTCCTTGCTCTCAATGGAGTCGCCCCACTGGTGCGCCATCTCCAGGAATCGGGCCTCGAGCGCCGCGTTTCTCCGCTCCACCTGGACCACCCGGTGTTGCGCCTTCAGCCTCGAGTAAAGGGCATGTGACTGATTGAGGTTCGCGAGCATGTCGCGGTGCCGTTTCTGAGTCCAATAGAGCTCGGCCAATTGTTCGGTGACATCTGCCTTGAGCAGGAGATCCTCTGATTCGTCGGCGCACTCGCACGCGCGGCCAAGATACTCCGCGGCCTTGACGTAGTCTCCGCGCTCACGGGCGATGACACCCACGTGCCTGAATACCTCGCCACGCCAGGATGGCGCGATTTCGCCCGTCAGCGCCAACAGCGGCTCGGCCCGCTCCATTGCCTCGTCGAACCGGCCCGTCGCGATGCAAAGCTGTACCTGATTGAGAGCGACGTTCAGCTTGTTGGTTTCATCCTGCTCTTCGCCGAATGTGTGCTCGGCCTCCGTGTACGCCGTTTCCGCGCGATCGAGTTGGCCGAGATCGCTGTACGCCAACCCGATGTTGTTGAGGACCTGTGCAGATTGGTCGCGCATTCCGAGCTTTCGGTAACCTTCGAGGCTTCGGTGGAAGGCCTCGAGAGCGCTCCACATGTCGCCGCGAATGCTGGCCACCGTGCCCAGATTCTGGTCGATCATAGCGAGTGCTTCTGCGTCGCCAATGGACTCCGCGGTCTGTCTTGCCTCTGTGTACATTGTTTCGGCGCGGTCGAGATCTCCGCCGGTCTGATGGACTATGGCGACGACGTTGAGCGCATGCGCGATCGCGGATTTCGAGCCCGCCTGGGTTGCGGCGGCAACTGCTGCTTCGAGGACATCGATGGCCGCGCCGCGATTCCCTTGCTCTAGGTACGCTCTTCCCAGCCAGCGAAGTGCGCAGAGTCTGGTCTCATCGTTGGCAAACGGGTTGCGCACGAGCGCCTCGTACCGGGCCGATGCATCACTCCAACGCCCCTCACGCTCCGCTCGCTTTGCCTCGTCTACGAGTGCATTGATCTCCACCGATTCCACTTCGCCTTGGCGAGGAGTGGAACGCCTGCTCATGACGAAGCGAGGATTGTGCGACGCGAAGAACCTTCGTCGCGAAGTTTTCTAGTCAGCGTCGGCCGGGAGATTCCCAGAATGCGGGCGGCTGCGCTCAGATTTCCGCCAGTGAGTCCGATCGTCGTGTGGATTGCTTCGTCGACGATCGCCTGGAGGGACTTTCCTTCGGCTGGAATGCGGATCACGCCGCCCGCTGGAGTCTCGACCAGCGGAATGAACGACCGTCGCTGCAGTGAGAGGTGATGGGGCTGAATCACATCGCCGGTGCAGACAACTACCGCACGTTCGATGACGTTCTTGAGCTCTCGAATGTTGCCGGGCCAGCGGTGTCTCTCGAGCGCGCTTACGGAATCCTGCCCAAGACGCAGATTCTCGCGGCCTTCCGCATCCGCATGGCGCTTGACGAAGTAGTGCGCGAGAATCGGGATGTCGCCTTCGCGCTCGCGCAGGGCCGGCAACTCGATTCGCGCGACGTTCAGTCGGTAAAAAAGGTCAGCTCGAAACCGGTTGTCGGTCACGGCCGACTCGAGCGAAGAGTTGGTGCCGGCGATGATCCGCGCCGAGAGTGCTCGCTCCTCCGAACCGCCAAGACGGCGAAAGCGGCGGTCTTCAACCACGCGCAGTAGTTTCGCCTGAAGCTTGAGCGGAAGCTCGGCAACCTCGTCGAGAAAAACGGTACCTGAGCCGGCCACTTCGAACAGTCCGCGCTTGAGCACGCGAGCATCGGTAAACGCGCCGGGCTCATGACCGAACAGCTCGCTCTCGAGGAGCGTCTCGGGAATTGCGGCGCAATTGATCGCCACGAACGGCTCCGCCGCACGAACGCTCGCCGCGTGGAGGCCACGCGCAAAAAGCTCTTTGCCCGTTCCCGTCTCTCCAACCAGCAAAACCGTCATGCTGCGACTGGCTGCCACTTGTGTCGCGAGAGCGATTACTTCGCGGAGGGCCGAGCTCTCACCGATTACATGTGAGTCCCATCGGTCCCCCGACGCCTGCTGCGATCGGGCTGTGATAGTTATACCGTTTCCTTTTCACGCGAAACGAGATGGTCCGCGCGCGGAATGCGAGGTTAACGTGCAAATGACGCCCTCAAAGCGTTCTGGGGGCTATGTAGGAGACGAGGAAATAGGGAGGCAAGTCACCCATTTCCCGGCACTTGCGCCCTATGGGCCTGTCAGAGGAGGGCGGGTTGTGACGGACCCTGTCGAACGGGGCGCCGCCCTGACGCCCGTTAGGTTGGGAGAGAGGCCAACAACGCGTTGATTTCAGCCGCTTCGTGGCGTGCACCTACATCCTCGAACGACTCGGCTGCCTCCTGCCAGGCCAAACGCGCATCGGCGGAATTCCCGAGCGCCCTCGACGTCTGCCCGAACTCCCGCAGCATTTCGGCCTGAAGCAGTCGGTCCTCGAGACCCTCGGCCTCGAAAATCCCGATTCGTAGCGTGGCGATGCTCTCGTGGAACGCCCCGCGCTCACGCTCGATTCTCGCGCGGCACTTCAGTGCCTCGGCAATCGTGAGATTGTCGCCCCGAGCTTGCGCCTCCGCAAGCGACGACGCGCATGCCTTCTCGGCTTCGTCGAGTTTACCGATGGCAACCCAGACCAGAGCCAGATTCAGGACGAGAACGCTCTCCACGAGCGAATCGTGACGGGACTTCGCAATCGTGAGGCCTCGGTCAAAGGTCTCGATCGCGCGCTGATAATGACCGAGCTTTGTGTAAAGCATGCCGATGTTATTGAGCACCCAGGATATGGCCTCGTCGTCATTGGAACGCTCGAAGGCACCGAGACTGTTCGAATAACGCGCTTCGGCGGCTACGAAGTTCCCGCGCATGTTGAAAAGCACTCCGCGGTTCTGCTCGATCATCCCGAGGAGGCGGACGTCGCCTGCCTTACCCGCCAACTCCGCGGCATGCAGGTAAAGCTTTTCGCTCTCGGCAAGGTTGCCGCGACGCTGAGCAATGATGGCGAGGCAATTGAAGCCGTGCGCCTTGCAGGCGATCGAGCCGGACTGCTCCGCATGAATCAGGCTCTGCGTATAACAACGGTACGCAGCTTCGGTCTCCCCTTGCTCTCGATGGAGCGTGCCTTTCCACCTGAGCGTGTCGGCGAGGAGAGCGAGATCATGTTCGCGATCCAGTACTTCGATCGCGTCGTCGTAAAGTCCCAGCGATTTCGCGGTGTCGCCACGCCGTTCGGCGTCGCGGGCTCGATCGACGAGCGCACGCGCGCCTCCCGGATCAGTCTTACTCATGACGAATTTCGACTGACGTTCATGCTGCGATTCCTCGTGGCCAATCACGTGATCGGTCTCCAACCAGACCGGGAACTAATCGTCCACCTGGACCCACGCGCCAGAAATCAGAATGTAGCGCGAAAAGTGGTTGACACTCCACAAATGCGTCTCGGCAACTGGCTGCGCGCCATAGTAATACGTCGTGGCAGCCTCGAGCTCTACGGGCGACACGGATCCATCGATGGCTACCTGCTCGTTTGCCTGCGACAGGTACGCCGATCTGATGTTGTCGCTCGCCGATGTGCCGTAGCCGGCGACCGTGCTGAGGCCCTGAGTTGCGGTTAGTGGAACCGCGAAGCGCAGACCATGAGGAAGCATGTCGTAGACTACGTACGACCCGGCCCGGGAAACGATCGTGATTGCGGTGGGAGTGCTGAGCGCACCGGCCGGAATGTTCATGGAGAAATCCGCTCCCGGTAATGAGAGCGTGGCCCCATCGGGCCCGACTACGGCGGAAACAGTCTGATCCACCTTCGAGTGGCTCGGGCCCCACTTCACTGCCTTGGCTACCGAACCGCCTGAAACGAACGCAAAGTATGCTCCGACGGTCCGCGTCGGCGAGAGAAGCTTGGATTGAGTCGGGCTGGTTATGCCGGCGTAATCGCCGCATGAAATCGATGTTGCGGCGCTCACTGCCAGGGCGAGGTATCGAAACGCGCGGTGACTTGACATCGTACACCACCTCGGTGAGGGATTGTGTGTTACCTGAGCTCAACCGTGGCATGGCGTGTGCCCTCCGCTAACTCGCGTATTTACAATCACTTACAATTTATTAACTGGTCAAGTGGTCCGTTTTGGTCTAACGTTCCGTTCCAAAAAGAAACATTCCTTTATCGGGGTATCTTCGGATTTAATCGGCCGCGCCGGACGCGAAAATCGCCATCCTTTGTGGGGTTGGCCGGCCGGGAATATCAGCTGTTTCTGCCCAGTTCAGGAACGTTTCAAGAAGGTCCGGGTCGAACTGTCCCGTCGATGCCCTCATTATCTCGGCAGCGCGGGCGTGGGTGAGCCCAGGACGGTAGGATCGGGTTGTCGTCAGCGCGTCGTAGACGTCGGCCACACAAAGAATCCTGGCGGCAAACGGAATCGCTTCACCTTTCAGTCCGTCGGGGTAGCCCGCTCCATCCCAACGCTCGTGATGGTTGCGAATGATCGCCCCGATGTCGCCTGGAAAGTCGATATCTGCGACGAGCTCCAGGCCAGCCTCGGGATGACGCTTCATGATCGCCCACTCCTCGTCGGTGAGCTTGCCCGGCTTGTTGAGCACCTCTGTCGGGACGATGATCTTTCCAATGTCGTGCAGCAGCGCGCCTATTCGAAACCAGAACAATGATCGGGAGTTGAACCCAGCGCTGTCGGCAAGAACGCAGGCGAAGAAGGCGACACGCTCGCAGTGACCCTGGGTGTAGCGATCCTTGCTTTCAATCGAATCACCCCACTGCTTCGCCATTTCCAGAAAGCGCGCTTCCAGCGCGCCGTTTCTCTTCTCCACCTGCGCCACGCGATGCTGCGCCTTGAGCTGAGTGTAGAGCGAGTGCGCCTCATTGAGACGTTGCAGCATGTCTTTGTGGCGCTCCTGAGTCCAATAGAGCTCCGCGAGCTGCTCTGACACGTCCGCCCGCAGCAGGAGATCTCCGCTCTCCAGTGCGCGCTGCTCTGCCTTGAGAAGATTGTCGGTGGCCTCGGGGAAATCGCCCCGCGCCCGGGCGATAACGCCGATATGACGGAAGACTTCTCCGCGCCAGGGCGCCGATTCGTCCGTCGGCATTGCAAGCAGCTTGTGGCACTGTACCAACGCCTCGTCGTAGCGACGCCCGGCGATGTAGAGCTGGACTTTGTTGACAGCGAGGTCGAGCTGGCGGGCGTGATCACCGTCCTCCTCGAAAGCGCGAGCGGCCTCGTCGTACGCGGCTTCTGCGTCGGACAGCTCCCCCAATTCCATGTACGCGAGAGCGATGTTGTTCAGAACCTGCGCTTCGTGATTCCGCATTCCGAGCGCCTGGTATCCAAGATGACTGAGGCGAAACGCTTCGAGAGCGCCACGTAAATCGCCGCGAATCATCGCGACCGTTCCGAGATTCTGATCGATCATCGCGATCAGCGCACCGTCCCCCGCAAGTTCCGCCTTCTCTCGCGCAGCGGCGTAGATCGTTGCTGCCTGATCCAGATCGCCCGCAACCTGATAGACGATTCCAATGACGTTGAGCGCCTGAGCGACCGCCGGAGGCGAGCCGACCACGTCTGCCGACGCAACCGCAGCCTCGAGTACATCGAGTGCAGCTCCCCGGTTTCCCTGCTCGAGATAAGCGCGTCCCAGCCATCTGAGCGCGGCCAGACGGGTGCTCGCAAGCGTACCCGGATCGCGGACGAGGCTCTCGTATATCGCGCACGCGTCGGCCCAGCGTCCATCGCGCTCGGCTTGTTTCGCGCGATCGATGCTTTCTCTGACGGCGGAAGATTCCACCGCCTTCAATTCCACTGTGGGCCTGAGGTTGGTCATGACTACGCGCAACTACGGTCCCGGAGCGCGCTATGTCCCGCGGCTTCCCGAATCAGGAATCTCCGGCCAGCGGTAGGAGACGAAGAAGCGCGCTTCAGAGTCACCTGTTTGAGGTGCTCGGGCGCCGTCTCGCGTGCTGCTATTCAGCCAGGCAGCGAATCCAGCTCAGTCTGGACCTCTGCGATCTCGTGCTCGGCGCCCACTGCCTGGAACGAATCAACCGCTTCCCGAAACGCTGAGCGAGCGGCTCCTGAATTTCCGACGGCGCGGGAGATCTCACCAAGCTCACGAAGCATTTCGGCATGGAGGAGCCGATCTTCCGCACCTTCAGCCTCGAAGATGGCAATACGCAGCGTGGCGATGCTCTTGTCCAGTGCCCCGCGTTGGCGCTCAATTGCCGCGCGAATCTTGAGTGCGCCGGCGGCGGTCAGATGATCGCCCCGCCTTTGCGCCTGCTCCAACGCGAGCGCGCAGTATTTGTCTGCGGTATCCAGGCGTCCGAGTCCCATCCAGACTTCGGCAAGGTTGAGGGTGGTGACGTTTTCAACCACAGCGTCACCCCTATTTACGGCGATCGCGCGTCCTCGCTCGAGGTGCCCGCGCGCTTCATCGAAGTTTCTGATCTTGGTATGAAGAATTCCAAGGTTGTTGAGCACCCACGACATCGGCTCCGCGTCGCCCGCCATCTCGAACGCGCCGAGGCTATTCGAGTAGAACCCGGCCGCCTTGCTGTAATCTCCCCGCATACTCGCGAGGACCCCTCGATTCTGCTCGATCATCCCGAGCAGCCTGCCGTCCCGCGCGCGCTCCGCGAACTCCGACGCTTGCCCGTAGAGTCGCTCCGTTTCCTTTTGATCCCCGCGACGCTGGGCGATGGTCCCCAGACAATTGAGCGCATGAGCGACCGCCCCTGCGGACCCGATTAACATTGCCTTCTCCAGACTCTTCGTGTAGCACCGGAACGCTGACTCGGTTTCCCCATTCTCTCTCATCAGCGTGCCCTTCCATCGCAGAACTTCCGGCAACAGCGGGTCGAGACTGTCGTCGGAGAACTGCGCCAAAGCGTCGTCGTACAGACCTTTCGCCTTGGCCGTCTCCTCATTCTGTTCGGCTTCGCGCGCCCTCTCCACGAGCGAGCGGGCGCACGCTACATCATCGATTCTTTTCATCTAGAGCGGCCCCTGTTCAGGGAATCCAAACAACTCGAGACGATTTCGAATTTCAGCTTTCGTCAGCCTGAAGCTAGCATGTAGCGCGAAAAGTGGTTTAGCTGCCACGTTTCGACCTCGGGCACGAGCGCTCCCGAGTTTGGAGCCGAAAAGATGGTCGTGGTCTCGATTTCGAGCGCCTTGAGAACACCGCTCAAGTCCAACAGATCCGTCGAGAAGTATGCGCAAAAGGCGTTGAGGGAAACGGGAGTCTTGTAGACCGCGGTGTTGTCGAGACGCTGCGTGACGATTACCGGTTTTGCAAACTTGAGACCGTGCGGCTTCATGTCGTAGGACACATAACCGCTCGCGTCCGACGTGATCGTGATCCACGTGGTCTCGTAAAGCGCGCCTCTCGGGAACGTAATCGTAAAGTCCGAACCGGGTATGGCCAGCGAGCCGCCGTTGTAACCAATACTCGCCGACACGCTACGAGTCTGATTGACGTGACTCGGAGCCCACTTGACGGCTGTGACTGGAATGCCGTTCGGATCGGTCTGGAATCCGATGACCTTGAGGACCGAGCCCAGGAGGTTAGTCACAACGCCGAGGAGATCCCCGATCAGCCCGTTCTCGGCCTGCGTTGGAGCGGCAATTGGCACACTCGGCGCGGTCGGCGAATAATCCGAGCATGAAAGGGCGACCGTTGTTGCGAGGACGAGTGCGAACGTCCGTACGAATCTGGAGCGGATCATCGGGGAACCCATGGTTGGTGGTTATCGAGCGATCAACGGATGATTTTTGAAGCGAAAGTGCGAAATGTTGGAGCGAGCGAACGGTTGCGGACCAATATTCGGGCGTTTCAGCGCCACCCCACGCGATCAGCCTGAAGCGAGCATGTAGCGCGAGAAGTGTCTTATGGTCCAGACGTGTGCCTGGGGTAACAGCGGGGAAAGAACCGAGAAGATCGTGGTCCCGGGCTCAACCTCCAGAACGGGCACTTTTCCACTCAGGCTGAGGCTGTCGTCCGCGATGTAGGCCGCGTACAGCTGGCTGCGCAGGGGCGACCCGGAAAGCGTCGTGGTGTTGAGGAGCTGCGTTGCGGTGACGCCCTTGAGAAACTGGGTGCCCGTCGGCTCCATCTTGTATGCCACGTATTCCGGGTCGGCGGTGACGGTGATCGTGATTGGGGCATCGACCGCACCTGCCGGGAAAGAAAGCGTCAGACCAGTTTCGGGGATCGAGATCGTACCGCCCGACTGATCGATGATCTGCGAGACTTTGATTGCATTCTGATAATGGTTCTTCCACCAGACAGCCCTGAGATCCAGTTTGCTGGGGTCCGTGACACGAGCGGTGACGGTCTCCTGATTTGTGTTCGGACCTGATAACGCGGCCCCGGAACACGACGCAATGATGATGGCGCCGGCGAAAACGGCGAGGGAGCGAACGAATCCGACTCGGGACATCTTTACCGTCTGGGTCTGAAGGTGGCTTCCGGGGGACGACCACCCTTAGGCAACGGCTATGCCCACTGCTAAGTCATTGTGAGTCAAGGTTTTGCAATTTTCGACTCACTAAGCTCATCAATAACGGTGCAACGTTTTATTACAGGCGCATAGTTTTGTTACAGGCTGCCGCGAGACAGCCATCGAGCGCTCGAGAACGGCGGTGGTATGCTGAAATTCTATCAAACCGCGGCAAAAAGACAGACCGGGCTCGGAGTCAAAACCCAGAAGGAGAAAGAACAAAGTGGAGCAATTACGCGTATTGAGAGTATCAATGTGATATCCGAGCGCGATTCCATTTGCCCCCTTTTGCCCGTCGGATAGTTAAGGGTGGCGTGAAACCTGTAGCTCCCACATAGTGTCTTACTGTTACACCCTTTAGCCACATCGTCGCATGTCAATCGGAACTCAGAGAGCGCGGCTCGTCGTAGCCGTAATCACCGCCTTCGCAGGCGGACTAATCGTCGCATCCGGTCTCAACTGGACAAAGCTCGGATTCGCGCAAACTCGTCCCGCTCCGGCAGTAGTCCAGCCAATTGCCGAAGCCAGCAATGCGTTCGTAGCGATCGCGAACAACGTCACCCCAGCGGTCGTTTCTATCGAAGTGCTCAGCAACCCGAAGGTCGCGACCGGCACCCAGCGCGGGCGCGCTCAGCAGCTTCCTCAAGGCGTGCCGCCCGGAATGGAAGACTTCTTCCGCAACTTCGACATCCCGCAGCAGCCGCGGCCGATGCGTGGTCAGGGCTCCGGCTTCATCGTGACGTCGAACGGATACATCCTGACGAACAATCACGTCATCACCAACTCGGATCGTGAAACGATCGCCGACAAGGTTACCGTGAAGATGCTCGACCACCGTGTCTTCACCGCGAAGGTCGTCGGACACGATCGCACAACCGATGTCGCGGTGATCAAGATCGATGGGAGTAACTTCCCCACTGTTTCCCTCGGCAACGACGTCAGCTCGCGGATCGGCGAATGGGTGCTTGCAATTGGAAACCCGCTCGGACTCGAGAACACCGTGACGGCGGGAATCATTAGTGCCAAGGGCCGCAGTCTCGCCGAGCTGATGAATCCGGACAACACCAACAAGTACGCTATCAGCGATCTGATTCAGACTGATGCGGCGATCAACCCTGGCAACTCTGGTGGTCCGCTCGTCAACGCTCGTGGTGAAGTAATCGGCATCAACAGCGCGATCGCGAGCCCGACCGGTTACAATGCCGGTTACGGCTTTGCGATTCCAATCACGCTTGCGAAGCGCGTGATGGACCAGCTCATCGCGAATGGTCGCGTGCGCGTTCCGGCACTCGGCATCGGTATCGACGATGTGAGCCAGGAAGATGCAGCCGTCGCTGGGGTGAAGGACATTCGTGGCGTACTCGTGCGCAACTTCCCGGACGACAACACTCCGGCTAAGAAGGCAGGCCTGCAGCCTGGCGACGTAATCATCACTGCCGATGGCCAGCCAGTCGACCGTGTCAGTACGCTTCAGCGAATCGTTCGCAACCATAATCCTGGTGAGACGATCGAGCTCGAGGCGATGCGCTATGGGCAACGCAAGACGTTCCGCGTGACCCTGATGGAAGCAAAGACGGACGAGGTTGCAAGCGCTGCAGTGCCGGCATCATCTGGCGCCACAGGAGTGCTGCACCCCGCGCTGGGAATCTCGGTCGCACCGGTGAGCCCGGAGATCGCGGCGCAGGCACGGTTGGCCTCGCCGGTACGAGGAGTGCTCGTGTCCGATGTCACTCCAGGAGGACCTGGTGATCAGAAGCTTTTCCGAAACGATGTCATTACCGATGTGCTCTTTCCGGCACCGCGTCGGACGGTCAATACGCCGGCCGATCTGCAGCAGGTGCTGAGTCGACTCAAGGATGGGGATTACGTCAGTCTGAGTGTGTACTCGCTTGATGATCGCACGCACGCACCGAGAATCGTTAATCTGCAGCTGGGCAACTAAGGAACGCACTTTGCCATTCGAGAAAGCCTCCGCAGATTGTGCGGGGGCTTTTCTTTTGGCGGCAACGAACGGAATCCAAGCTTTCACGCGATCCGCGGGCGCTGCTATCTTTGGACGCGAACGCGGAAGTGGCGGAATTTGGTAGACGCGCTGGACTTAGGATCCAGTGGAGCAATCCGTGGGGGTTCGAGTCCCCCCTTTCGCATGGTGCAATCTCGCTCGCACGGTCGGGCATAAAAAAACGGGGACAGCGTTTGCTGTCCCCGTTTTCATACCGATGAAGCTTAGACGCAGGTGATCACGCCGTTGGTCATCGTGCAAACCTTCGCTGACTGCGAGTGCGTAGCGGTACCGCTCCACGAAGGCGGCGGGCCGGCGAGGTTCGTAATCACGACCGTGACGTTCTGCGACGGGCTGAAACCCTGCAGAGGCGCCAGGCTGGTGGCGGTTCCACCAAAGTACGCGCCGTTGTTGTCCGCGGCGTACTGCTCTTCGTAGGTCGCCATGTTGCGCAGGTCAGACTTCATCGCTGCGA
>Ga0207667_10006635_pt1 | contig 13988 bp, 15 predicted proteins | sample KBSCornC52_FD_184301 | JGI IMG/M metagenome (GOLD analysis project Ga0207667, IMG submission 184301) | Corn rhizosphere microbial communities from Kellogg Biological Station, Michigan, USA - KBS Corn C5-2 (SPAdes) (version 2) | ecosystem: Host-associated > Plants > Roots > Rhizosphere > Soil ... | reverse complement strand
GTCGCACGATTTTCAGGTGCTCGCGCTCGACGGCGTCTCGACGCACTCCATGTGGACCACCTGGCGCAAGCAACCCGCCGGCTGGTCCGCCGGTCTGGAGCGACAGATCTCTGCGCTGGGCGATACCCTGCCGGTGAAGATTCAGAAAATCACCAACGCCTACAGCTTTGAGCCAGTAGCGCCCTGCCGCGGACGATTCGCCGTCATCTCCATCCGCGTGGAGAATCTTCCGGCGGACGCAGGCCTCAATCACTTGCGCGTCACCATCGGCAACTCACAAGGCACCGTCACCGCGATAGGCGCGGTGGATCGCAGCGGCTGGCAGCGCATTCGTGTCGACCTGCCGGAACTGGAGGCCACCGGCTTGCTTCCGGTTCAGCTCTTCTGGCTGGATCGCCCGCTATCCGAGCCGGCGACTCTTCGCGTGATCCCCCCGGGACCTTCCATTCCCCGCATCGTCGCCGCGCCGCAGCGGGTGGAAAATCGCAGGGTGGCGTTGACGCTCGAAGAAATCGCGCGTCCGTTCGACATCGAAGTCCGGATGGGCGGACACCCTGTCGAAGACGTCGAGAAGATCTGCACGGACCCGCGGCCGCAGCGTTATCAAGTGAGCTTCCGCCTGCCCGAAGAAATCGGTCCGGGACTGCATCACATCAAGCTGAACATCGGCCGCCGCAAGCTGCCGCCGGTGCCGGTTGAAGTGGTAGTTTAGACGGGCACGAACAGCTACAACGTCGGAGAGTCGTTGCCCAGCATCGCTTTGCGAACGATCTTGATGGGCGGGAATCCCTGCTGCAGAAACCGGTTGTGAAATTCCTCCAGCGAAAACTGGCTGCCGCGCATTTTCTTGTAGTCTTCGCGCAGCTTCAGGATTTGCAGCTTCCCGAGCGTGTAATAAAGATAGGTGGCATCGGCCGTGCCGCGCTTCGTCTCGACCACGCCCACTTCGTGCGGCTGATAGCCGTCTTGTACGAAGAATTCGATCGCTTGATCGAAAGTACGCTTCCCGGTATGCATCTCGATTCCAACAATGTAGCGCGCGTCGCGCAATAGCGCGTCCTGCAGTTGGCCCAGACGCATCTTGGGATCTTTCGAGTAGCCTTCATCGAGCATCATTTGCTCGCAGTAGTGCGCCCAGCCCTCGGCGTTCGAGCTCGCGCCCAGCAGTTTGCGGACTCGCGATTGGATGCGCGGCATCCACAGGAACTGCACGTAGTGGCCCGGATACGCCTCATGAATTGCAGTGGAAAGAATGGTGCCGTAGTTGAATTGACCCATGAAGCTCTCGGTGCGTTCCGGCGTCCAGCTCTTTTCCGGAATCGTCACGTTGAAAAATGCTTCTTTCGCAACCGTCTCATAGGGCCCCGGAGTGTCCATGGAAGCGAATGTGGTCGCGCGCATGAACGGCGGCGTCTCTTCAAGAATGGGCAGCACCGGCGAGGGAATCGTCACCAGATGATGGCTGATGATGAAGTCCCGCAATCCGCCCAAGGTGTTGCGAAACGTCTGCAGCAGTTGATCCGGCGCCGGGTGGTCCTTGACGGCCTCCGCCAAAATCTGTTGCGGCGTCTTGGTCTTGTCGATCAGCAATGCCGTCTCGCGATACCGTTGCTGGTTCCGGTGCAGATCGGCGTAACCGATCTCGAGCAAGCGGTCGAGCGGAATATCCACCATTTCTTCGTACAGAAGTTTCTTGGCGTAGGTGTCCGCGCCCAGGCGGAAATCGCCGTTCGATCGCGGCAGCATGTCGGTCTTCAGATAGTTTTGATATTCGGTGAGAGCCTTGATCACCGCGTCATTCGCCGCTCGAAATTCCGCCAGCAGCTTTGGGTCGGTCACGGCCTTGAAAGCGAGCGGAACATCCTTCTCAAAGAAGCTGATGATGCCGGGTGCCTGCTGAATCGCAATCTCGGTATAAATCTTGGGAGGATTCTTCAGATTCACGCGCGCGGCCGCCAGCACCTGTGGCATCTTCCGCTCGCGTTCAATCAGAGAACGCAGCCGCACTTCCGGAGGCGCAAACGTCCGGCTCATGATGGTAAATGCGCTGCCCGTGATACCGCTCGAATAAATGTCGGGATTGCGCTCCCAACTTCGAACCGTCTGGTACTCCAGCAGTCCCGCGCGAATGGTGGAGAGCACCAGGTCACGGTCCGGATCCGGCGGAAGTTTGGCGAATGCGGCCTCGAACTGTTTGAGCTTGGCGACACGCGCCTCCACGCCAGCCTTGGAATAATCCTCCAGTTGGCCGTCGTATTTATGGATTCCGGCGGAGGTGGCCGACGTCGGGTTGAACGGGAAGTAATATTCGTCGAAAAACCGGTCGGTGAGAGACTGCGCGCCGGCGGAAGAGATCAGCAAGCTCATGAGTAAGATCGCCTTCATGTTTACAATTGTAAAGTGTCCTTTGCCCCCGTCCCGGAACAGCTTGCGTATTTGAAAAAAGGCTTTGCGGAGATCATCCGCGAAGAAGATCTCAAGACGCGTCTTACGGAAGCCTCCAAGATCGGCCGTCCGCTGCGCGTAAAAGCCGGGTTCGATCCCACCGCGCCGGATCTGCACTTGGGCCACACGGTTCTTCTCCGCAAATTGAAGCACTTTCAGGACCTGGGCCACACGGTTATTTTCCTGATCGGCGATGGAACCGGCATGATCGGCGACCCCACCGGCCGCAATATCACGCGCCCTCCCATGACCCGCGCCGATATCAATCGCAATGCCGAAACCTACAAGGCTCAAGTCTTCAAAATTCTGGACGCCGACAAGACCGAGATCCGCTTCAACAGCGAGTGGCTGGATAAACTGACGTTCGAGGACATGCTCCGTTTGTGCTCGAAATACACCGTGGCCCGCATTCTGGAGCGCGATGACTTCACGAAACGTTTAAAAGACGGCACGCCGATTTCCATGCACGAACTCCTGTATCCGCTGGTGCAGGGGTACGATTCCGTGATGCTCGGCTGCGACGTGGAGTTGGGTGGCACCGATCAGAGATTCAATCTCCTAGTGGGCCGCGAGTTGCAGCGCGACTTCGATCAGACGCCGCAGATTGTCGCGACCACGCCGCTGCTCGAAGGCACCGATGGCGTCGAGAAGATGTCGAAATCCAAGAACAACTACATCGGCATCACCGAGCCGCCAAAGGTGATGTTCCGCAAGGTCATGGGAGTCAGCGACGATCTGATGTGGCGCTATTGGGAACTGCTGACGGATTTGTCATTGCCTGAGATCGCAGCGCTCAAGCAGCGCGAGCCGATGAATGTGAAGATGCAACTGGCCGGGCGCATCGTCGCGGATTTCCATTCACAGGCCGACGCCGCGCAAGCGCTCGACGACTTCAATCGCGAAGTGCGCCAGGGAGCGGAGCCGGACGATATCGAGACCGTAGATTACGGCACTGCCGGGGATCTTCGCGTTCCGCAGATGCTGCATACCGTGGGGCTGGCGCCGACACGCACGGAAGCCGAGCGCCTGATAAAATCCGGCGCTGTCGAAATCGACGGCGTTCGAGCCGGCATCGTGTTCCATGCCGAGCCGGGAACCTACACAGTTCGCGCGGGCAAAAAGTGGAAACGCATTATCGTGACAGAGTAAATATCACGTCGATGGGTGCGATCACCTCCACTGGTTTGTTGTTGAGCATCGTCGGCCGGTAGACCCACTGGCGCACCGCGTCGAGCGCGGCTTCGACCAGAAGTGCCGGTCCGCTAACCACACGGATCTGCTGCACCGTGCCGTCCTTCGCAACCACTCCCATCAACCGGACCGTTCCCGAAATGTGGGCGGCGATAGCCAGCTTTGGATAAACCGGAATCACTTTTCGTAGTAACTTCGCGGCTTGGACGTCGCTAGTCACTGTGATCGGCTTGCTCACCGTGACCTCGGCAACTTGAGGTGGTGGAGGCGGCGGGAGGACTCGGCTAAAGATCGCGCCCAGCGACGGTGGAAGGAATGCGCCCGTATCGATGCTGGTGAGCGGCGCCGGCGCATCGTCAATGATCTCAGGCTGCGTATTAAGCGGCGGAATGGATGTTGGAGCGGTTAGCGGATTCCATATCCTCGGCACTGTCCGCCGGTGTGGCGCTGCTTGCGGCTTCACGGGCTCGGGAGGCGGCGTTGGCGGCAGAAACGTTGGCAACTGAAGTTGCACGAATGGCAAACGATCTGTATAGAGCAAGGGGATCAGCAACAGCGTGCCGACTGCCAGGCTCTGTGCCGCAAGCGAGGCGGCGAGCGCTCCGGCTTTCTTGCCCGGAGCGGAAGGGAGCAGCATGGATTGCTCGAACATGCCCTCATAGACACCGCGCGTAAAGAAAGGTTCCCGGCTATTCGACGACGCGTCCGTCGCGCATCTTCACAATCCGGTCCGCGTAGGTCGCGGCCTCCGGGTTGTGGGTGATCATCAAGATCGTCTGTCCGAGACGCTTGTTCAGATCGCGCAAGAGTCCGAGCACCGCTTCCGAGTTCGCCGTGTCGAGGTTGCCGGTGGGCTCGTCGGCTAGCAAGAGCGCCGGACGATTGACGATGGCGCGTGCGATCGCTACGCGCTGCTGTTCGCCGCCGGACAGAGCGCGCGGTTTGTGATGCAGTCGGCCCTTGAGTCCCAGCAATCCCAGGATCTCATCGAATTGCGGATCGATCGGCCCTTTCTGGTGGGCGATATCGCGAGCGATTTCGATGTTATCGGCGGCAGTCAAGGTCGGAAGTAGATTGTATTTCTGGAACACGAAGCCGACGCCGGTCTTGCGGAGATTGGTGCGCTCGGCCTCGGTCATGCCCAGCAGGTCGCGTCCGTCGATGTGAATGCTGCCGGATGTCGGCGGCGTGAGTCCGCCCAGAATGTGAAACAGCGTCGATTTGCCGGAGCCGCTGGGACCCACGATCGCGACGAACTCGCCGCGTTCCACCGACAGATTCACGCCGCGCAGCGCATGCACGTCGATTTCGCCGACACGATAGGTCTTCTTCAGGTCGCGAATTTCAATCATGAATCTTAGTCGTAGGCCAGCGCTTCGATGGCGTCCTGGCGCGCGGCTTTGAGGCCGGGATAAATCGCGCCGATCATGGAACCGGTGAGCGCAATCAATGCCGCCCACGGCCACCAGGCGTGCGCAATCAGCATCGGCATGGTGGGCACCGCAACACGCAGGATCGCTTGCGTTCCGTAGCTCATTAGGATTCCTGCGATGGCGCCCGCCACCGCCAGCACGAAGGTCTCGCGCAACAGAATCGTCATGATGTAGCCCGGCGAGGCTCCCAGCGCTTTCAAAATTCCAATTTCCCGAGTGCGTTCCAGTACGGCGGTATACATCGACAAAAAAACCACCAGGAAGCCGACAATTACCGCCAGACCGATCACCACGCGCGTGAAACGCTTGAGAATTGGAATGCTATCGACTGAAATCAGCGACACGAATTCATCCATCGAAAATACCTTGTAGTCTTCCAGCTTCATTCTGAGCGAATCGAGCACCGCTTGAAGGTTTTTCGCGTCGTCAATCTTCACATAGACCACGCTCACCTTACCCTTCGCCGAATATTTATCCTGCAGGGAATCGAGCGGTGCGAACATGTGCGACAGTTTGCCGGATTGAACCACACCGGCCACATGCCATTTGAAGCCGAGATCCAACGTGTCTCCCGCGTGCAATTTATGAGCGCCCGCGTAAACGTCGTCGATCAGCAGATCGTTAGGACCAGTGAACGGACCACCTTCGAGATAACGGAATCCGCCGCTCATCCGATTGAATTCGTCGATGTTGATGCCGGTAATGGAATCGAAATTACCTATCATTTGAACCTTGGTACCGGTCGCCTGCACCACGTGCGGCTGCTTGCGGACGAAGCCTACGATCCCGTCCGGCATGTCGCCCGAAAACGCCAACACCGAACTGCCGGGAGGCCGCACCAGGATGTCCGCACCCGTGCCCCGCGAATGAGCGGCGATGTCCCCGAGTACGCCGTCGCTCACGCCCACCAACGTGAGGATCATCGTGACTTGAACCCCAATGGCGATGGCGCTAAGCAGAGTTCGCACCGGACGGTGCTTCAGATTTTCTAAAACCAGGCGGTGAATCAATGCTTCAGTGTAGCAACCCCGGGCGGCAGCCACGCCGCGCTTACTACCGCGAGTGCGGCGAGCGCCGCCGTTTCCGCGCGCAGAATCGAAGGACCCAAAGACGCGGCAGCCCAACCCGCAGCGTTAAATCCAGAGCGCTCTTCGTCAGTCCAGCCGCCCTCGGGACCGATCAGCAGGGCGACGGAGTCGTCGGCTCGACGTTCCACGGGGAACATAGAGGGCAGAGGCTGAGTGCCATTTTCATCCAGCGCGTACCGATAAGTCCCCGCGGTTGCCAACACATCCTCCCAAGAAGCCGGTTCTGCAATCTCCGGAAGATGTGCGCGCCGGGATTGCTGGCTGGCTTCGAGCCCAATTCGCCGCCACCGCTCCAGGCGTTTAGGAGCGGCTTTGTCGAGACCTCGCTCGGTGCGGACGCTGACCATTGGAATGATCGCGGCCACGCCCAGTTCGGTGGCTTTCTCGATCATCCACTCAAAATGGTCGAACTTCACGATCGCGGCGCACAGGAGCATGCGCACCGGCGGCTCGATCACCGGCAATTTCTCCAGCGTCTTGAAGATCACGTGTTCTTTGCGGGCAGTCTCGATCTCGGCCAGGTAGACGGTGCGGTTATCGGAGATCTCGTAGCGCTGTCCTGCCTCAACGCGCAGCACTCGGGTCAAGTGGCGCGCGTCCTCGCCGGCAATCTCCGCGCGTCCGTTGCGGACCTGATCGACAAAAAAACGTCTTCGCATAATGACCGATTGCAGGATAGCAAAGCCGGGATTCTGCGCCCGCGCCGACCTGTCTTTGTGGCCGCGCTTGCATAATGCCCCCCATTTGCGAGACACTAGCAGGTTTTCCGCTCAACATTTATCCAAACGCATGCGGGTACGAATTCTCTATCACGATCATTGCTTCGACGGCGCGGCCTCCGCCGCCTTTTTCAGCCGTTTCGTGGAAGGAAAGTTCTATCCCGGCGCCGAGTTTTCCTTCACCGGTCTGGCTCACAAAGCTTCGCAGTTGTTTGAGCCGGGCATGTTCGATGGCGACATCAACGCTATCGTCGACTTTAAGTATTCCACCGACCCGCGGCTCACCTGGTGGTTCGATCACCATCAGAGCGCTTTTCTATCGCCCGAGGACGGCGATCATTTCCGCCACGATACCAGCGGCCACAAGTTCTTCGATCCCGCCTTTCGCTCCTGCACCAAGTACATCGCCACGGTGGCGCGCGAGAAATTCGGCTACGACGCGGCGGATCTCAAGGAGTTGGTGGGCTGGGCCGACATCATCGACGGCGCTCTTTACAAAGACGCTCAGGAAGCAGTCGATCTGGGCACGCCGGCTACGCAGCTTACGTTGACCATCGAAGGCTCCAAGGGATCGGAGACGGTGCAAAAAATCATTCGCATGATGCGCGGCCGGCCGCTGGCTGAAATCGCCGCCGATCCAGAAATTCAGGCGGTCTACCAGCCGCTCTACCAGAACCACCTGCGCTCCATCGGCATCATTCGTGAACACTCCCGCTGCAACGATGGTGTGGTGTATTTCGATCTGGTCGAACAAGGCATCGAAGGCTATAACAAGTTCATTCCGTATTATTTATTTCCGGAGTCGCTGTATACGGTTTCAGTCACGACGTCGCCTTTCCGCACCAAGGTTTCGGTGGGATCGAATCCCTGGGCCAAGGGCCCGCTGAAATTTAACCTCGCCACCATTTGCGAGCGCTATGGCGGCGGCGGGCATCCCGGCGTTGGCGCCATCAGCTTTGAGATTGGCGCCGTCGAGCAGGCGCGCCGCGCGGCTCAGGAAATTGCAGCGGAGCTGCGCGGTTGATTCCTACCTAGGCCCTGCAGTCAAACGTCCTTTTCCAGGTTTTCGTCTTGCAGGTACTCGGGCGGCACATCGTCTTCGCGAACTTGCCTGGTGTGGACTTCAGAAACGTCCGGATCCGGTGCGTTCTCGATGCCGCTGATCACTTCGGCTTCGAAGGATTGCCCATCCTCCACCAGTTCCTCAACGCTCTGCGAGTCCGCTTCAGCCACGTCCGACAGACCCTGAGTGTCGCCGGATTGGCCGGCGGAATCGGGGCCCAGCCCTTCCTTGGTCGTCGGCACGGTATTGTACGTACGGATTCCTTCGTCGTCTCGTTTTTTCATACCGCTTACTGAAGCACGTCACTCGCCAATCGTTACCGCATCCGACAGAATCCCGCCGCGATGACGAACGCGCAATCACGACCCCTGGGCAGATCTAACCGTATGCGGATCAGCCGCTTCTCAGACTAAGACCTGAATTTTCGGGACGTTTCGGGCGGATAAAGAATATCGAATGGACGAACACAGTATCAACGATATTCTGAGCATGACGGCAGTACCCCCCCTCGTCGGTAGCAACTCAGTCGTTAGGAATATCCCGTCCCTGTTTCACCACGTGTCCAGCGACGTTCTGCGGCACCCGCTCGCGCAGAATCAAAAAGCGTTAGCGGAACTGATCGGGACGGCGTTTCAACGTCGGACGGTCATCGTCACTGCCGCCGTCCTTGTCGCCTTTGTCATTGCCGGTGCTGGCGCCGGGCGCCTTGCGCAACGTGGGACGGTTCAGATCCTGCGTATCCACTTTGCGCTTGTTGTGCATCGCCATGAGCCGAGCCTTCACGTCGTTAAATTCTGAAGTGGTGACGACATATTCAGGCCGTTCCTTCAAGTATTCCTGAATGTTCTTCTGCGCCACTTTAATGCGATCGTCGGTCATGGGGTGCGTCGAGAACACTTTGGCCATGGTGCCCGGCTTCTTCTTTTCCAGAGACTGGATCTTCTCAAAGAAATCGACGAAGGCTTCTGGATCGTAGCCGCTCTTGTACATGTACTCCAGGCCCAGCAGATCCGCTTCGGATTCAAACCCGCGCGAGAACGATAAGAAACCAATCGGGATCGCAACGCTCGCGGCCTGCTGGATGCCGTAACCCGTCCAGCCGCCCATGAAGATCAAGGGGATGGTGGCCAACTGAGCGATTTCGCCGCGGGTCGCCTGCCGCGTGCCGTGCCGCGCCGCAACGTGGGCGATCTCATGCGACATCACGCCCGCCAGTTCGGCTTCCGTATCCGCCTTCAGGATCAAACCCGAGTTCACGAAAAAGAACCCGCCGGGGAGCGCGAACGCGTTCACCTCTTCGGTATCGATCACTTTGATGGTGAAAGGGACCTTCGCGTCGGAATTACGCACCAGGTTCTGGCCCAGGCGATTCACGTACTCGGCGATCACCGGATCGTCAATGATCTTGGCTTGCCGCTCCACGTCCATCGCCAGCCCTTTGCCGAGGGCAATTTCCTTCTCAATCGAGTAGAAATTCACGCCTTTGCCGACGTCGCGGTTCCCGATCTCATCCGGGTCTTTTTTCTTATCCGCAGCCAGCAGCGAGAAGGCCAGCAAGGATGCCGCAGTGAGAGTGACGAGGCGATGCATAGTGTTCCTCTTACCTCCGAGTATACGCCCCTTTGACGCTCCACGAGACCAAAAGATTACCCTATATTCATGCACCGCGAATTCTTCCCCGTCACCCGGAATCTGATCTATCTCAACCACGCCGCGGTGACGCCCCTGTGCCGCCCTGCGGCTGAGGCGATGCAGGGACTGGCACAGGACGCGCTCGACTGGGGATCGCTGCATTATGACCGGTGGCTCGAATGTTACGAAGGACTGCGCCTGAGCGCGGCGCGTCTGGTGAATGCCACCCCCGGGGAAATTGCCATCGTCAAGAATACCTCCGAAGGCATCGCCACCGTGGCCATGGGTCTCGACTGGCGCCCCGGCGATAAAATCGTAGCCTTCGAGGGCGAGTTCCCCGCCAACCAATACCCATGGCAGCGCCTTGAATCCAAAGGCGTTAAGATCGAATGGCTGGCGCCCAACGCAGCGCTCGATCAGATCGACCGAGCGGCCCGGGGCGCACGTCTGCTGGCCATCAGTTTCGTACAGTTTCTGACCGGATTTCGCGCCGACCTCACCGGGATCGGCGAAATCTGCCAGCGCCATGGCGTGGTTTTTCTGGTGGACGCCATCCAGGGCTTGGGCGCGTTTCCGGTGGATGTGCAGGCCGCTCACATTGACGCTCTGGCAGCCGACGGCCACAAGTGGCTGGTCGGACCGGAGGGTTGCGGCGTGCTCTACATCTCGCGGCGACTCCAAGAACAGGTTGAACCAATGGAGTTCGGCTGGACCAACGTTGCCGGCTTCAACGATTACGCCAGCCGCGACATGACGCTGCGGCCGGACGCCGGACGCTACGAGTGCGGCACGCTCAACACCATCGGCTGCTACGGCCTGCGCGCCGCTATCGATTTTCTGCTGGGCATCGGCATCGATAAGATTTCGCCCATAGTGCGGGGTCTGGCCGCTCAGATCGCGGAAGGCGTCCGCCAGCGGGGCTATGAGGTGCTGGGCGAGCCCAATGCAGGAATCGTGAGCTTCCGCAAGCCCGATATCGATAGCGCAGCCATCTATACCCGCCTCCGTGACCGCTCCATTATCACCGCCCAGCGCGCGGGTTGGGTGCGCGCCTCTCCGCACTTCTATATTGAGCCCGAAGACATCGCAAAGATGCTGGATCTGCTGCCCTGACCGCCGCTCCGTCGCCTTAGCCGAAAATATAAAGCATCATCTCCCGCGTCGAGCGGTGAGCTTCGGGCCAGGCTTCCGGATCAACGTGGCTCAAGTGAAACAAGTGGCCGTCCGGTCCGAACGTCCATTCGAAGGTGACCATCGGGTCTGAAGGGCAGGCGGGCGTGGTTGAGCCAGCCTTCGCGGCGCCGCAATCCGGCCGCATGTTCGCCGGGAGGAGACCCGTGAAAGTTACAATACGCGCTCCACCCTTGGGCTGTTGACTGCTCCAATGCGTATTGCTGAAAGCCGATTCAAAGGCTTGGCCAATCGTGGCTTGCGGGTATCCGCTCATAGTGCCGGCGCGAACGGCGGCGACAAAGGGATCGGACTCGACGCCCGGATCGGAAGGAGCGGGATTCGGAGGCGCCGCTGCTACGACGGCAGGCTCCGGCTTGGCCGCCTTCAAGACAGCCTCTTTAGGCGATGAGCACCCCGTGAGCAAGACCAAAATACCAATGCCCAAAAATACACGGGAGAACTGCGGGAAACAATCGCGCGCGATAGACATGGCTACAGAGCCTATCGGCACAACCGGACGATTGCCCGCGGGAGTTGCTTATCCGTGGCCCAAATACATCAGCCAGCTCAAGCTGAAAATTGCCGCCAGGAAATAGATGAAGCAGCGTACGGCGTAGCGCAGGCGCTCACGATCGGTGCGCTTCGTGATCACGCCCAGCACAGCGGAAGTGAACAGCGCGAACAGGAGCGACGCCTCGAAATGCGACAGGTTCATTTTGGGCATCGGTCAGTCCTTTTTACCCGTGGCGATTTCCCACGCGTCCACCATGGCCAGCAGATTCAGCAGCCCGGCCGCTACCAGGAACTTGGTGCCATAGTCGTGGACGTGTCCGGCCATATCCGGCTGCGCATAACCCAGCCATACGGTCAAGAAATAGAGGACGCCCGACAGCAGATCGCCGATGAACCCGCCGTAATAGATCACCGTCGTCAACAGATCGCCACCCTGCGGCTGGAACAACATTCCGCGCATCATCAGCCCGAACAAGTACACCAGAGTGACGGATATCGCCAGCACCGCGCCGCGGCCGGGGCGCTTCAACAGAAAATGGCCGCCGCCGGGAATCAGCCACGCCAACACCACCGCCGGGGCCCACTGGCCCACCGAAGGAGCTTGCAATTTTAAGGTTTCAGCCACAGGTTTATTTTATCGCATGCTGGCGATAATGCCGTTGCCAGCCCTAAGTTTGTAGTTCGCCGGCGGCTCTACCCCTTCATTCGTCGCGGCCTAATCGAAATGAAGCTCGCCAGCACTCGGAAGAACCCTAAAGAATATGCTGTTGTCCCTTAGCCGCTCATGGGCCCGATGAACCGGGCCGATCCGGTCTGCATGAGAAAACCAATTCTTTTCGGATCCCTGTTCTTGACTGCATTAACCCTGGTGGGTTCGCCCGGCCTAACCTGGACGTGCCTGGAGGGTCAAACGGGCTTTGAAGGTAACGGCAACTGTGCTCCCGGCCGGGTATCGTTCGTTGGCTCGGGCTTGACCAATTCGGTCCGTGTTACCGTAACCCGAAGCTCGAGCGGAGAGGTGATCGACGACTATAACTACGACTCAGCCAGCGGCGGCATCCAGTTCGTCGAGACGCTGGTTCCCGGTGACACCTACTCCGTTCAAGTCAGAGGTACCGACGGATTGGGAGTTACGCGATCCATTACTACCGGCGGGGGAGACTGATAGCGATCGTAGGTCCGCGTGGGCGAACTGTAACTCGACCTCGGAGAGCCGATCAATGGGAGTTGCTCGCGCACAGCGCCTGCAATCGCCGGCTCGCGATCTGTTTGCGGCTTAATTGTTCAAAGTGGGCTTTCGAGCGCCACTTTAACAGGCGGTATTGAGTGTGCGTCAAGTCCATTTCCGAGCGGATCTGCATCTCGGTCTGTTCCTGCAAGTAAAAGCGCGACAATATTTCCGCTTCACGCTCCGACAAACGAGCCAAAGTTAGCCTCACCAATTCGCTTTGTTCCTGAGAAACCATCTCCTGTTCCGGAGTTGCACCCGTGCTGGCGAGCTCAAACAACGATCCTATTTCCACTTGATTGCGGCGATTTGAGGCGGCCGCATCAATATAGAGGGAAACCTTCCGCCGCGCGATGGTTCGGGCGAATCCCATCAGCCGTTCGGGGTCACGCAATTGCCCATGCTGGATCGCGACAACCACATCCACAAAAATACTGTGAATCTTGTCGCGATAGTCCTGCGGGCGCAACTGGCGCGCCAGGTACGGGCGCAATCCGGAGGAAATGCATTCGTAAAGATCCAGCATTCCGCTGGGATCACCCATCTGAACTCTTCGCACTAAATCATCGAATTGGAGGGGCAAGTCCGCGCCGGACTCGGATCGGCCGGTGGCCGCGAAGAGCCCAGCCATCTGGCCCGTGAGCGGGTAAAAGGGTGCTGTCATTAGGTTCTCCCTTACCTATTCCCTGCATGGGCAGGTGTATGCCCAAACCAGGAAAACCGCGAAACAAATGCCAAACCCCTATTTTTGGCCCGTTTTCGGAAGGCGACGAATAAAAGCGATCCTCATGTGCATCTTTTGCACGAAGGTTTTCGCGCAATTACCTTGACAAAGTACGCGCTAGCGCGTGAAGATTCGCAGTTGAGTTTGTGATATACTCGCATATCCCCGCGTGGATTTTCGCCATTCAAAGGCGGAACCTTTGGAACGGCGTTGTCCTTCCAAAGTAAACCGGTCCGTATTGGCACCGGAAATCCTGGACCAAACCAACCCCTTTGCCAGGGTATTGGACCTTGCCGCTGACGCAATTATTGCGCTGAACGTCCAGAAATCCATTATTTTTTTCAACCGGAGAGCGGAAACGGCGTTTGGGTATTCGGCGGAAGAAGTCCGCGCCAAGCCCGTGAAACTCCTTTTTCGCGGCGGTTTAGCCGGCTTTCACCCGGAGCGGATTGCCGCGCTGGAGGCGTTCACCGAAAACGCCGTTGCGGCCGAGCGCCGGGAAATCGTGGGCCGGCGTAAAGACGGCAGCGAGTTTCCGGTCAAGGTATCGCTATCCAAAATTGAAGTCGCCGGCGAGACCATCCTGAGCCTAATGGTGCAGGATGTGGCGTCCCATGCTTTCACCGAGGAGCGCCTGCGCGGCGCGCTGCGCGAAAAAGAAGTGCTGCTCGAAGAAGTTCACCACCGCGTGAAGAACAATCTTCAGGTGATTACCAGCCTGCTGGGATTACAGGCACGTTCTATTAAGGATTCCGCAACCCGCATTAAATTTGATGAAA